>ERZ1645192.3682-NODE-3682-length-12374-cov-6.209189_pt1 | contig 12374 bp, 11 predicted proteins | sample MGYA00575354_ERZ1645192 | MGnify/ENA primary metagenome ERZ1645192 (study PRJEB40844, sample SAMN11349763) | freshwater sediment metagenome | isolation source: river sediment | host: Sediment | place: India: Faizupur Khadar , New Delhi | collected 2017-02-21 ... | reverse complement strand
GTATTACCAGGCCGCGCTTCACTTTGGGGCGGATGCGATTGTACGCGTCACCGCCGACTGCCCGATGATTGACCCGGTTGAAATTGACCGCGTCGTGAATGTATACCTTGAGGGCGGGTACGATTTTGTCACCAACCGCCTTCCTCCGCCATCCACCCGCACAAGCCCCATCGGCATGGATGTGGAGGTATGCGGCATGGATGCGCTGACCCTGGCATGGCAAAACGCCTCGGAGGGTTTTGAACGGGAACATGTCATGCCGTACCTGTACGACAAACCTGGTCGTTTTCGGGTCAAAGTGGTGGAACGCGAGCCCAGCCTCGGGCACCTGCGCTTTACCGTCGATACCCCGGAGGATTTGGCCTTGGCCAATGCCATCTATGCCGCTTTTGATAACCGGGATGACTTTTCATTGGTGGAATTATTGGAAATGAACGCGCGCCATCCCGAATGGCAGGCTGGGGTTGCCCAGGTGCGGCACAAGCATCTTTATGAAGTAGATACCCGCGCCCAGAGTGCCAGCCAATCGCTTGAAGCCGAGGCTCCGCGTGTAATCACCACGGGGCAGCCCAAAACAACGCATAGCTGTCCATTGTGTGGCCAGCCAACCGCCCGGGTTTTCCATGAATTGAACTCCTTTGGCTTTACCACGCGCTATTATCAATGCCACGCCTGCGGGTTTGTGTTCCAGGACGCGGCCGAAAGTCAGGCGGCCAATCCGGATTTCTACGCTGAAACCTACCGCAAGATTTACCAGGACAGCCCCGAGCCGACCGCCAAGGACCTGCGCCAGCAGTCGCTGCGCGCGGCGGACCAGTTGAACTATCTGCGCCAAACCGGCATCCCAGCCCCACGCCGCATCCTGGACGTGGGCGCTTCAAGCGGCTTGTTATTGGAGCACTTGCGCGATGGCTTTCACGCGGAGGTGGTAGGGGTTGAACCGGGCGACGCCTACCGGGCCATTGCCGCGGGCAAGGGCTTGCGCATGGCGGCCTCGCTCGAGCAACTGCTCGCTGAGAAGCCGGCGCGCTTCGACCTGGTCACCCTGATGCACGTGCTGGAGCACCTCAATGAGCCCCTCAAAACCCTGGTCTTAATCCGCGAGCGGCTGCTTGAAAACGACGGGCACCTCTTCGTGGAAGTGCCTAACTTGTACGCGCACGACAGCTTCGAGCTGGCCCACCTGGGCGCTTTCAGCCGGCACAGCCTGACGGAAATACTGCGTCAGGCTGGGTACGACGTGGTGGCCTCCCGCGCGCACGGGTATCCCCGCTCTAATACTTTGAAGCTCTACATCGCCGCCCTGGCGGTTCCCACGCGTACACCGGGCGCGCTCGAACCAGTCCGTCGTGAGAAACACGTGGCTCTAAAGAGAAACCTGGGGATGTTCTGGCGAAAACTGCTGACGCGCCTATTGCCCCGCGCCACCTGGCTGCCCCTGGAGGACTGACACCCGTGCCCATGCTCACGCTTTTTACCACCCCAAAACCTTTCACCAACCCCCACATTGACATGATTCAACGCAACGCGCTGTGCGCGTGGCGCTCCCTGGGTGAGGATGTGCGCGTGGTGATGATTGGCGACGAGCAGGGAATGCCGGAAGTGGCCCGGGAGTACAGCCTGGAACACCTCCGCGCGGTCAGGACCAACGCGCTGGGCACGCCGCTGGTCAGTTCCATTTTCGAGCTTGGCCGTTCGTTCACGGATAGCTCTTACCTGGCGTACGTGAACGCCGATATCATCTTCTTCCCTGAGGTATTGACCGCGGTTCGCCAGGTTGGCTCAGCCCTGGAGCGTTTTCTGATGGTCGGCCAGCGCTGGGACCTGGACGTCCAGCAAAGGCTGTCTTTTGAAGGTAACTGGGCCGATGCCCTGCGCGCGGATACACGAACCCGGGGCACCTTGCACGTGCGTGCCGGGAGCGATTATTTCATCTTTCCGCGCGCCTGTTTTACCAGCATCCCCGATTTTTCCATCGGACGTGCGGGCTGGGATAATTGGATGATTTACCACGCCCGAACCCAGGGCTGGCCGGTGGTGGACTGCACCCCCAGCCTGGATATCATCCACCAAAACCACGATTACAGCCACCTGCCCAATGCCCAGCCGCATTACCGGCTGCCAGAGACGGGTGAAAACATCCGCCTGGCTGGTGGACGGCGTACTATCTTTACCCTAGATGATGCCACCCATCAACTCAAAAATGGCCAAATTGAGCCCATGCCGCGTACCTGGTCAAGCTTTTGGCGCTCAGTGGAGACGTATCCCTTGCTCAAACATCAAAACTACGCGTTAACCCAACTCCTCTTCACCCTCGCGCACCCCAAGAAAGCCGCGAAGGAACGCGCCCGGCAGCGTGAAATGGACCTGGCCATGGCCCAGTCCAAGCAAGCCAACGGGGGTGCCTGATGGCCAGGCTGGGCATGAACCCTTCGCGTGGGAAAAACCTGGATTTCACCCCTCCCAGGGTGACCGTGGCCGTGCTGGTTTACGCGCCACACCAGGCCGGGTATTTCCAACATCGCCTGGATGTCACCCGCCTGACGCTTGAAAGTATCCTGGCCAACACAGAAAAACCTTACGAACTGCTGGTTTTTGATAACGGTTCCTGCCCTGAGATGACAGGTTTCCTGCAGGCGCTTTATAACACGGGCAAAATTGACACCCTAATCCTCTCGGCCGAAAATATTGGCAAGCTCAACGCCTTGTGGCGGATTGCCCAGGCCGCGCAAGGGGAAGTGATTGCCTACACCGACGACGATGTATATCATCTTCCCGGCTGGCTCCCCGAACACCTCAAGGTCTTGGATACCTACCCGAACGTGGGCGCGGTGACCGGCTTTTACATCAAGCAGCGCGTGGCCATGAGCTCCGACCAGACGCTTGCCTGGGTTAAAGCGCTGGAAGAAAAAGACCCGTCCGCGGTGCAACGCGGAAATCTCATCCCGCGCAAGTGGGAAGAAGAATTCATGGATAACGCTGGCCGCACGGAGGAGCGTTACCAGGGTGAAATCGAGGGTATCGAGGACGTGGTGGTTAGCCTGCAGGGCGTCAAAGCCTGGGTTTCCGCGCATCATTTCGAGGTGTTGGTTCCCAAAAACGTGCTTATTGAAGTCCTCAACCAAATGCTGCCAGGCGGTTGGAGCGACCAGTTGATGGGCCGCATGGTTGAAATGGACGACAGGATGGACGCCTTGGGCTACCTGCGCCTGACGACCTACCCCCAGACCATGCGCTTGCTTGGCAACGTGATTGACGACGAAGTGTCCGAGCTGGCCAGGCGGGACGGCATCATTGCTGCCTCTGCCACCAGTAATGCCAAACCCGGAAAACGCGCTGGCTTGTGGCAAAACCGCTTCGTCCGGGCCAGCATTCAAAAGCTCATCAACAAGCTTTACCAGTTGCTGCACCAGGATGGGAGGAGTTCATGAAATTCATGATAGCAGGCTTGGGTTCCATCGGCCGCCGGCATCTTCGCAACCTGCTGGCCCTGGGCGAGACGGATATCCTGCTCTTTCGCACCCACCAGGCCACCATGCCCGACGAAGAGCTGCGGGGCTTCCCCGTTTTTACTGAACTGGGGGCAGCGCTTGCCCAAAAGCCGGATGGTGTAATTATTTCCAACCCGACTGCCGCGCACATGGGCGTTGCGCTGCCTGCCGCGCGGGCCGGCTGCAACCTGTTAATTGAAAAACCAATCTCTCATAACCTTGAAGGCCTGCAGGCCCTCCGCGCGGAACTGGACAGGCACCAAAAGCAGGCGCAGGTCGGCTTTCATTTCCGCTACCACCCTGTTTTGCGCCTAATCAAGCAGATTCTTGAAAAAGGTGACCTGGGAAGGACCTTATCCGCGGAAGCCCATTGGGGCGAATATCTGCCAGGCTGGCATCCCTGGGAGGACTATCGCGCCTCCTACGCGGCCCGGGCGGACCTCGGCGGGGGTGTCACCCTCACCCTCTCCCACCCCTTCGATTACCTGCGCTGGCTGTTGGGCGAAGTGGCCTGGCTTTCAGCAGCCACCGCCAGGGCCAGTGACCTCGGTATTGAAGCGGAGGACCGCTCGGACATCAACCTGTGTTTCACCAGCGCAGCCAGCGCGCAGGTTCACCTGGATTACTACCAGCGCCCCGCGGCGCACTGGCTGGAAATCACCTGCGCCAATGGGTTCATCCGTTGGGAGAATGCCAGCGGCACCGCCGTGGTGACCAACGCCCTCACGGGTAGCCAGGAGACCCTCGTTCCACCGCCTGGTTTTGAACGCAACAGCATGTTCCTTGAAGAAATGTCCCACTTCATCCGCCTTTGCCGCGGAGAAACGGACGCGGAATGCGGGCTGGAAGACGGCGTCCGGGCGCTTGAAATTGCGCTGGCCGTGCATCAATCCAGCGCTAAAGAAAACAGGCGCGTCTACCTGGCCGAAAGGACCTGAGTGGTAGAATCAAAAAACCTCAACACGCGAAGGAAAACAACGTGACAGATAACGTTTTGGATAAGTTCAACCTGCATGGCCGCACGGTTCTCGTGACCGGCGGCGCGGGTTTGTTGGGAAAACAATTCAGCCTGGCCATGGCCCAGGCCGGCGCCAACGTCGTGGTGGCCGACCTGGCACAGGACGCGGCCAAGGGCCACGCCGATTTGCTTGCCTCGCGCGGCTATCAGGCGTTGGGCGTCGCCGTTGACGTGACCAACCCGGATTCCACCACCGCCATGGTCGCCCAGGCTGTTGAACGTTTCGGCAGCCTGGACGTGCTCATCAATTCCGCCGCGATGGATCCCAAGTTCGACCCGCAGCACGCGGGCAGCCAGGGCGCCAACGCCTTTGAAAGCTACTCGCTCGATTCCTGGCGCCAGGCACTGGATGTGAACCTGACCGGCATGTTTTTGGCGTCCCAGGCCGCGGTGGTGCCCATGTTGGCGCAGGGCAAGGGCACGATTGTCAATATATGCTCCACGTACGGGCTCAACGGCCCGGACCAGCGCCTGTACGAACGCCCGGATGGCACCCGCTCCTTCAAACCGGTTTATTACTCCGTCACCAAGGCCGGCGTTTTGGGTTTCACCCGCTACCTGGCGGCGTATTATGCCGGCAAAAACATCCGCGTGAACGCGCTGACCCCTGGTGGGGTTTTCAATGGCCATGACGAGGTCTTCACCAAGGCCTATTCCTCCCGGACCATCCTCGGCAGGATGGCCAACCTGGATGAGATGAGCGCTGCCATGCTCTTTTTGGCTTCGGACGCTTCCTCGTACATGACCGGCAGTAACCTGGTGGTGGATGGGGGTTGGACGGCATGGTAAATCGTCCTGAGGTCCTGGCCATCATCCCAGCCCGGGGCGGTTCCAAGGGTATCCCGCGGAAAAACGTTCGGGATTTTGCCGGGGCCCCGCTAATTGCTTATAGCATCGTGGCCGCGCTACGCTCCCAGGGCGTGACGCGCGTGATGGTCTCCACCGATGACGAGGAAATTGCCGCCGTTGCCCGCGAGTGGGGCGCGGAAGTGCCTTTCCTGCGTCCAGCCGAATTGGCGCGCGATGAAACCCCTGATTTTCCCGTGTTTTTGCACGCGCTCAACTGGCTGCACGAGCACGAAGGTTACCAGTGCGACGTGGTGGTGCAATTGCGCCCAACTTCCCCAGTGCGCCCCAAGGGATTGGTGGACGAGGCGGTCAACCTGCTTCTGCAACGCGAGGACGCTGACTGCGTCCGGGGCGTGGTCCCCTCAGGCCAGAATCCGTACAAGATGTGGCGCGTGGACGAAGCCACGCGCACCCTGGCCCCCCTGTTGCGTGTGGATGGTATCGCCGAACCCTACAACGCGCCCCGCCAGTCCCTGCCAAAAACATTTTGGCAGACCGGCCACATTGACGCCATCCGCGCCCGCACCATCCTGGATAAAGGCTCCCTCACCGGCGATGTCATTCTGCCCGTGTTGATTGACCCGCGCTACACGGTGGATATCGACACGCCCGCGGATATGGAAAAATACGCCAGCCTGATGTCGGACCCCTCCCTGGACCCGGTGGACCCGCTTAACATGCGCCGGCCCTTTCCCTCCAGGGTTTCCACGTTGATTATGGATTTTGACGGCGTATTGACCGATGATAAAGTGTACACAGACCAGGATGGCCGAGAAACTGTTCGCACCAGCCGTTCGGATGGCTTTGGGCTGGACATGTTGCGCGCGGAGGGTAGGGTGCGCGCGCTCATCCTTTCACGCGAAGAAAATCCCGTGGTTTCGGCTCGCGCGCGCAAACTCAAGTTGGAAGTCTTCCAGGCGGTCTCTCACAAGGCTGAGGCGCTCAAGCAAATCATCACGGAAGGCGGCCTCAACCCTCCCGAGATTGTTTACGTAGGCAACGATTTAAACGACCTGCCGGTAATCCCGCTCGTCGGCTGCTTTGCGTGCCCGAGCGATGCCAATCCGCTGGTTCTGCGCCAGGCTGACCTGGTGTTGAAGCATCGGGGCGGCAATGGCGCCATCCGTGAATTGACAGACCGATTAATGAATTTATCATCTCAATGTAGATAGGAGTTACACATGGCACGCGAAGTGAAGATTGGCAACCGGCTGGTTGGCGAAGGTCACCCGACCTATATCATCGGCGAAATCGGCATTAACCACAACGGCGACCTGGACGTCGCTAAAAAATTGATTGATTCCGCCAGGGACGCGGGCATGGACGCGGTCAAGTTCCAGAAACGCACCCCCGAGCTTTGCGTACCCGAGCACCAGCGCAATCAAATGCGGGACACCCCCTGGGGTTACATCACTTACCTGGATTACCGCTACAAGGTGGAGTTTGACCAGGAGCAATACGCGGAGATTGACCGCTATTGCAGGGAAGTCGGCATCGATTGGTTTGCCTCCTCGTGGGACATCCCGTCGCTGGAATTCATCGACCGCTTCAATCCGCCCACCCACAAGGTTCCATCAGCCCTGCTCACGGACCACGCGCTCCTGCGGGCGTATCGCGCCACGGGCAAACCCCTCATCGTTTCCACAGGCATGTCCACTCTGGACCAAATCAAGGACGCCATGGAAATCCTTGGCGATGAAAACCTGGTCTTGTGTCACACCACCAGCAGTTATCCGTGTCCGCCCGAGGAATTGAACCTGCGCATGATTGGCACACTGGCCGAAATGTACAATTGCCCCATCGGCTACTCGGGCCACGAGGTGGGGTTGGTCCCCTCCGCGGTGGCAGTGGCCTTGGGTGCCTGCCTGGTTGAAAGGCACATCACCCTGGACCGGGCCATGTGGGGCAGCGACCAAAGCGCCTCCGTGGAGCCCCAGGGCGTCGCGCACCTGGTCAAGTACATCCGCGTCACGGAGAAATCGCTTGGTGATGGCATCAAAAAAGTCTACGATAGCGAGCAATCCTCGCTCTCCAAGTTGAGGCGTTTCAGCCAGTAATATGGACCCAAACCAGGTTATTGACCGCGCCAGGACCCACATCCGGGTTGTGAAGGCGCACTCAGAGAATGACCAGCAAGTGGGCCGGATGGCCGCGGTCGTTGCCAGGCAGGCAGCGCCGGCCGTTCAGTCTCCGGTCATGTTCTTTGACGCCTCCACCCGCCTGACCGGCATGAGCCTCAACGCCGGTTTTGCCCTGCTAACCAGCTGGTCCCTCGCGCTTCAAAGCGTTCCGGTGGTGCATTTTGTTTGCCATCGCGGCATGACCCAATGCGTATTGGGAACCGATCGCGGTCCCCAAGGCAAGAATCCACCCTGCGGTGGCTGCGTGGCGCAATCCAGGGCTTTTTTCAGCCACGCGCAGACAATCCCCTTTGAATTCACCGCAGATGAAAAGCTGGACGCGCTGCTTGCCACGCTGGGCCTGGAGGAATTGGAAGCCTTCACCTTCAACGGTATGCCATTGGGCGCCCTGGTGCTACCCTCCGCGCGCTGGATTCTCCGCCGCCACCATTTGCAGCCGGACCCTGTCACCCTGCGCATCCTGCATGAGTACATCCGGTCAGCCTGGTCCATCAAGCTGGCTTTCGAGCGCGCACTCGACCAGGTGCAACCCCAGGCCGTGCTCGTTTTTAATGGCATGCAATACCCGGAAGCAGCCGCCCGCTGGACCGCCCGCCAGAGAGGTGTAAAGGTTTACAGCCACGAGGTGGGGTTGCGCCCAACCAGCGCTTTCTTTACCGAAGGGGATGCCACCGCCTACCCGCTTTCCATTCCGGATGATTTTAAGCTCGATGAAAATCAAACCGCCAGGCTGGACGACTACCTGGGCAAGCGCTTCCAGGGTAATTTTCACATGGCCGGCGTGCAGTTTTGGCCAGAAATGAGCAACCTGGACCCCACCTTCGTTGAACTAAGCAAACACTTCAAGCAGATGGTGCCCGTGTTTACGAATGTAATCTTTGATACCAGCCAGCCTCATGCCAACGTGCTGTTTGAAGATATGTTTACCTGGCTGGATTCCCTGTTAAATACAGCCAAGGCGCATCCTGAAACGCTTTTTGTCATCCGAGCTCATCCCGATGAGGCCCGCAAGGGCAAAGCCAGCGAGGAATCCGTCTCCGAGTGGGCGGAACAAAGGCAACTGGGGGCCTACACGAACATCAAGTACATCCCGCCAACCGAATTCATCAGCAGTTACGACCTGGTCCGTATGGCCAAGTTGGTGCTGGTTTACAACTCGACTATTGGCCTGGAAGCCTCCATCCTTGGCGCTCCCGTGCTTTCCGCAGGCAAATCCCGCTACAGCGGCGCCGGTGCCGTCTGGCTTCCCGCGACTCTTGAGGAATACCAGGAGCAGCTGGAACGGTACCTACGGGACGAGACCATCACGGTGCCCGCTGATTTCGCGCGCAACGCGCGCCGCTTCCTGTACTGGCAGCTTTTCCGCTCGTCCCTCAGCTTTGAACGTTACCTTGAACCGGATGGCATCTGGCCGGGTTATGTAAAATTAAAGCCTTTTGATTGGCAGGATTTGCTGCCCGGGAACTCCACCACCCTGGAAACCATTTCCAATGGCATTTTGTGCGGTGGAGATTTTATGCTTGGGGAGGATAACCAATGAAACTGGAAAAGATAGTTGCGCTGGTGCCCATGCGCCACGATTCCAAGCGGGTGCCGGGCAAGAACTACCGTCCGATGCTCGGGAAACCGCTTTACGCCCACATTTTGGATACGCTGCTGGCTTGCCCTGAAATCAGCACCGTCGTCGTGGACACGGATTCCCCCGTCATCCTGGAAGGGCTGGCCCGGGACTATCCGGGCGTGCAGGCGCTGCTCCGTCCAGAAGCGTTACGCGCCGACACCATCCCCACCAATGAAATCCTCATCCACGACACTGCGCAAGTTCCGGCTGACCTGTATCTCCAAACGCACAGCACCAACCCGCTTTTGCGCAGCGAGACTGTTTCACGGGCCATTGCCATCTTGCGGCAGTCCTACCCGGAATACGACTCGCTCTTTGGCGTCACGCGCCTGCAAACGCGCCTTTGGGACCAATTGGGACGGGCAATCAACCACAACCCGGATATCCTCCTGCGCACCCAGGACCTGCCGCCCGTTTACGAAGAGAACTCCTGCCTGTATCTCTTCACCCGCGAGACTCTCCTCGCGCGTCGCAATCGCCTTGGTGAACGGCCGCTGATGTTCGAGATTGAGGCCGCTGAAGCCTGGGATATCGACGAGGAAATCGACTTCACCGTCGCGGAAATCATGCTTTCACGACGAAAGCCTTAGGGAGTGGAGGAAAAATGACGACTGTATTGGTTACAGCCCCCTATATGCTGCCATTTATGGCCCGCTTCAAGCCCATCCTGGAGCATTTCGGCCTTGATGTGCTCCTCCCCGCCGTGGAAGAACGCATGGAGGAAGCAGATATTCTTGCTTACGCCGGACAATTCGAGGGCACCATCTGCGGGGATGACCGCTATACCGCGCGCGTGCTGGAAGCGTGTTCCCCCGCCCTCAAGGTGGTTGCCAAGTGGGGTACCGGCATCGATTCAATCGACCAGGAGACCGCCGCCCGCCTGGGCATCAAAGTGCTCAACACACCCAACGCCTTCACGGTGCCGGTTGCTGAAAGTGTTATGGGCTACATGCTCAACTTCGCCCGTCAGCAGCCCTGGATGGACCGCGCCATGAAATCAGGGGAGTGGAAGAAAATCCCGGGCAAAACGTTGAGCGAAAGCACCCTGGGTGTTGTCGGCGTCGGCAACATCGGCAAAGCCGTTCTGCGCAGGGCGCGCGCCTTTGGCATGACCCTGCTTGGCAATGACATCGTGGAAATCGCGCCGGATTTTCTCCTGGAACAGGGTGTGGAAATGACCTCCCTCCCCGACCTCCTGCGGCGCTCTGATTACGTCAGCCTTAACTGCTCGCTCAATCCGAGCTCGTTTCACCTGGTCAACCCCAACACCCTGGCGCAGTGCAAGCCTGGCGCGGTCATCATCAACGCCGCGCGTGGTCCGGTGGTGGATGAACCCGCCCTGGTTGAAGCCCTGCAGAGCGGCCAAATTGGCGGGGCTGCGCTCGATGTGTTTGAATCGGAACCCCTCCCGCTGGATAGCCCGCTTTTACGCATGGAAAACGTGATGCTTGCTCCGCATAACACCAACTCGAGCCCCTATTTTTGGGAACGCGTCCACTGGAATACGTTGCGCAACCTGCTCCTGGGGCTGGGCCTGCCAGTTGGCAGCCTTGAAGACCTAAAGTCCCTCGAAAAAACGCTCTAAAGCCCTGTACATTTGGAATCAGAAAGAAGGCGCAATGACCCAAAGCCATAAGAAAACCATGTTGATTACAGGTGCGGCCGGCGGTGTCGGCAGGGCGACTGTGCAATATTTCCATGAACGCGGATACCAGGTGATTGGGGTGGACCGCAAGGAAGCCTACCCTGGCTTCCCCGAAGACGGCCTTTTTATTACTGCGGATATCTCCGTACCGGAAAGCCTGGAACAGATCTACCGCCAAACAGCGCTGTTCACCCCCACACTGGATGTGCTCATCAATAACGCCGGCTACCAGGTCACCAAGCCCTTGTTGGAAACCACGGTGGAAGAGTGGGCCCTGGTGATAGCCTCCAACCTGCGTTCGGTTTTCCTGGGCGCCAAGCTGGCTTTTCCGCTGCTCAAGGCGGAAGGCGGCGGTGCCATCGTTAACGTTTCTTCGGTGCACGCGGTAGCAACCTCGGCCAACATCGCCGCCTACGCCGCCAGCAAAGGCGGTTTGTTGGCACTCACCCGCGCCATGGCCATTGAATTCGCGCCAGAGAACATCCGCGTTAACGCGGTGCTGCCCGGCGCCGTGGATACGCCCATGCTGCGGGCTGGCTTCCATCGCGGGCGTTCCGCGGAACAAAGCGAGGAAGAACAGCTCAACGCCCTGGCCCGCAAGACGGTCAACGGCAGGGTAGCCGACCCGCGTGAAATCGCGTCCGTGATTTATTTCCTGGCCGACCCCGAACAATCCAGCTTCATGACCGGACAGGGCGTGCTGGTGGATGGCGGCGCGACCTGCCGCCTGAGCACGGAGTAGGAGCCGCATGCCGGAAACGACCCCCAACGACACTCTTTCCCCAGCGGGGCAGGCCTTGCGCAGAGCCTACGACGGGTTGCGCAGGCTGCCTGAACTGCCAGGGGCTTACCTGCACCCATGGCGGCGGGCTTCCATCCAGAAGCTGGCCGCACTCAAGAACAGCCACCAGGGCGAACGGTGTTTCCTGGTGGGCAACGGCCCCAGCCTGAAACACACCGACCTGGTCAAACTGCGTAACGAGTTTTCCTTTGGCTTCAATCGGATTTTCCTGGCCGAGGATGAATTAGGCTTCCGCCCCTCCTGCCTGGTCTCCATCAATGACTTGGTGGTCCAGCAATCGGCTGAGGAGTTCAAGGCGCTGCAGATGCCCAAGTTCTTTGCCTGGCGCGCGCGCAAATGGGTGCCGTTGGATGAGGACGCGCATTTCCTGTATACCACCTACACCAGCCCAAAGTTCTCCACAGACATTACGGGCCGGGTTTGGGAAGGCGCGACGGTCACGAATGTCGCGCTGCAGCTGGCCTACCACATGGGCTTCACCACTGCCATCCTGATTGGGGTTGACCACAGCTTCGCGACCAAGGGCACCCCCAACACCACCGTGGAATCCCAGGGGGATGACCCCAACCATTTCTCCGCTGCTTACTTTGGCAAGGGGTTCCGTTGGCAGCTGCCCGACCTCGAGACCTCGGAGCTGGGTTACCGCATGGCCAGGAAAGCCTTCGAGGCCGACGGACGGCAGGTGTTGGACGCCACAATCGGTGGCAAGCTCGATATCTTCCCCAAGATTGACTACAACAGCTTGTTTGCCTGAACCCAACTTCCCATGCCCAAGCCCTCGCCTCAGAATCAGTATAATAAAACCAT
>ERZ1645192.3679-NODE-3679-length-12380-cov-6.826288_pt1 | contig 12380 bp, 11 predicted proteins | sample MGYA00575354_ERZ1645192 | MGnify/ENA primary metagenome ERZ1645192 (study PRJEB40844, sample SAMN11349763) | freshwater sediment metagenome | isolation source: river sediment | host: Sediment | place: India: Faizupur Khadar , New Delhi | collected 2017-02-21 ... | reverse complement strand
GTGATCATATTCCTTCCTATTCAAGGCCGGTCTTTCTGGGACCGGCCTTGTTTTATGGCTTACTCTCTTGGTACAGTAGGGCATGATCTATGTAGGAACCTGTTCATGGAAATACAGCAGTTGGGAAGGATTGGTCTACAATGTGCAAAGTGGCGAGGACATGCTGAGCCAGTATGCAAAACGTTACCGCACCGTCGAAGTCGACCAGTGGTTCTGGTCGTTGGGCAGGCAGAGCTATGGCCTTCCCGATCCTGCTGTGGTTCTTGCATATGACCAAGCCACCGACGAGGAGTTTCGCTTCACCATCAAATGTCCCAATGCCCTGACGCTGCCTTTCGCCTATGGTTCAACCCAAGAGGCGAACCCTTGGTTTCTTGATGCAGAGGTGTTTTATCGATTCATGGAGCGGCTTGGGCCGCTGGTGCGCAAGACAGGTCTATTCATGTTCCAATTCGCATATCTCAACCGGAGTGTGGTAACCAAGCGATACGATTTCGAGCAAAAACTGCAACACTTCATCCGCATGCTGCCGGACAACCTTGCCTATGCTGTGGAGATACGCAATCCGCAATGGCTCGATGCAACATGGTTTGACTTTCTCCAATTGAACAACATCGCCCCGGTGCTTGTATCGGGCTATTGGATGGACGGTTTGGAAGAGACGCTCAAGCTCTTGTTGAACACGAGCATTCCAAAGCTGTGCATTCGACTGCACGGCGATGATCGGTCGGGAATCGAGCAAAAGACCGGCCGGAGGTGGGACAAGCTGGTGAAGAACAAGGATGGCGAGCTTGATTCCATCGCACCCTATCTGGTCGAGCTTGCCAAACAGGGCAGGATTGTCTACATCAATGTCAACAATCACTACGAGGGAAGCGCTCCTCTGACAATTGAAAAGCTCACACAGTACCTGACAGGAGTGTACGAATGAGGATTTGTGTGATAGGGTGAAGGCGAGAAGAGGAGACATGGATGCAATCCATCGAGAGCCTGCTTGCAACCATAGCTGTCAAGCGAAGTGTCGGATCGAAAGAAAACGACCAGCTTCGCTCGTTCTGCGAAACCCATGCCCGCTCTTTGGGCTTTGAGGTGCAAAGCCAGCAAGTCCCATCCTATGCATCAAGTGGTTCTCTCTCCTTTCTCACGCTCGCAGAAGAGAGTTGCACCGTTCTTCCCTCACCATTCTCTCGTTCCTGTTCTGTCCAAGCACCTCTTGTGTTTGCATCCCAGCCTTCGGCATTGAAGGGGTTGGATGCAAGTTCATCCCTGCTGGTTCTGCATGGCAGGCTGGCAGCGGAACCAATCGATGATGAGGGTTTGCTCGGTCTCATCTCGTCTACGAAAGCCAAGGCGATCATCTGCCTCACATCTTCCCATGCAACTACCGGCCTGTCGCCGTTTCCGCTCATCAGAAGTGCAGAGTTCCCCATCCCAAGCTGCTATGCCCCTTCCTCATTGCTGGAATCGCTGCTCCAAGCCAAGGAGGACCGGCTTGTTGTTCCGCTTCAGCTGTTCTGTGAAACAAAAAAGCATGACTGCAGGCAGTTGTTTTGCACTCTTCCCGATTCCACACCGAATGTGTTGGTGACTGCTCCCCTGGACACTCCGCAGAACAGTCCCGGCGCCTTGTTTCATGCCTCCTCGATTGCAGTCATGCTTGTGTTGATGGAACACAAGCCAAAAGCGGCGGTAGCTTACTTGCTTTCCAACGCCCAAGCGTATGGGCAGGGCAGGGGAAAGGCTGCGTTCCTTCAGGCAAAGGTCCCCCCTATCGAACAGGTGGTCAGCTTGACCGGACTTGGGTGCAGGCAATCTCAATTGGTCTATCAAAGTTGGGATTCCTCCTTGAAGACAGACATCGAAAAGCATGGTCTTGAGGCAACGGATGCCCTCTTGCCCCGGTTTGCCTGTGAACTGCCTGAGCTTGTCTTGACTTCGTCAAATCAGAGGCTGCTGTCCAGTGTACGCGACACCCAGCTCGATACACTCGCTTGCATAGATCTGCAACTACTAAAAGAGCAGGCTCAAACCATCGGTGAGCTGCTGACATACTGTGGGAGGTTTGGATGAAAGCACAAATACTGTATATTTCGCATGGAGGAGGCCCGCTTCCCCTGCTTGGCGATGAGCATCACCGGCACATGGTGGCTTTTCTCAAAACGTTGTCAACCAGCCTGGTGCGACCTGATGCAATTGTGGTAGTGAGCGCCCATTGGGAGTGTGCAAAGCCTACGGTGCTCTCAAGTGCGAAGCCTGGCTTGTTGTACGACTACTACGGGTTTCCCAAGCAAGCCTACCAGATTCAATATCCGGCACCCGGGGCAACCAATCTTGCACATGAGATCGCGTCCCTGCTGGATGGCGCTCTTTTGGATGAGAAGCGTGGCTTCGACCACGGCATGTTCATTCCCCTGAGCCTGATCTACCCCGATGCCTCGATTCCAACCACCCAGCTTTCACTGCTCTCCTCCCTGTCGAGTCTTGAACATTGGAAATTGGGGGAAGCTCTTCGGCCCCTGCTCGACCAGAATATTTTGTTCATCGGATCAGGATTCAGTTTTCACAACATGCGTCTGTTTTTCCAGAAGGACGACGAGCAAAACCACGCGTTCCAAGAGTTCCTCATTGATGCATGCACTACCGACCTTCCGGTTGCCCAACGAAAAGAGAGGTTGGTCGGGTGGGAGCAGGTTCCCTATGCCCGCTATTGCCATCCAAGGGAAGAGCACTTGCTTCCCCTGCATGTCTGTTGCGCACTTGCCCAAAAGAAGGCTGAATTGGTTTTCGATGACGAGATTCTCATGCGCAGGTCTCTAGGATTTCTTTGGAGGTAGTCATGCAAGAGCGAACCGTATGGCAGGTTGATGCATTCACCACCATTGCGTTTACCGGAAACCCCGCAGGAGTGGTGTATCCTTGTGATGGATTGACTGAGGATGAGATGCTGAAAATCAGCAGGGAATTGAACAACAGTGAGACGGCCTTCATCCAAAAACTTGACAGGACCGACACTCAGCACATCCGTTTCTTTACACCGAAACAGGAAGTGCCGTTATGCACCCATGCTGCTGTGGCAAGTTACCATATCCTTGCAACCCGGCTTGGATTGAAAGCAGGTGAACATCACATGCATTGCAAGGCCGGCTTGCTTCCCGTCGGTGTGGAACAATCTGCATCACATCCCAACATCCGGGTTACCCAGAAAGAAGGGCACTTCGGACCTCTTCTTTCCGAATCACAGAATCGAAAGCTCAGGGAGGCTTTGCAGCTGGACGCAAGCTCTTTCTATGAGGAGCTTCCTGTGCAGATAGTATCAACCGGCAACGCAAAGATCTTGGCAGGACTGAAAAGCAAGGCCGAACTGGACAGCATCAAAATAAGACGGGAAATATTGGTTGCACTGGGAGAGGAGCTCGGAGTTCCCGGCTTGTATCTCTTCACGTTTGACCAGGGAAGTGAGGAAATTACCGCCCACACCCGCATGTTCAGCCCCGGCAGCGGCGTAGAAGAAGATCCTGTCACCGGCAATGCCGCCGGTGCCTTGGCTCTCTACTTGAATAGGTATACCAACCGCGTACCCGATTTGAGGGCCTCCTTTATGCAAGGGGAGGCCATGGGAAGGCAGGATCTGGTCCATGTACAGGTGAACCAGCTCTTTGCCACGGTGCTTGGACAAGCATGCACCGTTTTTGAGGCACACCTGTATGTATAGGAGGTAGGTTCATGCAGACAGAGAACCAGTATGCCAACGGACAGGTCCGGCAAAGTCAGGCTGGAAATATTCTCACCTACTATTTCAAAACCGGCATCGTCAAGGCTCAGGGACCGCTGAAGGACAATCTCATGGACGGCCAGTGGAACTTCTATCGGGAGAACGGGGTCGTCTGGCAGGTCGGCAACTTCAAGAAAGGGGTGAAGCACGGATCGTGGGTGCGGTACAACAAGGTGGGTGCCTTGGAGTATGAAGCCTACTTCGAGGATGGCAAGGAAGTATCGAAGCGGCTGTATCACTAAGGCTTTTGGCAGTAGATACTGCATAATCACATGAACCGGTTGGAAAGCAACCGGAAATAAGGAGTGTGCGATGAACAAGAAAGGATTGAAAACAACGATTCTGTTGTTGCTTCTGTTCTGTCTTTCACTGAGTTTTTTGGCATCCCAACCAACCATTGAGATACCCAGTGCACAGAACCTCGTCATTCTGGCTACCACCGATTTGCATGGCAATGTGTGGGGTTTCAGCTATGAGAATGACAAGGACACCACCAACACCGGTATGGCAAGAATCGCCAGCTATGTGGAGCAGGTGCGCAAAGAGGAGAACAATGTGGTCTTGGTCGACAACGGCGATACCATCCAGGGCAACATCATGACCGACGACTTGTACAACAAGCGTGAAGGGGAGCATCCGGTCATGCGTGCCATGAATCTGATGGATTATGACAGCATGACGCTTGGCAACCACGAGTTCAATTTCGGCCAGAATCTCATAACGCGGTTGCAGGTTCTTGCAAACTTCCCGATTCTGGCGGCGAACCTGGCCAGGGTCGACGGAACCATGGCGGCCAAGCCGTATACGATCATCGAGCGATCGGGCATCAAGATTGGAATCATCGGCCTGACCAATCCCAACGCACCCCGCTGGGATGGGGAGAAAACCGATCCGTTCATCTATGCTCCGGTGGGCCCGGCTGCCCGCAAGGTGGTGGACATCATCAAGGACAAGGTGGATGTAATCATCGTCGTAGCCCACGTCGGCCTCTATCCCGAGTATGACGAAGAAGGCGGCAGCGACGGGGCAAACAGCATCCTCGAGCTCTGTCCCGAAGTCGATGTCCTGATCGTCGGCCACGACCACAATGCCATCAAGGAGATTCGTGGAAATACGGTCATCGGCGGAGCAAGGAACCTTGGACGTGAAGTCATCCGAATCGACCTGGCACTCAATGAGAAGCGTGAAATCGTCGATCGCAAGGTTGAATTGGTCGATATGGCAAACTATGAACCAAGTGATTCCATCCGAAAAAACGCCTTCATCGCCGAAGCCCACCAGGCAACCCGCAACTTCATCTCCGGAGGGGCTCCCTCGGCCGATGGAAAGCCCAGTGGAGGAATCTTCGGAAAAGCCTTGGTTGATTTCCAGCCGAAGAACGAAATCCTTGGCATACCCGAAGGAAAGCTTCGCGATACAGCGGTCATGGATTTGATCAATGAGGTGCAGTTGCTCAACAGTGGGGCCGATGTCTCCGCTGCTGCATTGTTCGCCGATACAAGCGACATTCCCAAGGGTGACATCAACTATGGAACCATATTCGGCATCTACAAGTACGACAACACCTTGTATAGGGTGGAAGTCACCGGATCCGAGCTGAAAGCCTACATGGAGTGGTCTGCTGCCTGCTACAACCAATGGAAGCCAGGAGATATCTCGATCAGCTTCAATCCGGAAAAACCCGGGTACCTGTACGATATGTTTGCCGGTGTCGACTATGAGATCGACCTGTCCAAACCGGTCGGGAGCCGCATCCGCAATGTCATGTTCAAGGGGAAACCGCTTGCCGACGACCAACGGCTTACGCTGGCGGTGAACAACTACCGTTACTCATCCGCACTGAAGGCGCAGAAGCTGGTATCGGGAACGAAGGAGTGGGAGAGTCCCAATTCCATCCGTGATATGCTGGTTGAGTACATCAAGGCACAGGGAACCATTGTACCCAAGGTCGACAACAACTGGAAGATTGTCGGGGTGGATCTTTCATCGCCGTACCGCGATCAGGTGATCAAGATGGTCAACGAGGGAAAACTGGAAGTACCGTATGCAAAGTCGTTGAACATCGATGAGCTCAAAAAGCAGGGCGTGATCAAATAAGAACAGATTTATTCGGGGTGGCATGCGTGTCACCCCATTTGTATGCTTTTGGTGCTGGATATGTGGCTACAATTCTGCATCTTCCTCTTTAAATGCCTTGTTCCTTCGCTTGCGGACGGCATCGGTCAGCAGGTATTCAATCTGGCCGTTGATCGAGCGAAAATCATCATCGGCCCATCGGGCCAGCTCTTCCCAAAGCGATGACGATAGGCGCAGCAATACTTGTTTCTTGGCTTTATCCTTTGCATCCATACGTTCTCGTTCGCTTAGTAGAGAGAGCCGCTGTTCACTATCGGTTGGACATCACGGTTGCCACAGAGAACCACCATGAGATTGCTCACCATGGAAGCCTTCCTCTCCTCGTCCAAAGTCACCACGCCATTCTTGTTCAACTGATCAAGGGCCATCTCGACCATGCCTACAGCACCTTCAACTATTTTCTGCCGTGCAGCTATGATGGCGGATGCCTGTTGACGTTGTAACATGGCTGCAGCAATTTCAGGTGCATAGGAGAGATGGGTGATTCTTGCCTCGATGACCTGCAATCCTGCACCCTCAACCTTTGACTGAAGTTCCCTCTGCAAATCCTGAGCCACTTCCTTGCTGCTGCCGCGAAGCGACTTTTCATCATCTTCTGAATCATAGGGAAACAGGCGCACGACATTGCGCAGGGCGGAATCACACTGGATGGAGAGGTACTCCACATAGTTGTCGACACTGAACACAGCTTTTGCAGTATCGACAACCTTCCAAATCACCACGACGCCGATGATGATGGGGTTGCCTAGTGAATCGTTTACTTTCTGTTTGTCATTGTTCAGCGTCATCGCCTTCAGCGAGATTTTCTTCTTGGGGAATTGGACGGTATGGGTCGTTGGCGTCTTTGCTGATTCAATCTTGGTTTCAGGTTTCGCAGTTGATGCAGGTGTATTGGTGATTGGATTCACAGCACTGACAAACGGATTGACCCAGAAAAATCCTTCTTGTTTCAGGGTGCCGTAGTATTTTCCGAACAACGTAAGCACCAAGGCTTCGTTCGGCTTTATGATTTTCAGTCCCGCATACAAAACCGGGCCGACGATGAAGCCATACAATGAGCTTGCCAAGAGCACAAGGACGCGCACAAGAGAAGACATGTCGGCGACCAAGCCGAAGATGAAGAGAAAAAGACAGGCGATGATCAGGGCAGTGTTGATCAACAGGAAAGCCAGGCCGTTGGCCACCTTGGTCAATACTTTCTCTTGGGAATACACAAGTTCATTCATACGAACTCCTCCGATGTGATTCATAAAGATATCATAATGATATCAATAAGATAATTCACCCGATTTGTATTTTTGTCAAGTGGTGCAGCAAACGAAACCATTTGCGATAAGTAGGTACTATCTTCTATAAATGTATTATATCTAAAAGATATATGAATACAAAAATGCAAATTCTCTTCGTCTTCGACCCTGCTTGGCACATCACTCCCAGTAAAGTGGTAGGCTCTGTGTCCATCCCTCCCTTTTTCTGCTAAACTGTGTAAGAATACCATCAAGAGGGAGAGCCTATGCACAACTGGACTATTGAAGACGCAGAGAAGCTGTACCGCATCAATGATTGGGGGAACGGCTATTTTCATATATCGGATGCAGGTGAAGTGGAAGTCAGTCTGAAGGACAGGTCGCCGCAATCCTCCATCAGCCTGCTTTCCATCGCCAAAGGCTTGCAGGAACGGGGACTCAAGCTTCCGATTCTCCTGCGCTTCTCCAATATCCTGGATGATCGAATTCAGCACATCAATGAGAGTTTCTTGACAGCAATCAAGGATGCCGGCTACCAAGGTACCTACCGGGGAGTCTATCCGATAAAGGTCAACCAACAACAACAGGTTGTTGAGGAGATCTGCAAATATGGGCAACAGTACCATCACGGCCTGGAAACCGGCAGCAAGGCTGAGCTCATCATCGCCCTGGCACATATCGATGATCCCGAAGCCTATATCATTTGCAACGGATACAAGGATGAGGAGTACATCGACCTGGCCCTCAAAGGCCTGCTTTTGGGCATCAAGACTGTCCTGGTCGTGGAAATGCCGGGTGAGGTAGGAATCATTTTACAGCGCTCGCGCGCCTTGGGCATCAAGCCGAACATCGGACTGAGGATGAAACCCTCCACGATGGCAAGCGGGCATTGGACTGACAGCGGAGGAGACCGCAGCGTCTTCGGGCTCAATACAACCCAGGTCATCCAAGTGGTCGAGCGGCTTCGCAAGGAGAAGATGCTCGACTGCCTCAAGTTGTTGCATTACCATTTGGGCAGTCAGATTCCCAACATTCACGACATTCGTGTTGGAGCGACCGAGGCGGCACGATTCTATGCCGGCTTGGTTCAGGAAGGCGCCCCTATGGGTCTCTTGGATATCGGAGGCGGGTTGGCCATTGACTATGACGGAAGCCACTCCGACAGCTCCAACAGCAGAAACTACTCCACCAAGGAGTATTGCGACGACGTAGTTGAAGAGATCATGACCATTTGCAAGGAAGAGAAAATCAGCCATCCCACCATCATCAGCGAGTCGGGCAGGGCGCTGGTCTCCTATTATTCGGTCTTGCTGATGAATGTCCTCGATACCAATGTGTTCTGGGATGGAAAAACCGGAGAAGAGGTTGTCTACGACGAGGATTTGATGCCTGCTTTGGAGAACCTGCTCTATGTAAGAACCATGCTCACCGAAAAAAATGCCCAGGAGTGTCTGAACGACTTGAACTACTATCGTGAGGAGATTCGCAACAAGTTTTTGTACGGCAAGGTCAATATGCGCGAGCGGGCGGCAGCCGAGCATGTGTACTGGTCCATTGTTGCTGAGATTCAGCAAAAGTATGGTGATATCCATGCTGCTGAGATCCAGAAGCTGGAGCATCAGCTCTCGGATATCTACTATGGGAATTTCAGCTTGTTCCAGTCGCTTCCCGATGTGTGGGCGATCGACCAGCTGTTTCCCATCATGCCGATTCATTACCTGCATACGAAACCTGACCGAAAAGCAGTACTGTCCGACATCACCTGCGACAGTGAAGGAAAGATTGACAGGTTCGTCACTTCAAAGGGGGTGAGTGACACCTTGGCCCTCCATACTCCCCGTGAGGATGAGGACTATATCCTCGGAGTCTTTTTGGTGGGAGCCTATCAGGAGACGCTTGGGGATCTGCACAACCTGTTTGGTGATACCAACGTAGTCTCCATCACCTATGAGGATGGATCGTTCAGCCTTCACAACGAACTGGAAGGGGATACGGTTGCTGATGTGCTGAGCTATGTCGAGTATGAACCCAAACGTCTGGAGGCCATAATCCGAACCAAGGCTGAGAAGGCCGTCCAGGAAGGGCGGATCACCGTTCAGGAACGAAGAAAAATCATCTCGGCCTATACAGCAGGCTTGAGGGGTTACACCTATTACGAAACAGACCAAGAGGAGTAAGTGATGCAGAAGAAGCGCTTGATGATCATCGGGGCCGGTGGTGTAGGCAATGTGGCCGTTCGCAAGTCAGCCCGGATGGAAGAAATCTACGAAGAAATTCTGCTTGCAAGCAGAACCAAGGAAAAGTGTGACGCCATAGCCGGGGAAGCCGGGCCGGTACCCGTTCGTACCGCCTCTGTCGACGCGGACGATGTCGATGCACTGGTTCGCATGATAGGGGAGTTCAGGGCGGACTTGGTACTTAATGTAGCACTGCCTTATCAGGATTTGACCATCATGGAGGCATGCCTTCGCTGCGGGGTGCATTATGTGGACACCGCAAACTATGAACCCAGGGATGAGGCTCATTTTGAGTACTCTTGGCAGTGGGCGTTTCATGAAAGGTATGAGAAGGCAGGCTTGACAGCTTTGCTGGGCAGCGGCTTCGATCCTGGGGTGACCAATGTGTTCACCGCCTATGCAAACAAGCACTACTTCGATGAGATGCACTATCTGGACATTGTCGATTGCAATGCAGGCGATCATGGAAAGAGTTTTGCCACAAACTTCAATCCGGAGATCAATATCCGTGAAATCACCCAGCCGGGCCGATACTATGAGATGGGAGAGTGGAAGAGGACGGAACCTTTGGAGATTCATCAGAACGTCGATTATCCCCGGATTGGTTCCAAGGAGAGCTATCTGCTCTTCCACGAAGAGCTCGAGTCGCTGGTAAGGCACTTTCCGACACTCAAACGAGCCCGGTTCTGGATGACATTCGGCCAGCAATACCTCACCTTCCTCAGGGTCCTCGAAGAGGTTGGAATGACCAGCATCAAGCCGGTCAACTACCAAGGCATGGAAATACAGCCTCTGCAGTTCCTGAAGGCTGTGCTCCCCGAACCCTCTTCCTTAGGGCCGAACTATCAAGGCCAGACGTCGATCGGCTGCCAGATACGAGGCCTGAAGGATGGGAAGGAACGAACACTGTACATATTCAACAACTGCAGTCACCAGATGGCTTATCAGGATGCCAAAGCCCAGGCGGTCTCCTATACCACCGGTGTTCCAGCCGCCCTGGGAACCAGCCTGATTGCAAGGGGCATCTGGAAGAAGCCGGGTGTGTGGAACATGGAGCAGTTCGATCCCGATCCGTTCCTCTCCGAGCTGGGACCGCTTGGACTTCCCTGGGAAGTCGTCGTCGATGGCAAGCTTGCCTTTGGAAAGTAGGGGCGATGTTCGACACCAACCAAATCCTGCATACTCCGGCATTCGTACTGGACTATGAGCGTTTTACCAGGAACCTTCAGCTGATCAAGGACCTGCACCGGCAGGTTCCGGTGAAATTTTTGTTCGCTCTCAAGGGCTTTGCCATGCATGCTGTTTTTGCCGAACTTGCAGAGACTGCATGCGGGGCGACTGCATCATCACTGAATGAGGCACTGCTTGCCTCACCGTACTTCACTGAAGTCCATGCCTACGCTCCGGTCTATCAGGACCGGGAGTTTGCAACGATTGCGGCTTTGGCCAAGCATATTACGTTCAACTCCCTGTCGCAGTATGAGAAACACAAGAACGATTGTCCGAATGCCGAAAAAGGCCTGAGGATCAACCCTTTGTACTCAACAGTGGAGACAGCGCTGTACGACCCTTGCGCCGAAGGATCGCGCCTCGGTGTCCTGCCCGAGGACCTTGCAGTTCTGCCTCAAGGAATAACAGGGTTGCATGTGCACAACCTGTGTGAGAGCGGAGCACGCGAACTTGAACGTACCTTGCACTCGATCGAGCACCATTACGGGCATTTGCTCTCCTCCATATCCTGGCTCAATCTCGGAGGAGGACATCTGGTCACCCGTAAAGGCTATGATCTGGAACTGTTCAAGGCGGTGCTCTCCTCGTTCAATCTACGCCATCCCCACATCCAGCTCTACGTGGAACCCGGAGCCGCCTTTGTGTGGGAGACCGGCTATTTGGCCACCCGGATCCTTGACATCGTGCATAATCGGGGAATCACCACCTTGATGCTTGACTCTTCATTTGCATCGCATATGCCCGACTGCCTTGAGATGCCGTATGCACCAATGGTTGTTGGGGCTCAGCTGACGCAAAAGGGTGGCTACAGGCTCGGCGGATGCAGCTGCCTTGCAGGGGATTGGGTCGGTTCCTATCACTTCGAGAAGCCTCCCAAAGTAGGGGACATGCTTCTGCTCTGTGATATGATGCATTACACCATGGTCAAGACAACCATGTTCAACGGGATTGCACTTCCCGACATAGCCATCGTTCGTGACGGCCTGTACCAGGTTGTGAAATCCTTTGGCTTTGATGACTACCAAAGACGGCTTTCCTAGGAGGTCCCGATGCAGCATTGGTTCTTGGATTCAGAGTTTCCCAACGCAGAACCCCAACACTCTGCATTTCATGTCATACCGTTCCCCTTGGAGGAGACTGTCTCCTACATGGGAGGGACAAAAGAAGGGCCGAAGGCCATCATCGAGGCCTCCGGCCAACTTGAAAGACTGGTGGAGGGGTACGGGAATCCTGGAAGTCTGGGCATCCATACCACAGACCCGATTCCCGTAAACGGCGGTCTTGTACACGCAATCAAGCTTGCCGGCAACGCAATGCAGTACGCCATGCGCTGCAACGCCACCCCTGTTCTGCTGGGAGGCGAGCATTCGGTGACCAATGCAGCCATTGACCTGCTTCTTGACTGCGGAGAAGTCGGGGTTCTTCAATTTGACGCCCACATGGATCTGCGTGACACCTATGAAGGGAGCAAGCTCAGCCATGCCTGTGTCATGCGCAGGGTGGTTGAAGCAGGCATCCCCCTGTTTCAGGTGGGTATCAGAAACTACAGTGAGGAAGATCTTGCGGCAAGAGAGCAGTACCGGGTGGGATACTACGATGCATCCACGCTGTATCGGTGCAAGGATCTTTCGAGCTTGAAGCTGCCCTCTTTGTTTCCCAAGAAACTGTATATCACCTTCGATGTCGATGCTTTTGATGCATCGCTGATGAGTGCAACCGGGACTCCCGATCCGGGCGGCTTGTTCTGGTGGGATGCAA
>ERZ1645192.3678-NODE-3678-length-12382-cov-5.636002_pt1 | contig 12382 bp, 13 predicted proteins | sample MGYA00575354_ERZ1645192 | MGnify/ENA primary metagenome ERZ1645192 (study PRJEB40844, sample SAMN11349763) | freshwater sediment metagenome | isolation source: river sediment | host: Sediment | place: India: Faizupur Khadar , New Delhi | collected 2017-02-21 ... | reverse complement strand
GAGATTATCTGGTCTGATACCAATATTCCCGGGGACTCCCCGGGATGGATGACAGAAAAAGAGCTCAGTTCCTTCCTAAATAGCAACGGAGGGATTGTAAAATCTGTTGGTATCTACAATGGAAAGTCGAAGAATTGTAAGTATATCCAACTTGTAGGTGACACCGATGGGGATGATGTGCCCGATAAATCATCTTTGAGACCTATTAATATTGCTGTTGGGTATATCATTCAGGTCTATCAACTCGTCAGAATTGATATGGAGGAACTGAAAGATGCCGTTAAAAAAAGGAAAGTCAAAAAAAGTGATCTCGAAGAACATCGAGGAATTGATGCACTCAGGGAAACCACAGAAACAGGCTGTTGCGATTGCGTTGGACAAGGCGAGGCGTAAGAAAAAATAGGCCGGTATAGCTCAGACAGCAGAGCAGCGCACTTGTAATGCGCTTGTCGGGGGTGCAACTCCTCCTACCGGCTCCAAAACAAACCGGGGAGAATGGGTATTCCAGTCGGGTTCATATCCCGACCTACTGCGGTTCGAGTCCGCACCCCGGCAAACTTATGGATTTTATTATGATAAGAAAATGCAAGCATCATGGTGAAACAGAATTTGCGCAGAATGGTAAAAAGTCTTGGTACTGTTTGAAATGCCACGGTCTGCGTCAAAGGAAGAGACGTATATCACGAAAAGAACGTGCCATCCAATACAAGGGCGGATGTTGTGCTATTTGTGGGTATAATAAATGCAATGATGCTCTTGATTTTCACCACATGGACCCAAGTACAAAACTTGCAGAGATTGGTTCACGTGATTTATCATGGAAGATATTAAGTGAAGAGTTGGATAAGTGTATTTTAGTGTGCGCAAATTGCCACCGTGAAATACATAGTATAAATCATTAAAATAAAGGAATCACATGGCAGAGATGGGAAGGCCGAAAGGCGAAAGTAAGATAAATCAGATCGAGCTCATCCAACTTCGGAGAGAGGGCAAATCGATTGCGTTTTGCGCTGCGCACTTCGGGGTTGGTGAGTCAGCTATTAAGGGCGCTCTCAGACGGATTGATAAAAAACTATCGGATGTCCCGGTGGTACAGAATGATGTAGGCAGTGAAAATATCGATGCGATGAAACAACTGCACGATATTAACGTTGCGATCGTTGACCAGTTACACAAATGTGATAGGCTTTTTATTCGTGAAGAGAAAAAACTAAAGGAATACGATGAGTTGACAAAACAACTTTCGTTGACTCCCAACGATGAGAAACTCATTTCTCGTCTCGAACACCTAGCAAGTTCAAACCTGAACTCGACATTAAGAATACAGGGGAGTGTTATTGCTGTGTCCGGGGAGATCAGAAAACAGATTGAACTTCAGTTGAAGATTGCCGAAGCCATGTACAACATTCAAATGATGGCTGAATTTCAGTCAGAGATGGTTACACTCCTGAAAGAAGTGGACCCGATCGTAGCCCAACGATTTGTCACAAAACTGAAAGAACGTAGAACTATCAGGGGTTTAGTGAAGCTGAATCCAATATAATCTGTTAATAAAACATAGTGCTTTTGTTAACAAAAATAATGAAAATAGTGGTATGTTTTTTCATCAAAATGAGACACAAACCCCTTTAGGAATATTCTATGATAACCAAAGATCAACGGAAAAACGATATGCTCAGTGACCTCCTGAATGTCATCACCCGGGAGACAAAATCTACAGAAAGCGAGGTGGTACCGTTTGCTCGATGGGCAGAACGAGAGTCTATAGTCCTAGACGGTAAACCATTCTCATTCAAAAACCATGAATATCTCATTACTCCCTATGCAGACACCCATCCTTTCCAGGTGGAAATCAAGGCTACGCAGCTTGGTCTCACATCGAAAGCTCTCCTCCGGGTCATGTATGGATGTCGTTATGGTAATTACCGTGGCATTCTCTATCTGTTTCCTTCTCGGACTGATGTTACTGATCTGTCCAAAACCAGGCTTACTCCATTAATTGAGGATAATCCTGACAATATCGGCCAGTGGTTACGGGACACAGACTCAGCCAACGTGAAAAAAATCTGGAACTCCTTCCTATACCTCCGTGGGATGAAGTCCCGTGTTGGCTTGAAGTCTGTCCCGGTCGATTTCGAAGTCTTTGACGAGCTGGACGAGGCCCCACAGAACGCTGTTGACATGGCGCTCGAACGTATGGCCCACTCTGAAACCGGTGATCTGCTGTTTCTTTCCAACCCTACTCTCCCGGATTACGGGATTGATAAACTTTTCCAATCTACGGACATGCAATTCTACCTTTTGAAGTGCCCGGCATGCAACGAATATACCAATCTGATCGATACATTTCCTGATTGTATCCAAAAAGTAAAGGGAAAATATATCCGGGCCTGTCACAAATGCGGCCACGAGTTAAATCCAGCTGTTGGAGAGTGGGTGGCCAAGCGCCCTAGCATCACGGAGCGCAGGGGAAGACAGTTCTCCCAGTTATTTGCACAAAATCGTATCAATTCTCCAGAGAATATCCTAACAAAGTTCCATTCCACAAATAACCTGACAGATTTCTACAATCTGAAGATTGGAATTGCTTATGTCGATGCACAAAATAGACTCTCAGTCCAAGAAGTCCTCGATTGTTGTCACGACACAGGAATGGCCAGTGAATCAGACCAAGGATGTTACATGGGAGTTGACCAAGGAAACCATCTCCACGTTGTCATTGGACGAAAACACAAAACCAGAGGAGGAGAATTAGTATATCTCGACTTCTTAAAAGGCAATAATAATAACGATAAAAACGATGATTCTGAGTGGAAACAGTTGGATTCATTAATGAAACGATTTAAGGTCATGAGGTGTGTTGTCGATGCGATGCCAAATACAAAAGCGGCCAGACTCTTTTCAGAACGGTTCCCAGGACGTGTCTTCCTCTGTTATTACAACGAACACCAGAAGGGCAATTATCGATGGTCCGAGAAAGACATGGTGGTACATGCAAATCGGACCGAGAGCTTGGACTCGTCCCACCGGGAGATCACGGAACAGAGGATTTTCATTCCTCGGGAATCAGATATGGTGAAGAAGTTTGCGGCCCATATGCACAATGTGGCCAAAAAACTAGAAACAGATGACGATACTGGGAGTTCCCGGTATGTTTACCTACGCCTTGGCGAGGACCATTTTAGACACGCATATAACTATGAGTGCATGGCTCGTCAGGATTCCCCGGAACTGATGTTCCCAGATTTATAGGAGATGACATGATTGGTGGATTAACGTGGCCAGAAGATGGAAACCCGTGCTTTGTATGCCTCCTTCAAAGAAAGTCGCAAAAAGTCGAAGAAACGCTCGAGGAACCAACCAGTGTGATCGAAATCGTCAAAGAGTTGGAGTTCCCTGGGCTCATCCAGATGCTTGATGCTATTTTTAAGGAAAGTAAGGTTGATGCGCTATATGCCCCAATGGACCTGAAATATGCCAGCTTTGTGTCTGATTTTAACCGCTGGCGCAGGGAACATCTCCCATCGTTGCACCTAAAAGCGGCCCGAATTTCGTCTTTTGAGGCTGGTGTTCTTAAAATAAGAGAAATGTTGTCGGATAAGCAGTTGAAATTTAAAGATGATTCGATCGTAAAATCCCAGTTGAGGATTTTTTCGAAAGTGAGCCTGAAGAACGAGAAAGATTTTTACGCTGTAAGCGCTCTGACCAATGTTATCAGTGTGTTCAGAACGCCACACCGAGAAATAGAGTCAAAATCACCACTACTATCTGCTTGGTATTAATAAAGAATTTTACAGACCCTATTGACAAATCGTAAAAGTGTGGTAGAGAGCTCACATAAGTGCATCTACCGTAGAGCCGAAAGGCATACTATTAAATGTGGATACTAAAACCCCACAGAGGAGAGCAAAAAAATGAATATTAAGAAACTTGAAAGGGAAGAGGCAGCAGCGGACGAAGTTTGGAAGAAAGTTTATGGGGAACCAGAGACTGATGGAGAACCGGTAAAACCGGAAGGCGATATTCCCGGGGACACAGGCATAGTACCTGACCCTGAGGCAGTAAAACCACCGGATGAAAAACCACCGGAAACTATCGTGCCTGATGCACAGTCGAAACCTCCCGTGGATGTCGATTGGAAGCACAAATACGACACCCTGGAAGGCAAATACCGTGCGGAAGTTCCACGACTGAGCTCAGACGTAAAACAGTGGAGGGAGAATGCCGTAGCATTAAGCCAGCGAGTTACTGAGCTGGAAGCAAAGATCAGTGAAGCCGTAACCAAAACAAAGGTCGTAGAAACTGATCAGGAACTTGATGCACTGGAAAATGATTATCCCGACATTGGTAAGGCCATTAAAAAGCTGAAAGAAGCTCACAGGTTGGAGATGGAGGAACTCACCAAGAAGTTCCAGACTGGTCTGACAGAAGAAATGCAGACAGTCAAATCTGATCTAAGCGACACGAAGCAGGATAAGTTTGATTCGGAAATGGCCAGATTTGGAGTTGCCGACTGGAAAACAGTTGACACCCAGCCTGAGTTTCATGCGTGGTTGAATGAGCCAGCCCCATATGGCAGATATACCAAAATGGAGTTATTGCAGGATGCGGCCCGGGCCTTGGATGCTGGTAAAGTATCGAAGTTTTTCCTGGACTTCAAAGCGCTAAAACCTGCTGCCCACGTTGTTGAGGAGCCTGTTGTTGATCAGCAGGGAAGGTTAGAACCATTTGTCGCACCACCGCAAAATGTTGTTGGCGGAAAGCCGAAAGCGGTGACTAAGGCATTAACACGGGATATGTACGTAGAATTTATGAGAAATTCCGCAAAAGGCAATTTTAACCCAGTTAAATGGGGCGGAAAAACAGAGGCTCAAGTTGAGGCGATGTTTGATGCAGCGATTGCCGCCAAGGAATTGAACTAAAACTATTTACGGATGCCCGTTCCACACATAGGAGATATTATGAGCACAACACGTGTAGCTGGACATCCCGATTATTCGAGTGAAGGGACCAGTAAGTTCATCCCGGAGGTATGGTCTTCCAAGTTGGCGAAGAAATACTACAAACGGACAGTTCTTACTGCCATCACCAACACCGATTACGAAGGTGAAGTGAAGAAACAGGGCGATAAAGTTTATATCCGCACTGTTCCTGACGTAACAATTTTTGCCCATCAGAAGGGCATGGCCCTGCCGAAACAGCGGCCCGAGTCTGCGGACATTGAGATGGATATTGATAGGGCCCACGGCTGGAATATCCTGCTTGATGACGTTGATAAAGTGCAGTCAGATATTGATCTGCTTAACAAGTTCACGGACGATGCCGCAAAACAGATGAACATTCAGGTCGATTCGACTCTACTTGGCGCTGTATATGCGGATGCCGATGACAATAACTATGGTACGACAGCTGGTCTCATTACAAATTCGTACAATCTTGGAACTTCTGGTGCACCTATCCAGATCACTTCCACGAATGTTATCGATTACATCGTGCAGTGCGGTGGTGTTCTGGACGAACAGAATGTCCCCGATGAAGGCCGATGGATGGTTATCCCCTCGTGGATGGCAGTTTTGCTGAAAGGTTCCGACCTGAAGGATGCCAATATGATGGGCGATGCGAAGTCCGTTTTGCGTAACGGTATGCTCGGAATGATTGATCGTTTCGTAATCTATCAGTCGAACAGCGTTGGCAGTGTTGCTGCTGCAACCGATGCTTCCGGGTTCAAGAGTTATTACATCCTCTTTGGAAACAAAGATGCCATCTCTTTCGTGAATCAGTTCACAAAGACGGAATCCCTGCGTTCGAGCGAGTCATTTGACACAATCGTTCGTGGTCTGATGGTATGGGGCTACAAGACCATTAAGCCTGAGGCTCTTGGTTATATGTACGCACGTAAATAACTTTAATTCCTAAAGGAGGAACTTTATTATGGTATTAGAAGCAAATTTCACGGGCTTAACTTCCTTGAACTCTGGTGTGACACCGACAGGTGTTACCCTGAATAAAGTTGGGGTGAAACCCTCCTACGGTCTCGAAGGCCGTTTGAGTATTATGAAGAGCAGGGTTGATACATCGAAAGTCACTGCGGTTGGAGCGGCTGACGTGTATGAAGCAATTAAACTTCCTGCGTATTGTATGGTCATGGCCGCTTGGTTTGAGGTCATCAAGGTTGAGTCAGTTAATCCGACCACAACTTTTGCTCTGGGTGTCCACGGTGGAACGACTAATGGTTTTGTTACCACAGCCGTTGTTACCTCCGCTGTTCCGCATGCCCAGACCAATGCTGGTACCTATATGGCTGCTGGTGGTTATAGTTGCACTGGCACTGCCAACACGATTGATCTGATCACTGCAACCGGTGGTGCTGGCGATGCGATAATTGATGTGTACGCTCTGGTCCTCGACATGAGTTCTCAGAACACACAGGGTGCATAATTAACAAGTAGCCCGGGGGTAGGCCACACGCTCATTCCCCCGGGTGAATTACCCCTATAGGAGGGAATAGAAATGCCTCGTTATCAAAAATTAAGTGTTGATGAATTAAATGTGAATAAGATTATCACCAATAAAGCTCTTGGTGCTAATGATTATGGTCTGACCCCCGAAATTTGGGAGTCTTTCCCATTGATGAACATGTTGGTTGACCCGACAATCGGGATTACTGCTGGAGATGATTTTGCATCTGTGGCAGTTACTGGTTTTCCGTATGCAATCGCTGGTGCCAATGGGACAGCCGTGTCCTTGACCACTGCTCCGTCCATCCTTTTGATGACTGCTCCCGGGACGGATAATGATGAATGTTTTGTGACATATAATAATGCCCTTAGTGGTCTTATTACGCTTAACGCAACGAAAAATTGGGCGTTCGAGGCCCGTGTAAAAGTCAGCCAGATTACCACCGCCCAAGGTGTGTTTGTTGGTTTGGCTGGTCCGTCAAGTGGTGTTGGTGCAGATTTCATGACCGATAATACGATGGCCCTGAAAGTTATTGATCTGCTCGGCTTCCAGATTATTGCGGCAACTGATGTTGCGGCTATTTGGCAGACCATTCATGCCAAAACATCTGGCGCTCGTGTGGCAGTTGATTCCACGGCAGCCACGGCAGCAGTTTCCTTTGTGAAGCTCGGAATGAAGTGTATCAGTGGTACAGTATCGTTCTTTTATAACGGTGCCCTGCTTGATACTCAAGTGAAAACAACAGCAGAAAATTTCCCATTGGATGTGGTGGTTAACCCTGTCTTCGCAACAAAATGCGGTTCAGGTGCGGCCAATACACTACAGGTCGATTGGTGGAGAGCAGCACAGCTCCGCTAGTAATTAAACCCACGGACTGGGGGGAGCGATCTCCTCAGTCTGTTTCAATAGGAAATTACGATGAAGATGCTCCGCAAGCAAGGTACGGATAAGGTCTTCCCTTATACCGACATTCTCGCCACCAGACGTGATATGGTGGTTTTTGACGTTCCTGATACTCCCCAAAAATCTACAGTTATAGAATTAAAAGCCCCCTTGACAAATAGGCCGGGACCTGGTTGGGTATTAAATCATCTAGGGAGGTGGAAGAGAAAAAATGTATTTTAAAATTACAAACGTTGGTGGGCAGAAATATACCGACATGGGAATGATAAATGTTGACGCATCGTTTTATCTTGAACCTGGTGACGATGGGTATGATAAATATATTGCAGAACATTTTGTGACTGTTCCGATTCGGCCACCTGAGGGATATACAGGTAAGGTTGACAAAATAACCGGAGAGCCAATTGATAAGGATTATAAAACCTGGATTGCTACACTACCAACAGAAAAGAGATTAAATCCATTTTGCAATCATTCTATGCAATTTGAACCCAGTGTTACGGAAGAGGAGATTCTTTATTGCTTTGAATTGGCCCTTTCAATGACGCATGCAAATTATCTAAAAGATGATCTTAGTTGTAAGATAGGTGGTGTTACAGTAAACCAAAATATTCATTATGATAGTCGTAAGGCTTATTATGAAGGGATAAAGATCATCCCAGACATCAGTAAGACACCAAAAATGATCTTAGATTCAAAATTAATCAGTGATGCAGCAACAAAAGTCTCTAGTTTTAAGGATGTTGATTTTACTAAAATCCCCACTGAAGTGGTGTATAAGGTTAAATAATGGCTTATACTGCTATTGACATAGGTTCTGCGGCCACTGATAGAGCCGGTACTGGTTCTACACCTAATTCTTCACGTGTATTTGTGGATAATCCAGCGAATGAAACTGGTGTTCTGACATACTTTGAAACTTGGATGGCGACCGCTGTTACCGATAATTCACTGCGGGTAGGAACGCTACATGGTAGCGGCACAACATATGCTGCTCGTGACTATGAATTAATTGGTAATTGCGCTGCTGGTTCAAAGCAAACATATACAGGTAAAAATTGTTCAGTTGAATCTGGAGATTATATTGGTTCATATTTTAATGTTGGTGGTACAGAACAAGATTCTGGGTCCGGTGGTGGACATTATAGATTAGCCAATACCAATGCTTTTGCGGATACCAACAACCACACATATAACGCTTTATCGTCTGGGACAACAACCAGTTTATATGCGACCGGTGGTACCCTACCAGATGCGCCAACAAATGTTTCAGCATCGGAAAATGACCCAGATAAGGTCACAATTTCATGGACAGCTGGTACTGGAGAAACAAGTGGTCACGTAGTATATAGAGATGGAGTTGATTGTTCTGGAGTTGTGGCTCATGGAACATCAACTTTCAATGATACGAATGCAGACCCCCCAGCATCTGTTATTACTCCAGGAACGACTGCCGCCAGTGATGGGACTGATGCCGATAAAGTTATCTTAAGTGTATCCGGTCATTCGATTAAGAGTGGTACAGTGCATGTGTATACAGTGAAGGCAATAAACGCTACTGGTTATAGCGTGGCATCTTCCTCCGACAATGGGTCACGAGTATCTAATTTAACATTGACCTATCAATGGCAACGAAGTGCTGTAGATTCGGATGCTGATTATTCAGATATAGCTGGCGCAACAACAAACCCATACGATGATACAGGTGCTCCTTAATGGCTTATTCTACGATTGACATAGGTGCTGCGTTATCTAACCGAGGGAGTGGTGGTAATCCTGGCACCACATATCTCTTATTGGCAAATCCAGCAAATGCCTCTGGAGTCTTGACGACATTCAAGATGTATTTTAGTGATGCAGAAGAAGACCCATCAGGCGTTAAAATTGGAACGTTTTATGGTAGTAGCACAGACTACACCATGAGAGATAAGGAAGATATTGGTGTTGTCACGAAAGGGTCAACACAGACGTTTACAGGAAAAAATTGTGACGTATCTTCTGATGATTTAATTGGTCTATATGCTGCAAATGGTGATATTGAATGGTCAACCTCTGGTGGTACGGGAGCGTATACAAAGGCCGGAGATTACTTTGATGGCTCAACATACACCTATTCATTGTCTTCTGGTCGTGAGGGAAGTTTTTATGCTGAGGGTGTCACTATTTGCGATGCTCCTACTAATGTTTCCGCAACCGAAAATGATAGTATAAAAGTGGTTATCACTTGGACAAAATCAACTGGTGCTACAGGGTATAGGGTCTATCGTGATGGTGCAGACATCTCAGGATTACTTGGGGATGTCGCCACCTATGATGATACCACAGCAGCAGCCCCAGTGATTACGGCAGGAAACACTATGGCTACTGATGGTTCATATGGAGATAAAGTTGCCTTGAGCCTCACTGGAACAACTATAACCGATGGCACCCAATATACATATACGATCAAAGCAGTTAATGAAGCAGGTCTTAGTTCAGCGAGTACAAGTGATACTGGATACCGTCTGTCTGGTACATTAAATTATCAATGGAGGCGTAGTCTCGGTGACGCATCATTTGCCGGTTTTGAGGACATTGCCGGTGCTACTGATTCTACTTATGACGACACAACAACCCAAGAGGATGGATTGAGTGCTTCTTATGAATCGAGATATTACAGAGTTAAAATTAGCGCCACTGGTTATGATGATGTGTATTCTGTAGTAAATCGTGGATGCCGTGATGCTGGAGGCAGATATTATTGTTGCAAATTAAGTGCTACAGGTAGTGAAACAGTTTATTCAACATCAAACAGGGGTTACAGAGCAACTCAATTGACAAGTTTTATCGCAGAAATTATGAGAGTACACTACGTTCCCTCGTTAGGAGGATTTTAAAATGGCATCACAGAACCCACCGAAAAAGAATACTGAATATACCTATTATTTTTCGTTATTTAAGAACGATGGGACGATTATCGCAAATCCTGGTACTTATACCAAAAAGATAAGTATTGATGGAGGTGCGATGGCTGATATTACAGCCTCGGTCACTGAAGAAGATACAACTTATGGCCAACTCAGTATCGTCCTGGCTGCCGGGGAAATGAACGGGGACCATATTTGGGGAATGATTAAAGACGATACCTCAGGGTGCGTCCCCCATATTTTTGTCCTAAATACAGCAGCCTATACACTTGACGAGATCATGGCTGAGATAGCTAAGATACCGAAATCTGACAGTAATGTATCGTGGAATGCCACAGCCCTCGGAGCCATAAACGCTGAAGTTGATACTGCTCTCAATACTGCCATTCCCGGGAGTCCCACAGCTGACTCGATCAACGAGAGAATTGTAAACATGGAAGCAACAGCAATTCCTGCGATTAAGACAGTGGTTGACACCATCCAGGCCGATACAGACCTATTGGATGACGCTGCCGGTGGTATTGCTGATATTCATACTGACGTGGCTTCTGCGAGAACAGAAATTGCAGCTGTGAAAATTGTTGTTGACACAATTCAAGCTGACACTGACCTGCTGGATGATGTGTCTGGTGGGTTAGCAGATATTCATGCAGATATTGCCACTATGCAAGGTAATGTTACTGACATTCTGGCAGACACCAATGAGTTACAACTTGAGTTTGTTGATGGTGGTCGCCTTGATCTCCTAATAGACTCTATCCTTGCGGATACAGGTGAACTCCAGACTGACTGGGTTAACGGTGGTCGTTTGGACATGCTTATTGATGCCCAGACCGCAGAACTTGCGAAGGTTCCTAAATCAGATAGTAATGTGACGTGGAACGCAACCGCACTGGCCTCGATTAATGCAGAAGTTGATACGGCCCTTAACACAGCAATCCCGGGGAGCCCTACATCTGGCTCGGTGAACGAACGGCTTGTAACTATACAGGGGGATACTGACCTGCTCGATGATGCAATAGGCGGACTTGCCGATATTCACACTGATATTGCTGATCTTCATGCAGACATTGTAACCATGCAGGGTAATGTTACCGATATACTCGCAGATACAAACGAACTCCAACTGGAATTTGTGGACGGTGGCCGGTTAGACTTGTTGATTGATCAGATTCTGGCAGATACAAATGAACTTCAAACAGACAATGTTAATGGTGGGCGTACCGATCTTTTAATTGACAGTATTATCACAAAAGTAGATGCGCTGGCAGTCGCTACCATTGGATTGGGAGCATGCACGTGGGCATACACATTGACAGATTCTGTCACAATGCTCCCGATTGAAGGTGCCGAGGTTTGGGTTACAACGGATTTGGCCGGGACACATATGGTTGCTCACGGTTATACGAACGCAAGTGGTATTGTAACGTTCTTCCTTGATGCTGGCACGAATTACTTCTGGCGACAGCATGGTAGTTACACATTTACGAACCCCGATACTGAAATAGTTTCCTAAGGAGGATACAATGGCTGGAAGTGGCACTGGAACACCTATAGCAAGCCCGAGCGTAACGCTCCAGAATGTTATAGACATGATTCGCTTGAGACTAAATAATTACGAGAAGCCCTATTACTGGTCAGACACTGAACTGGTGTATTATGTTAATGAAATTGTTAACAGAATGTGCCGGGAGGCCCGGGTAATAGAAGATTCTACAAATCTCGCTAGTTGTGAAATTATACTTGACCCGGGAATAGCCGATGAAGCTCTCCATGCTTCTGTGATCTTTGTGAAAGCATGCCAGCTTGTGACAAAGGAACTCCTAACATTGGATGTGGCTCCTGCGACTACTTGGGCAGTTGGTGATACGATCACGGGCGTAAGCAGCGGAGCAACGTCTATAGTTGTAGAGGTTTTGACCTCTAAGACTTATGTTGTTCAACATCGTGATCTTGCGTACTCCAAGGATGAGGTCCTAACCAATGGAACAGTGACAGCGGACCAAGGAACATCGTATCCGACCATCAAATATTATGAGGCCAAGAACCTGATAAAGACTTCGTTGATCGAGATGGAGGAAATGTATTCCAGCTGGAGAAATGCGTCCGGTGAA
>ERZ1645192.3677-NODE-3677-length-12384-cov-4.170411_pt1 | contig 12384 bp, 5 predicted proteins | sample MGYA00575354_ERZ1645192 | MGnify/ENA primary metagenome ERZ1645192 (study PRJEB40844, sample SAMN11349763) | freshwater sediment metagenome | isolation source: river sediment | host: Sediment | place: India: Faizupur Khadar , New Delhi | collected 2017-02-21 ... | reverse complement strand
TTTTTGCCATTGATAATACGGACATTGCCGCTCTGTAAGCCGGGAAGGCCGAAACTTAACTCTGTTGCAAACCTGAATGTATAAGGTGTTAACGACTGATTTGAAAATTGATACACGAATGAAAGTGATGACGTATTTTGTTCAAGTCCGTACACTTTTTCAAGAATAAGCGGACATGGCTTATCGTTTCGAAGTAATGCACCATGTTTGGTAAGCGATGCCCGTATACCGGTCGCATTTTTTGATACTTTGTATGTAAATTGACTCTTAAGGAAGTTGCCGAGATCGGGGGCTTTTCCTGTCAGTATGTCTGCTGCTGACGCTTCAGGATTATAAAACCTGTCTGAAAACCACGCGCGGGATTTACCGGCTGAAAGAATATCCGGCTTGTTGTGCTGTTCGGGATTATAGGCACTGCACAGGTTTATTGTGCGATCACGATAATCAAATTCAAAAATTGTTCCACCGCAACTATAATCAATGTAGAGTTTGACACTTTTGTTTGCCAGTAGAATACTTTTATTCCCATTCCGTAAAAAATCAGTAATTCGTATCTGTCCTCCATGGATTCCTGCCCGTTCACTAATCTCCTTTTCCAGTTCAATCATCTTTGAAAAGGTCCAGAGTCTGTCAGTTGTGTTTTCAAATCCGCTTTCTTTGCCGGGAAGAAAACGGTTGATATCCTGAATGAAAAAAAGTTCTTTTTTCATTGGTAAACTGATACGGGGGTCTGTGAATTCGCTTACCTGGTTATACAGATCCATAAGCTTTCGTTGCATGATACCGATCTGATCAAACGAATGCAGATAATTAAGAAAATGTAAATCAACCGGATTCGCATTGCCTAACATTAAACTTGATGGAATATATTGCAGTCCAAGCGGCTGTGCATCCCGAAGTATTTCGCTGAACGTGACTGGTTGATAAGTTAGTATGTGTTTGTCAATTTCTGATGCAGCATAGTTGAGCCATCGGAACGGATCAGCTTCACCTTCCGCCTTGAGAGGAAACTGATACTGAAGTATCGCTATTAATTCACCCTGCGATTCATTCTTGTCTGATGTATAAATCTGTTCAATCCAGTTCTTGAAATCAACCGGTGCAGTCATATGGTGAATAATCGTTGTTGCAATTAAGGGAATCGAACTTCCACTATGTTCGGCCATCCAGTAACCCCCGATTGATTGCAATGATGATGGAAGCAGATCTTTCGAAACGACAAGATAGTGCACGCCGCTGTTTTTGAGAAGTTCAATCATTGATGGTTCAAAGTTGGAGAATGGTGGCATATACCCCAGAGGTGTTTCACCGGCGATATCAGTGTATTTTTGAAGTCCATACCTGACATTTTCAAACGAGAGTTGTGGGGGTGACATACTGAGAAACGGCTCGGTATATCCTGTCAAGATCCATTCAAAGAATCCCTTTTTCTGAAAATCCCTGAATTGAGAAAGCAATAACGGATTTATACATTCAACGATGTATGCCGGCAGGACAATATTAAATCTGAAGTGAGGATGTTCTGTAACAAGCGAGAGCAGGTTGCGGATACAACGATCAACGGATTCCTTGAGAACCGCCTTTGACATTAAACGGTTTTTATAAGGATGCAGCAAAAGTGACAGTGTATTTCTTTTCATTCTTACAAATTATAATCCTGCATAACAATATTCAATCATATTTTTATATAATTGTTAATATACAGCCTTTTATAAGTGCCATACAAAAAAATATTTTTATTTGCATTAATTAAGAACTGGTGGTATAATACATTTTCTATTTCATGACGATTACAGCAATGCAACCAGGTATGATTAACCTTTTTTAACAACAATGGTCTTATGAATTCCTCAAATTCCAATGTCTCCCGGCAAAAAAAGATCTTTATAAAATCTCAACTGTTTTTACAAAAAGTGAAAATTTAAAATCCGGATTGTTTACAATGGCTAGTAACTGGTGAATTAATATTTTTATTGATTAAAAAAGGTAATAAATAGTTAAAAATTTGATTCGTGATTCATTGAAATAATGCGATTGAAATAATTGTTTGTAAATGTTGAATTAATTAATGACCTGTAAATTCGCAGTGTTTTACTTAATCGAAAAAAAAGGTATTTTTCTTTGAATTGTTATTAAATACAATTTATATTATATGCACTTCAAATAATTATCAAAAAGTCCTCTGGAGGGATCAATTTATGGCCAAGTATGTGTATTTTTTCGGTGGTGGAAAAGCTGATGGTAATGAATCGATGAAAAATCTTCTCGGTGGTAAAGGTGCGAATCTTGCCGAGATGGCTGGGAATCCCGCACTAAAACTTCCTGTTCCGCCAGGCTTTACAATCACTACAGATGTCTGCACTTACTACTACGCTAATAAAAGAAATTATCCAAAAGAATTAAAATCACAAGTTGATGCAGCACTCAAAAGTGTTGAAAAACTGATGGGTAAAAAATTCGGAGATCCGGTTAATCCACTGCTCGTATCAGTACGAAGCGGTGCCCGCAAGTCAATGCCCGGCATGATGGACACTGTTCTGAATGTCGGTCTTAACGATGTCACTGTTCAGGGGCTTATTGACGAAACAAATAATCCCCGTTTTGCTTACGATGCATACCGTCGCTTAATTATGATGTACGCTGATGTCGTAATGGAAAAAGCCGAAGGAATTGAGCCAAAAGGTGGCAAGGGTATCAGAAAAATTCTTGATGAACGTCTTGAAAAGCTAAAACATGAAAAAGGTTATAAACTTGATACTGAAATATCTGCTGATGAGCTCAAGGCTCTTGTGGCAGAGTTTAAACAGATTGTCAAGGATCAGCTTGGCAAACCATTTCCTGAGGATCCTCAGGATCAGCTCTGGGGTGGTATCGGTGCAGTGTTTATGAGCTGGAATGGAAAGCGTGCTGTTGAATATCGCAGAATCGAAAGAATTCCAGACGAGTGGGGAACTGCAGTTACCGTTCAGAGTATGGTATTTGGAAATATGGGCGAAGAGAGTGCAACTGGTGTTGCATTTACCCGTAACCCGGGAAATGGTGAGGGACTGTTCTATGGCGAATATCTGATCAATGCGCAAGGTGAAGACGTAGTTGCTGGTATCAGGACTCCATCACCTATTAATGAATACTCAAAAAATGATCAGAGTAAAGATCATCCTACACTTGAAGAGGTCATGCCTGAAATCTATAAACAGTTGTTCGATATCCAGAAACGTCTTGAGAAACACTATAAAGACATGCAGGATATCGAGTTTACAATTGAAAATAAACGACTCTTTATGCTTCAGTGCCGTGTTGGCAAACGTAACGGAGTTGCTGCTGTTCGTACAGCAACTGATATGGTTAAGGAAAAGCTGATTGATATTGACACTGCGATTATGCGTGTCGCACCGAATCAGCTTGTGGAACTCCTTCTTCCAATGATTGATCCTGCTGCTGAATCAGCAACAAGTTATATCGCAAAGGGTCTTCCTGCCGGTCCTGGTGGTGCAAAAGGTCGTGTTGTGTTTACATCAGAGGATGCAGTCGAGTGGGCATCACGTGGTGAGAAGGTTATTCTTGTCCGTGAGGAAACATCACCGGAAGACGTTGACGGGATGCATAAGGCACAGGCGATTCTTACATCCAAAGGTGGTATGACATCACATGCAGCACTGGTTGCACGAGGCTGGGGCAAATGCTGTGTTGTCGGATGTTCAGACATCGAAGTTACCGGTAAAACATTTAAGACAAAATCGGGCAGGGTGATAAAAGAGGGTGAATGGATCTCCATTAACGGTACCAAAGGTACAGTATATGAAGGTCAGCTTGGCCTTGTTGATATTGACCTTGATAACAATCAGTCATTTGTTGCTCTGATGGCAATGTGTGACAAAACAAGAAAGCTCAGGATCAGAACAAATGCTGATTCACCTGCTGATGCCTCAAAAGCGGTATCATTTGGTGCTGAGGGTATCGGGCTTTTCCGCACAGAGCATATGTTCTATGGCGAAGGTTCAGACAAACCGCTGTTCCTTCTTAGAAAAATGATCATGAGCGGTACTGTTGACGAGCGTAAGGCAGCGCTTAATGAACTCGCAGTATTTGTCAAACATGATATCAAAGCGACCATGGAAGTTCTTAATGGATTGCCAATCACAATCCGTCTTCTTGATCCTCCGCTTCATGAATTCGTGCCTCATAGTGATGACAAAATCGAAGCAATGGCTAAGGAGCTCAGGATCAGTGTTGCTGAAGTCAAGAAACGCGGTGAAGCTCTCAAGGAATGCAATCCGATGCTTGGACACCGAGGCGTTCGTCTTGGTATAACCTATCCTGAGGTTTCTGAAATGCAGATCCGCGCAATTCTACTTGCTGCTGGCGAACTTATTAAAGAAGGTAAAAAGGCATTCCCTGAGATCATGGTTCCTGTAACATGTTCGGTTAATGAGTTAACAAATCAGAAGAAAATCGTTGATAGGGTATATGCTGAAGTCTGTGAGTTCCTTGGTGTCAAAAAGATTCCGTTCATGTACGGTACAATGATTGAAATTCCACGGGCAGCCCTTACTGCAAAGTCAATGGCTGAAACAGCAGAGTTTTTCTCATTTGGTACCAATGATCTTACTCAAATGGGTTTTGGTTTCTCTCGTGATGATATCGGCGGGTTCCTCCCTGAATATCTTACACAGAAAATTCTACCAGCCGATCCTTTCCAGACAATTGATCCGGAAGGTATTGGTGAACTCATTAAGTTTGGTATCGATCGCGGTCGTTCATCACGCCCTGAGCTCAAGGTCGGTATCTGTGGTGAGCACGGAGGAGATCCTGAATCTGTCAAGTTCTGCCATCGTGCAGGTATGAATTATGTCTCATGCTCACCATTCCGTGTACCTATTGCACGTCTGGCGGCAGCACAAGCAGCGGTAGAAGACAAAAAGTCTGGAAATAAATCTAAAACAACTGTAAAGGAAGTGAAAACCATGGCAAAAGTTACAGCAAAAAAAGCAACAGCGACGAAACCGGCAGCGAAGAAAGCAGCAGCAAAACCAGTTAAAAAGGCCGTTGCAAAGAAAACCGTGACTAAAAAAGCAGCAACGAAGAAAGTCGCTGCAAAACCAACAGCAAAAAAAGCAGCTCCTGTAGCAGCTAAGAAACGTGGTCGTCCGGCTGGTTCTGCAAAAAAAGCAGTACCAGTTGCTAAAAAGGCAGCAAAACCGGTTGCGAAGAAGGCAACGAAAAAAGCTGCAGCTCCAAAAGTTGTTGCAAAAAAACGCGGTCGTCCTGCAAAAAAGTAATTACTTAAAAGTAGTTTACACGTTAGTACAATAAAAAAGGACCGGAGTAATCCAGTCCTTTTTTATTAGGCTTATATTTTTTGGCTGTTGGCTGTTGGCACTTACTACGTGCTACTTGCTACTTGCTACTGAATTTTGTCCATTCACTCTGACACAAAACTCGCTTCCCTGACATGCTGCGCCCCGTTTTTCCCAAGGTAACTTCTGTATAAATGAAACTCACTTATTTCAAAGGGCTCTGTTTTAAAAAGATGATTATCGGTAATAAACTGAATCACACGTTCTTTGTGAGGTCTGTCAAGGCGGGCAACTGTTATGTGCGGATGAAATGTGCGACTCTCTGTTTTCATACCTAGAGCTGTGAGCATCCGCTCAATAGAACGCTGAAGATTTTCAAGCTCTGTGCAGTTGTCAATACCAACCCACAATACCTCCGGATCTTTACGCAAAGGAAAAAAACCGGTTGACTTTACCGCTATGTGGAACGGTTCGAACCGGATTTGTTCCAGTGCAGTAATTATTGATGTCTCTGTTTGTGTATCGGTTTCCCCGATAAAACGCATCGTAATGTGAAGCTGATCATGAGGAATCCAGCGGGCTCCCTGAATTGCAGTATAAAGATCACTTATCTGGTCCCGCACTTGCTCTGGCATGTCAATTGCAATAAATAATCGTGGCATAATCTGTGTACCTGATAAATCAGGATTTTGTTGAGTGTGTTGCTTTGTTTACAACAATTAAAATGTATGTGGTTTTATTCAATATACCATACTGTCACCGGATTTTCACAAATAAATAACCAGAAGTGGTGACACATGGAAAACAACCTGGTTTTGTGTATAAAAGTTTTAAAATCGTGAGCTTGTATGTTGCAAATTGGATGCATTAAAAGTACATTTATCTAATGAATTGCTCTTCTTTATCGTAAGCGGAATTACCGGATTCAGGTTAAGCAGAAAGGATTCCTGTGATGAATCTTATTTGTACAACAGAACAGATACGTGCAATAGACACTGGAACCATTAATGGAGATAGTGAAAAAGGATATATGTTGATGAAATCTGCTGCTCAGGGCATTGCTGATGCAGTTGTGGATGTCGTTGATAAAAGAGATGGTGTACGCATTGCCGTTTTCTGTGGCAAAGGTAATAATGGAGGGGATGGCTTCGCGGCTGCACGGATACTGCTTGGTAGAGGTTATGATGTTATCTGTTATGCTCTATGTAAATGTGATGATCTTCAGAATGAAGCTAAGCGGGCATATGATGATTATATTGCAGCCGGGTATACGGTAATCGAAATTACCGATAAAGAAGCACTCCCTGATTGTTCGAAATTCAGTATTATTATTGATGCAATTTTGGGAAATGGACTAAAGGGCAATCCTGAGGGGCTTTGTGCGGATGCAATTAATTGTATTAATCTGTCACATGTTAAAGTTGTCGCCGCAGATACACCATCAGGGCTTGACAATAATACCGGAATTCCATTCTCACCCTGTATTGATGCACAGTTTACTGTTACGATGGGATTTCCAAAAGTCGGACTTTATTTCTATCCGGGTAGATCGAATGTCGGGAGATTGAAAATTCAACCACTTGATTATGATAAGGTTAGTATCGAAAAAGAAAAAATAGATATTCTTACTCCGGACGTGCATGATCTTTACAAAATGCTGCCACCGCGACATGCTGCCGGTTCGAAACATGATCATGGACTTGCGCTGCTTTTATGCGGATCCCGGGGAATGAGCGGTAGTGCCGCACTTGCATCAATGGCTGCACTTCGTGCCGGGTGTGGAATGACTCACTGCGCGGTGCCTGTATCAATTGCAGATATCCTTTCTGTGAAGTTGACAGAAACAGTAATTCATCCGCTGTGGGAAAATGAATCCGGTGCAGTGTCAATCAATGCTATCGAGCAGATTCGCATACTCGCTGACGGGAAACAGGCGATGTGTATCGGACCCGGTCTTGGGCACGAAATCGGGACATCAAAACTTGTTCGTGAACTGGTTAGAAGTGTCAGTTTACCATTGATACTTGATGCTGATGGATTAAATGCATTCAAGGGGTATGCTGATGAACTTGAGAATCATATTGGTGAATTAATTATCACACCGCATCGGGGTGAATGGGCACGATTGTTCGGGCCGCTCGAACGGGAACCGTTAAAGTTGATTAATCAGGTTAAAACTATTTCGCAAAAGTTTGGAATTACCATTTTACTAAAAGGGAATCCGTCGATTTGTGCCTGTCCTGATGGTGCTGTGTATATCCTGCCGTTTGGAAATAGTGCTCTTGCAAAAGCCGGGAGCGGTGATGTCCTCAGCGGGTGTATTGTGTCGCTTCTCGCGCAAGGTGCAGTTGTTCGGGATTCCGCAGTACTTGGCGCATATCTGCTTGGACAGGCTGGAGTGATTGCATCAGAGTGTTTGAGTGAGTACTCTGTTATAGCCAGTGATGTTATCGAAACAATTCCTCTGGTAATTCAGCAGTTGATTGTCAAAGGACGGAAAATAAATGCAGAACAATCAATATAGAATAGATAATAGTTGCCATCTCTCACCGACATTGTTGGCGTTTCATCTATCCCTGCTTCCCAAAATACTCTGTCTGAAACTATTTTGAAAAAGTCTGTCGGGATTTACGAGAAATAGTATATTTCCCCACATAATTACTTATCATCAAGGGCATTGCATGAAAAAATTGATGTGTGGATTGTCAATTCTGTTTACGGTTGCATACTGCGCCGGGTACAATCATCCGGAAATTAAATGGAGAACTGTTACAACTGAGCATTTCTCAATTAACTACTATGACAAGACTGAACCAGCATTGTATGCCGTATGGAAAATTGCAGAGGAAACATTTGCAGCGCTTGCACCTCTTTTTGACTACAAGCTTCGTGCCCGGATTGAATTATCACTTGCAGATTATGATGATTACAGTAACGGATGGGCAGATTACACATCAGGAGCAATAATGATCTGGATACCTGATGCACAGATGGAGTTTCGTACGAATACCACCTGGCTGAGAAATGTCATTTCACATGAAATCACTCACATTCTCAGTCTTGAAAGCAATCGCAGCTCGAAAATGATTGATATAGCCATAGACCTGAATCTTCAGGGCCCCTACGAAAATCTTACCGTTCAGGAGGTTGCTGCTAAAATAACACCATGGCCAGACTGGTTTGCTGAGGGTATTGCACAATTAGGAGCAGAACGGTTGGGGCACGATTGTTGGGATGCGCGTCGGGAGATGCTGCTGCGCACAGCAGTGATGGCCAGGCGGCAGTTGAGTCTTGATGAAATGGGCGTTTTCAGCCATGATTTTCGTGGTAATGAACAGGTGTATAATCAGGGGTATTCGTTTGTAAAGTTTCTCGTCAATCGGTGCGGGCTTGACAATATAACTGCTATATTGAGAAACGGGGCATCGCAACGAATTGATTTCAGAACCGAATTCAGCGAGCGAACCGGCCGTCAGGTTGAATCGTTGTATGCTGAGTGGCTTGATAGTTTGAGCGAGTCATATCGCGTCAGGTTTCCATCTGCGGGTTCTGCTGAGACAGTCTTAAGTCATGGCGGTTTGATTAATGCAGTGCCGCAGGTGTCGCCGGATAAACGGTTTTTCGGGTATTTATCAAGCGGTCGTGATGATGCCGGGCAGACATCACTTCTGATTTGCGAGTATGCAACCGGCAAAATAATCCATAAAATCCGGTATGCACATACATCATGGGCTTTTTCGAACGATTCCCGTAAAGTGTATTTTGTCAAGTCGCGTGATCCCAACAGGCACGGATATTTTCTTAATGATCTTTTTTCGTATGATTTGAAGACCGGGAAAACTATACGAATAACCAATGGTGGCCGTATTTACAATGTGGCAGTGTCTCCGGTTAACGGAACTGTCGGAGTTGTGACATTTAATAAAGGTGTTTTCCAGCCGGGCATTCTCGATATTGCAAGCGGAAATATTATAAATACCGTTAACACGGTTATAGGAGAACCGATTTTAAGATTGTCATGGAGTCCTCAGGATTCAACACGATTTGTCGCCGAGAAACTCGTTGATGGAGTCTCAAAGCTGTATATTTATTCTACTTTTGACACTACGGTAACGAGTCTGACATCGAATACTGCCCGGGAAGAATCACCATATTGGGCTGCGGATGGCCGGATCTATTTCAATGCTGATTATGATGGAGTCAATAATATCTATAGTATTAACAGTGATGGGTCCGACTTGCAACGGTACACAAATACAATTACCGGATGTTTTTCTCCTGTTGTGGCTGATAGCAGTGCGATCATCTTCTGCGGTTATAATGTATCAGGATTCACCATTGCCAAATGCGATATCAAAGGTGCAGCGTATCAGGTCCCATCCGGTCTTGTCTGCACATTCAAATCCTTGCCAGTACCGAAAGGTAAAGTAACAATTAACGCAACACCCTATCGGGTGCATTATGGACGTAAAATGTCTGAGTTTACAATCTTCGGTGCGATAATGCGTAATGATGGACTCATTATAAAAGATGACAATGTGGATATTGATTCGACAACATACAACGCAGGAGTATCTCTTTCATTGTATCAACAGGATCCTCTTGAGAAAAAGAACAAAGTAATTGGACTGGCTGCAGGAATTGCCGGTTTGAACGAACGTGCAGTTGATAGCCGGAAGAAGAGTTATAAATCGAAAATGTTGCACAACGATAATAATTTTCTCCGACAGAAGGCATTAATGAAAATGCCTGCGGTTAAAGGTGAAATTCTCAGTTCAGGAATTATAAAGAATAATAATTTTAATACAAGGTTAAATCAGACATTTAAATCTCAGGCTTCAAATGCAGATTCATCTGATTCAAATTCTCTACAGTATCAGATTTATTTGCAGCCAATGTTATCGCTGGTAAATAAGGAGAATAAAGCAACACTGCAATTTCAGATTGCAGCAGTTACTTCAATTATTCCTGTACCATATATAATTAATGCATCCTTGTTGTCTGAGTATCAACTATCAAAAAATGCAACAATTGCATTCGGTGCAGTACCGTCCATTCTTCTCTCATTTCCATCGATATACGGACAATCAGCAGTAAATTCCAGTTGGATATATGGACAAGTACCGGTAATCGTCAACTGGAGTACAACGGGTACCTACAATGAAGATATAAATTATAACTTTAATAATTATAGTCAGGTCACAATTTCTACAGGTGCAGAGTTTATTCCATTTGAGGAAATCGAATATGTTGATGAGGATAGATCAGATACAAGGTTGTATAATGCAAATGCATTTTATACATCAGCGCTGCTTTTTCATGCATTCCCATTGAGTAAATACAATGCCCTGCAGCTTGTACTTCAGGGTAATTATTACCTGTTTGACAGAACAATGATATTTAATGAATTCAAAGATGAATCAGCAATGCTGCTGCAGTCAATGGTCTCTGCGAAATATGTTTTTCCTATTGTCAGGAACATAAATACCGGCAACAGATATTATTTTGATAATTTTTATGGATCTGTCGGTTATTCCCTGCTCCTTGAAATGAATGGTACATTTCTTGAAAATCCATCCAGGAAAATTTTACATGATAAGAACTACTCAAAAAATGCTGCTGCAGGGCATCTGATAAGTGCCGCAGTGGAACTTGGGCATTATAGATCAAGTATGTATTTCAAGAAATTTGTTTTTAGTGTTGATTACGAACTGTTAAGTGAAAAAGTCTACCTGAAAGTAGCATCGGAGTTTTAATGAAATTTTTGCTACTCTATCCAAAATGGCCAAAACTTGAGCATCAGACAGAATTTCATCTGCCGCCTCACGGACCTGTGGTAATGGCAGCCGCGATACCATCATGGGTTGATGTCACCTTTATTGATGAGAATGTGCAGGACTTGCCTGATTTGACAAAATGGGATCTTGTTGGAATTTCCACCATGTTGTCTTCACAGCTGCCGCGTGCATTTGAACTTGCAGATCAGATACGGGCCAGTGGAAAAGATGTCATCTTTGGTGGTATCGCAACAATGCTTCATTCGGAAGAAGTCGCCAAACATGCGTCAAGTATGTTTCTTGGTGAAGTAGAGGGTGGGCGACTTGAAAATGTCTTTGTTGACAAAAAGAATGGTACTCTCAAGCCACTCTATAATTATATGAATGATTTTCCTGATACCGCAAGTATCGGGCCGGCAAGACGATCGATTCTTGATTACAGCAGGTATGATTATAAAGGTACAAGGATGGTTGACCTTTTTCATGCGTCAAGAGGATGCCGGTTTAACTGTTTCCCTTGTTGTACAGGGTTTCTGGGTGGCAAAAAATTCCGTCCCCGTCCTATTGATAAAGTGGTTGAAGAACTGAGCCTGATTGACAATGACCGGCTTTTTATCGTTGATAATTCACTCGCGCAGGATAAACAGTGGGAAATGGATCTCTTTGATGCAATGGTGCCGTTAAAGAAGGTGTGGTGCTGCCATCCCATTGAGGACGATGATGAGGTACTTGAGAAAGCTGCCAAAGCAGGTGCATGGTATGTGTATCAGGCTATATTTGATACATCAGATCATATTCGTGAGCGTGTTCGCCGGTATAAAAGCTATGGTATTGGTGTGGAAGGTACTATAATCCTCGGTACCGATGACCAGGATGAGGATTATATCAAACGGCTTGTTGACTTTCTGATAGAGATCGACCTTGATCTTGCTGAGTTTACTATTCTAACACCTTTTGCACATACTCCGATACGGGAAGAGTATGAAAAAAATGACAGGATACTATCGAATGATCTGAATCTTTACAATGCGGGTAATGTTGTTTTTAAACCAAAACAGATGACTCCCGATACACTGCAGAAAATGTATCATTATGCGTGGAATACCTTCTATCATGATGAACCGCAGCGATACAGGATGTACAAACTTTTTAAAAAAGCACTTGAGAAAAAGGCTGTTCCGGTACTATGAGTGATGAACTATGGGTAACAGGCATTGGGATTATTTCCGCTGCCGGATATGGGTATACAGATCATCTCAATGCATTACAAAAGGGGCGTTCGTCACTTTCTGCACATAATTTTTTTGATG
>ERZ1645192.3676-NODE-3676-length-12384-cov-5.877038_pt1 | contig 12384 bp, 10 predicted proteins | sample MGYA00575354_ERZ1645192 | MGnify/ENA primary metagenome ERZ1645192 (study PRJEB40844, sample SAMN11349763) | freshwater sediment metagenome | isolation source: river sediment | host: Sediment | place: India: Faizupur Khadar , New Delhi | collected 2017-02-21 ... | reverse complement strand
GCGGTCGATGCTGGGCTTCCATGCGCTTGGTCAGGTCCTGGGGGGCCCGTTTCGGGCTTTGAGACAGTTCGCTGGCAGCCTGGGCCAACGCAATTTTGACTTTTTCCAGCTTCTGCCCGATTTCCGCCAGTTGGTCTTCGGCGTGCTCAATTTTTCCCAGCTCCCCCGAAGCAGCGCGCAGATAATCGAGCGCGCTTTGGATGGAACCACCATATTTACGTTTGAGTAGGGCAACCAGGTTGAGCCTTTCTTCAATCTGGTCCAGCCGGCGCGGATTAAATTCGATGTTCTCGGCATAACCGCGTAGCTCGTAGGCCAAATCCGCCAGCCCGGAAAGCGCCTGGTCGGCACGCTCCGCCATGGAAGCCAGGTTGGGGTCAATCCTGGCGAGTTCGTTCAAATCCCGCACAACTTCCCCCAACAGGTCAGTGGCCGCGGAGCTCTCAGGTCCACCTTCGTCCAGGTTGGCCAGCGCGCTGCGACTCATCTGGCTCAAAGCTTCAGCGTTGGCCAGCCGGGTGCGCTCCTGCCGCAACGATTCCTCTTCACCGGCGAGCAGCTTGGCGGCAGAAATTTCCTGCACTTGGTAGTGCAGCATGTCCAGGCGTTGCGAAGCAGTCTTTTCAGCCTCCAACAGCTGGTTGAGCGCATCCTGCAGGCCAGCCCACTCCTGGTAAGTGGCCTTGTAGGCCATCAACTGGGCATCATTATGCGCGAAGCGGTCCAGCAATACCAGGTGCTGCTTCACTTTTAACAAGGAGAGATGCTCCGACTGGCCGTGCAGGTCCACCAGCAGCGCACCAAGCGCGGACTGTAAAGACAGGCTGACGCTGCGGCCGTTTACCCGCGCGATGCTGCGTCCCTCACCGCGGATTTCACGGCCAAGGCTGAGCATGCCCGGTTCGTCCAAAAGGCCTTCCTCTTCCAGCAGGGCTTCCACCGCCTCGCGGGTGTGCCCCTCAAGGGTAAACGTGCCCTCCACCACCGCCTTATCCGCGCCTTTGCGGATGGCCGTGGCATCCATCCGTTCGCCCAGGATGGCGCTCAGCGCGTCCAGAATGATGGATTTGCCCGCGCCGGTTTCACCCGTGAAGACAATCAACCCGTCCCCAAATTCCAGGGTCAGGTCCTGGATAATGGCAAAGTTTTGGATGTGGAGCTCACGCAACATGGGTGCTCACCTCAGTTTAATCCCTGTGAACTGGCCAAAGGCCGAAGTGGCCACCATCACGCTATAGAGCGTCTGCCAAATCAGTGGCAGTGACGCCGCCAGCGAGGGGACCACCCCGCCGGGGACGCTGAAAAGCGGCAGCATCTTCATCACCAACAGGGGCAGGCTGCCAGCAATCGCTCCCCACAATACGGCCTGGTTAAGCGCCCGGCCGCGACGCCGGTTCACCACCAGGCGCACGGCGTTGAAAATCAACAATCCCACGCCCGGGGCCAGGAGCAGCGTGATGAATCCGGTACGGGGCACCAGCCAGCTGCCAGCAAAGGCAATCAGGGCCGAAACCAGGAAGGAAAGCGGAACATCCAGCCGCGTGGTTGTGTCAAAATTCTTCTGCTGCCCGCGGATGCACTCCTTACAGCGATAACCCGTGGGTGTCAGCACTGCCGTTTGGGGCGTGATGGGCTTACCACAACGGTTACAGCGCAGGGTTGGTTCCTCAGCAGGCGCAGACGCGCCCGAGGGCTGAATGGGCTCCGGTTTTGAAAGCGAGGTTTTATCCGTCATGATGATTCTCTTGCAACACCGGGTTGCGATGTAGCACATCCGCCAAATCCCGGTAGAAGTAGTTGGGCTCCCCAAAGCGCACCATGCGCAGGGAGTGTTGGTTAGCTGCAACCTGCACGGTGTCGTCCGCGGACAAGGGAATGGGGTCCATCCCATCCACGCTGAGCACCACCTGGAATTCGCTCTGGGCGCGCAGCACCACCTGGACGCCTTCCGCCAAAACCACCGCCCGGTCCAGCGAGAGGTGCGGCGCGATGGGCAGGATGAGCATGTTGCGTAGTTCCGGGGGCAGGATGGGACCCCCGGCGGCGAGGGCGTAGGCCGTGGAGCCTGTGGCAGTGGACACAATCAAGCCATCAGCAATATAAGAGGTGAGATAGCCTTCCTTGAGGTCCACGCGGATTTCCACCGGCCGGACTTCCCTCCCGCGGCAAATGACAATCTCGTTGATGACGTCCCAGCTGCCAACCAGCTGGCTGGCCTTGTCAAACAGGCTGGCCTGCAGCATCATGCGGTTCTCAAGGCGATAGTCGGCCTTGAGCAGGCGCGTGATACTCGGTTCCAGGTTGTGTTCACTCAACTCCACCAGGAATCCCAGGCGCCCGGCCTGCACCCCCAGCAGGGGGATACCCAGCGGCGCGCAAAGATGACCGGCGCGTAACAGCGTGCCGTCACCCCCGATGACCAGCAGCAAATCCCGCCCAGTGAGGTCCGGGAGCTTGGCGGGATGTTCGAAATCGTAGGGGAAGGTGTCATTTTGGACCTTGTTTTGGTCCAAGAACGCCGCGATTTGCGCGCACAGCTGCTTTGCCCTCGGCAGCGCGATATTTGGCATGAGCAGCACGTTGGTTGGGGAGAAAGGCTTGTCTGGCATATGGGATTATTATAGCGTGGAAATAAGGGCTGGGCCCAGGCGTACGCCCAAGATGCCAGCAAGCCGGTACTGGTTTTCCCGGTAAAACGTTTGACACGCCCCTCAATTATTCGTATACTCATCCCACACTCCCGTTTCTCCGGGTGGTTTGACTATGAGCAATTCCTCCCAGACAATTATCGCAAGGCTCGCGCGCCGAAACGCCGCGCAGGCGCTTTTGTTTGGGGCCTCCTTTGTCATTGCGCTTATCCTGTGGCAAATTGGCTACATGGCGCTCAACCTGCCCTCCTTCATCCTGCCCAGCCCGGCCGAAGTGTGGCTTAAGTTCCTCAGCGTGCTGCGGAGCGGCGTTTTGTGGCGCAATCTCTCGCAAACCCTGTTGGAAGTCTTGCTTGGGTTGGTGTTTGGCAGTTTTACTGCCGCGCTGCTGGGTTACGTGCTCTCCAAATCCCCCGCGCTGGAACGCTTGTTTTCCCCCCTGCTGGTGGCCAGCCAGTCCGTCCCCATGGTTGCCATCGCGCCCTTGCTGGTGATTTGGTTTGGACCGGGGCTGTTTTCAAAAGTGTTGATTTGCGCCCTGGTTGTGTTCTTTCCGGTGCTGGTGAACACCCTGGTCGCGTTGAGGGAAGTCTCGCCCAACCTGCGCGAATTGATGGCCTCGCTGGGGGCCACCCCAGCCCAGACCCTGCGCACCCTGGAGCTGCCCGCTTCCCTGCCGGTCTTCATGGGTGGCCTGCGCGTGGGTGCCACGCTTTCTGTCATTGGCGCCATCGTGGGCGAGTTGGTCGGCTCAGACCGGGGCTTGGGCTTTCTCATTAACGTTGGCCGCGGGCAGTACGATTCCGCGCTGGTCTTCGTGGCAGTGATAACGCTCATCCTGCTGGCATCCCTGCTTTACGGGTCGATTTTGTTGTTGGAAAAAAGGGTGCTGGCGTGGCAGACATGGCGCCAGGCGCCCTGATTGAGGTGAATATATGAAACGTTTGGTTATCATCCTGGTACTTATCCTGGCCTTGCTGACCGGCTGCCAGGCCAAGCCGGCCCCTTCCGAAGGGCTGACGCCCGTAACCCTCAACCTGACCTACATCCCCAACATCCAATTCGCTCCATTTTACGTTGCCATTGAAAAAGGCTACTTCGCCGATGCCGGGTTATCCGTCAAGCTGAACTACGGCAACGAAGCCGACTTCCTGGCACTGGTGGGTTCCAACCACGAGCAGTTCATGATTGCGTCGGGAGAACAGGTGTTGTTGGGCCGGGCCCAGGGGCTCCCCGTGGTGGCCATCCTGGAGTGGTACCACGATTACCCGGTCGGGGTGGCCGCGCTTGCCACAACCGGCATCCAGCAACCGGAAGACCTCCGGGGCAAGGTGATTGGCATACCCGGGCTTTATGGGGCCAGTTACATTGGCTTTGAGGCCCTGGCGGGCGAGGCCGGCCTGACCGACCAGGATTACACCCTGCGCTCCATCGGCTACACCCAGGCGGAAGCGCTGGTCACCAAACAGGTGGACGCGGTTGTGATTTACCTGGCCAACGAACCCGTCCAACTGGCGGCGCAAGGGTACGACCTGGCTGTTTTACGGGTGGAAGATTACGTTCCCCTGGTTGGGAACACGCTCGTCACCAATGAACAGACCATCACAGGCAACCCCGAACTTGCCAGCTCGGTGACCAAGGCCATCCAGCGCGCTATCGAGCAGGTCATCAAAAATCCGGATGAGGCCTTTGAAATCAGTAAAAAATACGTCGAGAATCTGACCGACGCAGATGCCGCCATCCAAAAGCAAGTGTTGGCCGAATCCATCAAGCTCTGGCAGGGAACCGGAAACGGGGAGGAAAGCCAGCCCTGGGAGAATATGCAGGCGGTGCTGCTCAAATTGGGCCTGATGAAGCAGCCGGTTGAGCTGCAGGAAGCGTATGATGACCAGTTTAGCCGCTGACCCCGCTCTGCAGGTGAGTTCACTTTCGGTCTCCTTTCTTGAAGAAGACGGCAGCCTGGAAGTGCTCGACAACCTGACCTTTTCCATCGAACGGAACGCGTTTGTGTGCCTGGTGGGCCCCTCAGGCGGCGGGAAAAGCACGCTTTTACGGACCCTGGCCGGCCTGATTAAGCCCGCCGGGGGGAAAATCCTGTTCCCACTGCACCATGGCACCACCCCGCAGACCGGCCTGGTCTTTCAGCAGCCAAACCTGATGCCCTGGCGCAGACTGACCGAAAACATTGCCCTGCCGTTGGAGCTCGCCGGCTACCCCAGGGAGGAAATCGCGCGGCGAACCGCGGAAATGATTCGCCTGGTGGGTTTACAGGGCTTTGAGCGCAGTTACCCGCACGAACTCTCGGGCGGCATGGCCCAACGCGTGGCCATCGCCCGCTCTCTGGTCCAGGACCCGGATATTTTGCTGCTGGATGAGCCCTTTGGGCAGCTGGACGAAATGAACCGCGAACGCATGGGCGACGAGTTATTGCGCATCTGGGGGCAAAAACGCAAGACCGTGCTCATGGTTACGCACTCCATCCCTGAGGCAGTCTACCTCGCTGACCGGGTGTTGGTGTTGACCCAACGCCCCGCCCGGATTGGCCTGGACGTGGAAGTTCCCCTCCCCAGGCCGCGCCAGCCTGAACTGCGTTACACCATGGAGTTCCTGCAAATTGCCAGGCGTCTGCACGAGCATTTGGCCCAAAGCCAACCCGAATAAACACCCCCTTCCTTGTTCAACTCGGAATCAAAGGACCGCGCCAAGCGCGGTCCTTTTCGTTTGCATACACTCAGTTACAGCTGGTTCAATTCGCGCTGCCTTCCAGCCAAAGAGACCAACAAGCCACAATACGCCTTAAGGCAGCCCTCACCTGGGGAAACAACGCCCCCGGCCGGCAAGCCATGGCCAGGGGTACACTCACCCCGGGCTAAGAAAGAACATCCGCGCGCTTACGGTTGGCCACACTCCATGGTTTCGTGCGTGCCACCATCAAAGGCCACACTCGCGCCTACCTGGGACTTGAAGAAGAGACCGATATCCCCAAGGCCCAAGCCCAGCGCGTTCTCCACCACTTGCAGCCCGTCCTGGTACAGGGTGACCTGCGGCAGTGCATTGCCATTCACCATGCTGTTCAGGATGCCCTTGCTCCAGCAAAGGGTCGCGCTGGTGACACCGCCAGAGCTGGCAATATCAGCCACCTGCGGTTGCAGGTAAACGCCGGTGTCAAAGCCTTCCACAGACAGCTTGCCTTCCTTGTTGACGTCAACCATCAACAGGGTGGAGAGGTCCAACACGATTGGCTTGCTAATTTCAGGGCTGTTGCGCACGTTGAGCACAATATCCGCCTTGCTAAGCCAGGTTTCCAACCGCTCCTTGGAAAGGTCGGAAATCTTTACGCCATAACTATCCAGCAGACCATAAATCAAGTCCCGCGACTCAGCATCCCAGTTGATGGTCGCGAGGTCCTTGTCATCCGCCTTCAGGTTCACCGCGGCATTGCCCAGTTCCAGGCGCAAGCTCTCAAAACGCTCAAGAATGACCCAAATGACGTCCTGGAGCTCAGGGATGCCCATCTGCTGCAATTGATCCTTGGAAAAACCGCTCAGGCTGTAGTTTTTCGTTTCGGGATCATAAGTCACATCCAGGAAGACATAATTCTCTGGCTCCCCTTCCGCGGAAGGCAGGGCGTTGACGATATGGGATTCATGTGTGATGGCGAGTCCCGAGAGAAGGACGATGGTCAAGACAAGGGTAAGGATTTTTTGTAATCTGTTCATGATTGACTCCTAATATACTCCTGGCTCTATTTTGGTTCCGCGCGAAATGTATCAGTTCGCGTTGATTTCAACGGTAAGTCGTACACGGACAACATGGTAGAAAAAGGTCGCGATAATTCCCGGCACCGCCTTGGTCAACGGAACAACCTTGTAGATTTTGGCAAGCGTGTTTTGGGTGTCCTCTGGCAGGAGGTACTCGGACGCGAGAAGGACGGTATTATTGAATGAGCGGGGTGTATAACGCAGATTGATCAGGTCCACGGTGCCATCCCTCGCTTTGAGTTCCCCGCGCGTGTTCAGGATGACCGTAACCTTTTCTGATTTTGTCGAGCGGACCAGGTCGTACAATGGGCTGCCCTGTGGGACTGTGTAGTGATAGGTTGGGAGACTGATGGCTGGACGTCCCATCAGGAAATAGACGCCATAAATAAGCACGATCACGCCAACAATGATCAGGAATACCTTAATGACTCTTCGCACAGGGCTGCTCCTTTCAAAACCAACGTACCCGACGAGCCTAAACCGAAAGACGGCTGTATTGCGAACAGGGTCAAATCAAGGCTGGGATGAAAGAGTTATATCCCAACCTATAATAATAATAGCATGAATCCTTCCCAACACAAAACCGAGCGTGTATAACCCCGCGTGTATCGCCTTTGTTCCAAAGGCATTCCGTGGACCCTGGAATCTTATATAATTATTCCATGAAATTATCCGTGAACCACTCCCAGACATTGCTGGACCTGCTCAGCGCGGGGCAAGTGCAGGTGGATGCCATCGAATGGGTGGACAAGTTGTCACCCGAGGTCATCCGTGAGGCCAGGGCCGCCCTGCCGCAGATAGCTTTTCATTTTCACCCCGGACGCATGCGTTTTTCCTCCAAGGGCGTGGCGCACTTGCGCGAGTACCTGGGCCTCTGCCCGCAATCCTCGCAAGTTTCCATCCACCTCGCGCCCCTGCCTATGGCCATCACTTACCCGGCGATGCGCTGGGGGGTCTACCTGCCCACCATGGGGGCAAAATCGGCGGTCAAACGCTTTGTCAGGCAGGTCAGGTGGCTCCAATACCGATGTGACCAACCGGTCATATTGGAAAATATGCCCACCTTGCACCCCACGCGTTACCACTTCGAGAGCGAGCCGGCCGTCATTAGGGACGTTCTTGACCAAACCGGGTGTTCCCTGCTGCTGGATCTTGCCCACGCGCGCATCGCCGCGCAGGCGCGCTCGCTGCCGGTGGAGGATTATCTTGCAGCCCTGCCGCTTGAAAAAACGGCCCAAATTCATCTGGCCGGGGTGCGCGCCAAACCCGATGGCAGGCTGTACGACGCCCATCAGCACCTCCTGGAACCGGACTACCAGCTTCTGGAATGGACCCTGCGGCGGACGCGGCCTGCCTGGATAACCCTGGAGTATTTCCTTGAGGACCCCCAGGCTCTGCGGGAACAAATCAGCAAGCTGCGGCAATTCCTCAACTAACCTCCCTCCCCTTTTCTGCTTTTACGGAACCGGTCAGGCATAATCTTGGTATGATTATGCCTGACCGGAGCGGTGTCTATACCCATCCGGTTAAGGCCGCCCATGCGTAAACCTGAACCGTGGATGAATTCCTCAAACGGGCCTTTGAGCCTGAGCCTGGTCGTGCCGGAGCTGCGCGTCGCGGATGTGACCTACAACGCCGAGAAAATCCTTGCTGCGGTGCGCGCTCTGCCTGCCGCCACACCTGCTCCCCGAATCGCGCTTTTCCCCGAACTCTGCCTCACCGGCTGCACCTGTGGCGATTTATTCTACCAGCCAACCCTGGCGGAAAGCGCATTCACAGCCCTGGAGGCCCTGGCCGGTCAGGCCTGGGGCTTGGAAGCCCTTGGCGTGGTGGGGCTCCCGCTCCAGCTGGGCAGTCAACTATTCAACGCCGCCGCGGTCTTTGGCCCGGCAGGTTTGTTGGGCTTTTCAATCTGTGGCACCCCGCGCGAACCGGGCAGTCAAGCCCCCAGCCGACATTTCTCCCCCGGCTGGCAGCTACCGGAATTCCCCGAGGTACAGGGGCACCCCGGCCTTCCCGTGGGTGTGGACCTTGTGTTCCACGTGGAGGGCTATCCACCCTTCCAGGTGATGGTCGGGGCTACCCTAGGCAGCCCGCCAGATGCCACCGTGGCGTTGCTCCTGAATCCTTGCGCCTGGCCGGCACGGGCAGAAAGCGCCCCGGGCTGGGTCCAGCAGGCTGAAACGCACACCGCCGCGAGCCAAACCACCCTGGCGCTCAGTTCGTGCGGGCCCACGGAATCCACCACCGACCAGGTGTTTTCAGGGGCGATGGGCGTTTGGCAGGCCAGCCGTTGGCTGGCCAGCACCAGCCATCCCAGCCTTCTAACCCAAACCCTCACCCTGGAGCTGAATCTCAGCACTACGCCGCCAGCCCAATCCGTTCCCACAACTGCCGAAACCGTCAGGCCCTCCGTCAACGCGATGAAGCTAGCGCCAAACCCCAGGCCATTCCTCCCAACCCGCGAAAAAGACGCCTTTTACGCCAAAGTTCTTGAAATCCAGGCGCTTGGCCTGGCCACCCGCCTGCGCCATATCCGCGGTCAAAGTGTCGTGGTGGGCCTTTCGGGAGGCGCCGATTCCAGCATGGCCTTGCTGGCTTGCTGCCAGGCATTTGACCTGCTCTCCCTGCCCCGCGAAAACATCCTGGCTGTCTCCATGCCCGGGCCGGGCAGCAGCGCCGCCTCGAGCGACCGCGCGCGCCGGCTGGCCAGCCTGGCTGGGGTAACCTTTGAAGTCATTCCCATCCACGCCGCGCTTGCCAGCCACCTGGCCGACATCCACCATCCAGCCGGCCAATTCGACACCACCTTTGAAAACGCTCAGGCCCGTGAACGCACGCAGATTCTGATGGACCTGGCCAACATGCGCTCCGCGCTCGTGGTGGGAACCGGCGATTTGTCTGAAGCCGCCCTGGGTTGGTGCACCTATAACGGCGACCAAATGTCCATGTACGCCATCAACGCGGGCGTTCCCAAAACACTGCTGCTGGAGGTTCTCACCTGGGCGGCAGGGCATTTGCTTGGCGCTGACGGCAGCCAGCTGGCGCTTGCCATTACCAGCGCGCCCATCTCGCCAGAGCTGCTGCCGCCCGACGGTACCGCGGGTTTGAGCCAGACCACTGAGGGCAGCATCGGCCCCTACCTGCTGCATGATTTCTTTCTTTTCCACGCCATCGGCCAGCATTGCCTTCCCAGGGAAGTTCTAACCCGGGCCCAGGCAGCCTTCAGAGGGCAATTCCCGGATGCTGAAATCGCCGCCTGGCTGAAGGTCTTTTACCAGCGCTTTTTTACCAACCAATTCAAGCGTTCCGCCTCACCAGACGGACCGCAGGTGCTCTCGTTCAGTCTTTCGCCGCGGGGAGGGTGGCAAATGCCCAGCGACGCCTCCGCCAGTCTATGGCTGTGGGAACTGGAAGACCGCCAAAAAGAGGAATTTAATGCCTGAGAATCCCGAACTATTATTAGTGTTTGGCACCTCGGCGGACCCTTTCCACCTGGGGCATGCCAGCCTGGTTGTGCAAGCGGTCAAAGAGCTGGCTATCCGCGGCCAGCGCACGCGCCAGGTGGTGATTATGCCCATCTTCCGCCATCACAACATCCTGGATAACGTCAAGCGCTCCCTACCGCCCACTTACCAGCACCGCGTCGACATCTGTCAACTCTTCACTGAACAAATAGCCGCTGACCTGGGAGCTTTGGTGGCGGATGTGCGGGTGAGCGACCTGGAGCGCCGCCTGGTTGAGGGCACCAGCCGGCCGAATTTTACGGTGGAAACCCTCACCGCGCTGCGCGAGAGCGTGGACCCCGCGCTTGAACTGGCCTTCCTGCTTGGCGCGGACACCTTCGCTGGTGAAAAGCCTTCCTTCCAAAACTGGCTGCAGTCCGACCGCCTGCTGCAGCTTGCCACCCTGGTTATCAGCCCACGCAAAGGCTTTGAACCCAACCAGGAATTTTTGTATAAACTGCGTGGCCAGGGGGCCCGATTGGTCTACCTGGAGAACCTTGATGTGCCGGAAATCGCGTCCTCCACCCTCCGCGCGCGCCTGGAAGCCGGAGAGCCCGCCGAAGCGCTGGTGATGGACGGATGGATTACCCAACCGGTCGCCGATTACATCCAGCAACACAACCTGGTGGATATCTGGCGAAAAATAGACGTCTCCCAACCCGCCCAGACGGTGGCCGAACCTTTGCTCCCCTCGGATAACCTCGAAACCCGGGTGGGCAAACTGATGTACCAGCGCAAACTGACGCTGGGCCTGGCGGAAAGTTGTACGGGCGGATTAATCAGCCACCGCGTCACCAACGTGCCGGGATCATCAGATGTTTTTGTTGGCGCGGTCGTATCCTACGCTTACGAAGCCAAGGTCAAACTCCTGGGCGTCCAGTGGGATACCCTCAAAGCGTACGGCGCGGTGAGCGCCGAGGTGGTACTGGAGATGGCCAGGGGCATCCGCCAGGCCCTGGGCACGGACCTTGGCCTTTCTGTTTCGTGTATTGCCGGCCCGGGCGGGGCCACCCCCGTCAAGCCAGTTGGCACCAGCTGGTGCGGTCTCTCCACCCCTGAAGGGGACTCGGCCCACCACTTTCTGCTCCAGGGTAGCAGGGTGGAGGTGAAGGAACAGCTGGCGGAAAACGCGCTGAAGGTTCTGCTGGAGTACCTCGAACACCACCCAGGACTAAACTCACCGGCGGCTTAGCCGCCAGTCAATCCCCGCCATGCCAAACGCGCCCACCACAAAGGTCCGCCTCCCGGAATTCATGCCCTTCTTTTGGTTGGGTTGCGCCGCGTTGGTCGGGCCACTCCTGGCAAGCCGCATAAATCTGCCCTGGTACGCCTGGGGCGTGGCGGCCTCGCTTTCAGTGCTGGGCGCCATCCTGCAGGCCAGGTCCCGGCCGCGGATTTTGCCTCAACCCCAACTACCCTCCCTCCTGCTGGCAGCCTCGGTGTGCTTCGCGGCGCTGCTCTACCAGGTCAGCTTGCCTGGCACGGGCCCGGACGCCATCCCATATTACCTGGACATGGAGAACCTGACCCTGCGGGGGATGGTGGTCAAACCTCCTGAAACCCGCAGCACCGCCACAGCCCTGACGGTCAGGCTCAGTACGGTTGAAAGCGCGGAGCTGAAAACGGGCGAAGCGCGGGTTTCGGGCAAAATTTTGGTGGAAGTCCCGTTGGGGAGTGTCTACCATTATGGAGACGAAGTGCAAATCCACGGGGAACTGACTGTGCCGGAGGATTTTGGCTCCTTCTCCTATCGCGCGTGGCTGGAGCACCACGGCATTTACGCCCTCGCGCGTTACGCGCAAGTGCGCGTTCTGGCCACAGGAAACGGCAGCCCCATTCTGACAGCCATCTACCAACTACGCGAAAAAGCCATTGGCGTGGTGAACGCGATTTTTCCCAGCCCTGAAAGCGCCCTATTGCGCGGCATTTTACTGGGCGATGAAAGCGGCATCTCATCCGGGCTCAAATACGCCTACTCCCTGACCGGAACCGCCCATATCATCGCCATCTCCGGCTTTAACATGACCATCCTCGCCAGCATCGTCACGCGCCTGCTGACCAAACGCTTCGGCGCCCGCTCCGGGGGCGTGGTGGCCATCCTGGTGCTGGCTGGTTACAGCATCCTGGTTGGGGCCTCCGCTTCGGTCATCCGGGCGGCCATCATGAGCTCGTACGTCATCCTCGGCAGCATGCTTTTCCGGCGCGGCAACATGCTGAACAACCTGGGGCTGTGCGTCTTGTTAATGGTCTGGATTGATCCCCATATACCCTGGGATATCGGGTTTCAAATGAGCGCCATGGCCACGCTTGGCCTGGCAATGTTCTCTGAGCCCTGGCAAAAAAGCCTGCGCGCGCGTCTCGAAGCCAGGTTTGGCGAGCCGGCAGCAGAAAAACTGGGCGGAGTGTTGGGGGAGTATTTTCTCCTCACCCTTATTGCCCAGGCCATGGTGCTGCCGCTCATCATCTGGC
>ERZ1645192.3673-NODE-3673-length-12389-cov-8.803389_pt1 | contig 12389 bp, 13 predicted proteins | sample MGYA00575354_ERZ1645192 | MGnify/ENA primary metagenome ERZ1645192 (study PRJEB40844, sample SAMN11349763) | freshwater sediment metagenome | isolation source: river sediment | host: Sediment | place: India: Faizupur Khadar , New Delhi | collected 2017-02-21 ... | reverse complement strand
TTCTATCTGCTCGTCAATCACGCTTGGCAGGCGCTGCAGCGGCGTCTCGCCGGCACGGCGTGGGCACGCCAGCTGCCTGCACCCGCGGGCCGAATGCTGACGCTGGCAGCGGTCGTGGTCGCTTGGGTCTTTTTCCACGCCGCAAGCTTCGAGCAGGCGCTCAGTGTGCTGGGCGCCATGGCCGGGCGCGGTGGTGACGGACCGCTGCTGCACGGCTGGGTGTTCACGGAACTCGCCCGCGGCGGCCGCCCAGCGGTCGATGTAGAGGCGCGGCTGCTTGTGCTTCTGCTCGCCACCGCCATCGCCCTGTTCGCGCCGAACACGCAAGCGATGATCGACGGCCGGGCGACTCTTGCGACCGCGGGCCGGCCGGCGGCTTGGTTTGCCTGGCGCCCCTCGGCTGCATGGGCCGGCGTGCTGGTGCTCGCCTTCCTGTTCACGCTCACCCAGATGTCGAAGGTCAAGGCGTTCATCTATTTCCAATTCTGAGTGGCGAAGCGGCACGCCCGCAAGGAGCCGGGCGTTGCCGTGCGCAGGATATCCGGCTAACGTCGCAGTCATCCTGCGCGAACGCACGTGCCGCCGCCGCGCATGACGAACGGAGGGATGGCCGAGCGGTCTAAGGCGCACGCCTGGAGAGCGTGTTCACCGAAAGGTGTCGTGGGTTCGAATCCCACTCCCTCCGCCAAGTCGCTTCCGCGATAAGGTCTCCGTCGCCGTCCGCTGCGCCGAAAAACGCCAGGAAACGCGCGCCTTTCGGCGAAAAGCTGTTGACCTCGGAAGCGCCCGCAAGGGCCAAAATCGCTCTCTCTGCGGCCCTTCTCTCCAAAGCTCCTGACTTCGCCCCAACAGTACGGATTTTTAACGCGTTGATTTGGCGCGTTTATTCGGCGTGGGAAATCCGTACTTTTGGAAGTTCGCTCGGATGGGCAACGGAATCTGGCGTCGAACCTTCGCGCTGGTGTGGTGTGGATTTTCCGGCTGCGCGGTGCGGCGCCGCCCACCGGTCATCCCCTGAAACAATTTTCATTGTGCCAGGCCAGCGCATCGGGATCTGGGTGCTGGCCGATGTCCGGGGGCGGCTCAATCTTGTGTCCGTGCAGAGCGTAATAGTGCCTGCCGTTGTCGAACTCCTCCTTGATGCGGCGGCTTACCTCGAAATGGAGGTCCGGTGTCACCGTCACATAGCCCGCGTCGAACAGGCTGTGGATGTCACGCCGCAGCAGAAGGCCGTTACGCGCCTCATGGGCGCCACCGTCGCCATAGGGGCGGATATGAGCGGCTTCGAGCGCCGGCAGGGTTCGCTCATGCGTCACCGCGCAGCGGCGCTGATAGATGTCCGTCACCAGCACGCGGAAGGCCCCCTGCCCGAGACGCGGGCGGATGAGGTGCGGCTCCCCGAAGCGTGCTGGTGCTTCGGCGGCGCCGGGGAACTGAGGCCGGTTCAGCCGCTCGTTGACCGCCTCCCACAAGGCAAGACCTTCGGCGTGGCTCGTGTTGTAAGACTTGAACGAGACGATATTCCGCGCCCAGCTCTGCGGAACCGGCAGCCAGTCGCGTTCCTCGAAGAAGAAGGGCTGGGTGAGAATTCGGCAGCCGATTTCGAAGTCGCTTCGGTCCGCCGGATCGGCCTTGCGATAGCGCGCGATGCGGGCGCGCATTTCCAACGCTGACCGCGCCCCGTTCGCCTCCCGGAAAGCCTCCCAGGCGAGGGAACATGGCAGCGCGTTGGCATAGGCGAAAATGCCACCGCCCACGATCACGTTCCGCGGCGCGTGCAGCTTGAACAGAAACAGCTCACCAGGCTGGAGGGCGCGAAAGTTCGCCGCCGACGGCGCCCAGAAATTGACCTCGGCGAGGTTCGGCTGCTGGCGCAGCATCTCGAACCAGTCCCCATCGGTGACCGCGATGACGAGGTTGATGCCCATCGTTTCACGAAGCCCACCCGGCTGAAAGCAGCGCTGCCTGCTCCAATACCGTCTGGGTCGCCTTCTCCTGCTTGTCGGGCGGATAGCCGTGTTTGCGCAGGATGCGTTTCACCAACACCCGCAGCTGAGCCCGCACGTTTTCGCGCAGAGTCCAGTCGATGGTGACGTTGTTGCGCACGGTTTCGACCAGTTCGCGGGCGATGCCGCGCAGCGTTTCGTCGCCAAGGACCTGCACGGCGCTGTCGTTGGTCTCCAACGCGTCGTAGAAAGCCAGCTCGTCTTCGCTGAGCTTAAGTTTTTCGCCACGTTCGGCCGCCGCCCGCATGTCCTTGGCGAGCGCGATCAGTTCCTCAATGACCTGCGCCGCCTCGATGGCGCGGTTCTGGTAGCGGCGCAGGGTCTGTTCGAGCATCTCCGCAAACGAGCGCGCCTGCACGACGTTCTTGCGGCCCCTGGTCTTGATCTCGCCCTTCAGCAGTTTCTGCAGCAGGTCGACGGCGAGATTTCTCTGCGGCAGGCCACGCACCTCAGCCAGAAACTCGTCCGAGAGGATCGAGATGTCGGGCTTTTCGAGGCCAGCGGCGGCAAAGATGTCGACAACGCCTTCCGGCATTACGGCCCGCGAGATGATCTGCCGCACGGCATGGTCCATCTCCTCCTCGGGCCGTGCGTCACCCGGCGCGCGCTTGGCGAGGACGGCCTGAACCGCCTGAAAGAAGGCGACGTCGTCGCGGATACGCAGGGCTTCGTCGTGCGGCACCGAGAGGGCGAAGGCCTGCGACAGCTCGCGCACGGTGCGCAGGAAGCGATCCTTGCCGTTCTCTTGAGCCAGGATGTGATCCTGCGCCGGCGGCAGCAGGCTCAACCGCTGCTGCGGCGTTCCCGTCGCCCATGCCGACCAGTTGAAGCCGTGGAACTGGGCGCAGCAGACCTCGTGCCGCTCCAGCATCAAGGCGACGGCCTCGTCCTGATCGAGCGCGGTTCGTCCCGTTCCGCCGCTCTCGGTGTAGGTCGCAAGGGCCTGCTTCAGTTCGTGCGCCAAGCCGAGATAATCGACCACCAGTCCGCCCGGCTTGTCCTTGAACACCCGGTTGACCCGCGCGATCGCCTGCATCAGGCCGTGGCCACGCATCGGCTTGTCGATGTACATCGTGTGCAGGCTGGGCGCGTCGAAGCCCGTCAGCCACATGTCGCGGACGATGACGAGGCGGAACGGGTCGGTCGGATCACGGAAGCGATTGGCGAGGGCTTCGCGTCGGGGCTTGTTTCGGATGTGCCGCTGCCAGTCGAGCGGATCAGAAGCCGAGCCGGTCATCACGACCTTCATCGCCCCGCTGTCGTCCGCATCGGCGCGCCATTCGGGCCGAAGAGTTGCGATCTCGCCATAGAGCTCCACCGCGATGCGGCGGCTCATGCAGACGATCATGCTCTTGCCGTCCATCGCTTCGAGACGCTTCTCGAAGTGCTCGACGATGTCGCGCGCCACGAGCTTCAGCCGTTTGTCCGATCCGACGACCGCCTCCAGCTGCGCCCACTTCGTCTTCAGCTTCTCCTTGCGCTCAACCTCCTCGCCCTCGGTCGCTTCCTCGAACTCCGGGTCGATCTTCGGCCGCTCGGCCTCATCGAGTGCCAGCTTGGCGAGCCGGCTTTCGTAATAGATCGGCACCGTGGCGCCGTCCTTCACGGCGCGCTGGATGTCGTAGATGCTGATGTAATCGCCGAACACCGCCCGCGTGCTGGCATCCTTGAGCTCGATCGGCGTGCCGGTGAAGCCGATGAAGGACGCATGCGGCAGGGCATCGCGCATATGCCGGGCGAAGCCGTCGATGAAGTCGTACTGGCTGCGGTGCGCCTCATCCGCAATCACGACGATGTTGCGCCGCTGCGACAGCGTCGGGTGGCGGTCACCCTTCTCCTCCGGAAAGAACTTGTGAAGGGTGGTGAAGACGACGCCGCCGGCGTTCACGGACAAGAGCTGCCGGAGATGCGTGCGGCTTGCCGCCTGTACCGGCGGCTGACGCAACAGGCCGGCGCAGCGGGAGAACGTCCCGAACAGCTGGTCGTCGAGATCATTGCGATCCGTCAGCACGACGAGGGTCGGGTTCGCAAGCGCCCGTTCGCGGATGATCCGCCCGGCGTAGAACGCCATGGTCAGGCTCTTGCCGGACCCTTGCGTGTGCCAGACGACACCGACGCGGCGATCGCCGGACTTGCCGCCGGCCGCGCGTGCGCCTGAGTATCCGGTCGGTTCTTCCGCCATGCCGCCGGCCGCCCGCTGCATCGCCGCGGCGCGCAGGGTCTCGGCGACGGCCACCTGCACGGCGTGGAACTGGTGGTAGCCGGCCATCTTCTTGACGACGCGGCCGCCATCGTCCTCGAACACGATGAAGTCGCGGATCAGGTCGAGGAAGCGCCGCTTGGCGCACAGCCCCTCGATCACCACCCGCAGCTCGGGCAGATGCGCATCGGCCAGCGCCTCGCCGGCGATGGTGCGCCAGGGCTTGAACCATTCGCGGCCCGCACCGAGGGCGCCGACCCGCGCCTCGACGCCGTCCGAGACGACGAGCAGCGCGTTGGCCGCGAACAGCGACGGCACCTCGGCCTGATAGGTCTGCAGCTGCTGGAACGCGCTCCAGATCGTGGCGTTCTCGCCGGCCGCATTCTTCAGCTCGATCACCGCGAGCGGCAGACCGTTGACAAACAGCACCACATCGGGGCGGCGGGCGTGCTTGTTCTCGACGACGCTGAACTGGTTGACGGCGAGCCAGTCGTTCGCCGCCGGCCGGTCAAAGTCGATTGCCCGCGCCTGGGCGCCGCGGATGTCGCCGTCGCCGTCGCGGTACTCCACCGTCACGCCGTCCACCAGCAGCCGGTGGAGGCTTCGATTCTGCAGGATCAGTTCGGCGCCCTCGGGCCGCGTGAGCTTGCGCAACGCATCGTCGAGGGCGTCCGCAGGCAGGTTCGGATTGAGCCGCGCCAGCGCATCACGCAGCCGGCGATCGAGGAAGACTTGGCCGTAGGTGTCCCGTTCGGCGTCCGGCTCGCCCGGCGCGATCGCGGCGCCACTGACGACCTGCCAGCCCACGCTTTCGAGCCACGCGAGCGCCGCGCTCTCTATGACGCTCTCGCGCATCATCGGCGCGGTTCTTCCGGCCCGTCGTCGGGTCCGAGGAGCGAAGAAAGCGTCGCAGCGAGGTCGGGTACGTCCTTCTGGATGACCTTCCAGACATTCTCATAGTCGACCGAAGCGTACCCGTGCACCAGGATGTTGTGAAAGGCGATGATCTGGCGGAGATGCGGGATTCTGCCTGCGATCTCCGCGTCCACCCGCGAAAGCTGGCTCAGTGCCTCGCCGACAATCTGCAACTGACGCTCGATAGCGGAGCGCAGAAGGTCGTCTCCCAGCAGATCATCAAAGTTCCTGCCGCGGGCAAAGCGAAGAACGGCCGCTGCCGCTTCCCGGGCCTCCCACAGATAGACCCTTGGATCACGCTTCGAAGACATTCACGCGGCTCTGATCGATTGCGCGGCGGAGGTAGGGGTTTTGCAGCCGGCTCGGGGCGACGAGATCGACGTTGCGGCGAAACAGCCCTTCGAGTGCCTCTTTGAAGCCGAAATAGGCCTCGAAACCGGCCAGCGGATTGTCCGGTTCGAACTCGACGAGAAAGTCGACGTCGCTGCGCTCGGGGTCGAAATCGGTGCCGCGCGCGGCGGAGCCGAACACGTCGAGCCGGCGCACGTGAAAGCGGCGGCAGAGCTCAGCGATCTCGTCCCGGTATGGCTCGATCACGGATGGCATGGTCGTTTCCTCCGGCAGCGCAGTCTAGACCGGCGCGCTCGCCAGCGCACGCTCGGCATCCTTGACGCGCAACTCGCCGGAGATGAGCTTGGGGAGGAGTGCGTCGCGAAGGGCGGCGAGGGTGCGGGATTCCTCGACCATCTCTTCGTGGCGCAGGCGGGCTGCCCCGGCAATACCGCAAAAGGCCGAGACGACGTGCGCAGGGGGAACCACAATCAGCGGGGATTGCAGCCCGGCGATGGGCAGCATGTTCACGGTAGTCCCGTTGGCGTACCCGCTCACGATGTCGTGCATGACGCTCGTGTTCAACAGATGGCACAGGTAGTCGACCGTCAGCCAGCACTCCCTCTTGTGCCGAACGCGGTAGATGTGATGGCTGAAAAGGCTCTCTTGGCCGAAGCGAGCAGGCACGATCGCCGCGTACCCGATCAGCAAGCGGTGGTGTCCCTGCTCAGTGTTTGCGACGATGAGGTCACCAGCGTGAGCAACGTGCTGTGACTTGTAATCGCCGTCGTAGCGTTTGAGCCCGTCGTGCTTGTAGCCACCGCCCTCGTATATTGAATTGAGGTTGTGCATTGGCACGCCCTCCTCGGAGAGGCCCTTTCCCTTGTAGGAGAGGCCACGCGCAACATCCACGCAGTCGGAGAGCGGCTTCACCTCCCACCCCTCCGGGATTTCACCGAGTTCGGTCTCGGCCAAGCGGTTGGGGAAGACGGACGCCAATTGAGGCGGCAGGCCGGGGTCGCGGCCTTGCGATTTGGCGCGGACGGGCTCGAAATCGACGAACCAGGACTTGAACAGCGCGCGGGCCATCGCCTCCAGCGTCGCGCTCATCCGCCGGTTCACCTCGATCTTATCGTCAAGCGACCCGAGGATATGCGCAATCGCCCGCTGTTCGGGCAGTGGAGGAATGAGGATCCGAAAGTTGGGAATGTCCGCGCATTTCAAGCTGTCGAACACGGCACCGACATTAAGAAACTTATTGACCTGTTGCCACCACTCAGGCCCTCGTACAAGCCAGCGGAGAAAAGGAGGATAAACCTTCGTGCCATCGGCACGAAGAAGGACAAGGTTTTGGCCAAGCGCAAACTCTAAGCGCTCAGGGACGACTGCTGTTTCTCCAGGATTACACCTACGAGAAAGAACGACATCATTGGCAGTCGGTTTTGCCTTTCTCGTCCACTCAAAGAAATGCTCGCGACTAATGCGGCGCACGTTGGATAGGTCGAGTTGTCCGTTGCTAAGCTCTGGGATCGCAACGTATGGGTAACCATTATCAGACGCCGGCGGCGTTCGATGATCGCAGTCAATCAGAGTCACGTTGGCCTCGCGAAGCGAAAGCGTGGGCCACTTACCCGTCATACCCGACCTCGCCTCGTCCCCGCTGCACCACCACGTTGCTCGCCTCGATGATCCTGCGGAGCGGTTCGCCGGTGCTGGCCCAGTCGACGATGTCCACCTTCCACGGCAGGTCGGATTGGGAGAATGCTTCGGCGAGCGCGGCGCGCACGGAGAGCGGCAGCGGCCGGTCAGTGACGATGGCGAGGTCGAGGTCCGAGTAAGGCTTGGCCGTGCCCGTAGCGCGGGAGCCGAAGGCCCAGACCTCGCACCCCGGAACGTGGCGGCGGAGGATGCGGCATACGATCTGCCACTGTTCGGGGCGGACATCGATTGGCGGTGCCTCGGCGGTCATGGTCTGAGCCGCGCCCGCAACTGATCGCGCAAGAACACGGCTTCCTTGAGGAAGTCGGGAATGCCGGCGACAACCGCCAGCGCCACCGCCTCGTCGTAGGTGTGGCTGGTGGTGGCCCGCATCTCCCGGTACGTCCGCCAGCGCGGCCAATCGCTGAGCAAGAGCCCCTGCTCATTGCCGGAGCGGATCAGGTCGGCAAACGGCATGGCGTCATACTGATCGGGGCTGGCGGAGGTGGCCTCGAGGTAGCGCTTCAGCATCTTGTGGCTGATCTCATAAGTGAACTCGAAGCGCTGGATCAGGCCGTCGCGGATCTGGGTGTCGGTCGTATCCCGCTGATAGCGGGCCAGCCCTTCGGCCAGGCGATCGATCGCCTTTTCGAGCGAGCGAATGTCCAGCTTTGGCTCAGTCATCCGCTGCTCCCCCGAAACCCAGCTCCCGCAGATTGGCGGCAATGGCGGCATCGAGCCGGGCGGCCTCGGCCTGCTGCGTGCCCAACTCCCCGACTAGCCGCGCCATCTTCTCGGCGAACGGCTCGCCGTCGTCGGCCACCGCCTCGGCGCCGACGTAGCGGCCGGGGGTGAGCACGTGGCCGTGCTTGGCTATCTCCGCCAGCGTGGCGGCCTTGCAGAAACCGGGGATGTCCTCGTATGCCGTGCGGCCGTCCACGGTTGCGGGCGGCACGTTCGTCTCGCCGCGCCAGAGATGGTAAGAGCCGGCGATCCTCGCGATGTCCTGGTCCGACAGATCACGATGCGTGCGGTCGACCATGACGCCCAACTTGCGCGCGTCGATGAACAGCACCTCGCCGCGCCGGTCGCGGAACCTGTGGTTTTTCCGGTCGCGCGCGAGGAACCACAGGCAGGCCGGGATCTGCGTCGAATAGAACAACTGCCCCGGCAGCGCGATCATGCAGTCGACGAGGTCGGCCTCGATCAGCTTCTTGCGGATCTCGCCCTCGCCCGACTGGTTCGACGACATCGAGCCGTTCGAGAGCACGAAACCGGCGACACCGGTAAACGACAGGTGATGCACGATGTGCTGCACCCAGGCGAAGTTGGCGTTGCCGGCGGGTGGCTCGCCATAGGCCCAGCGCTTGTCGCCGCGCAGCCGCTCGCCGCCCCAGTCGGAGATGTTGAAGGGTGGATTGGCGAGGATGAAGTCGGCTTTGAGATCGGGGTGGCGGTCGTTGTGGAAGGCGTCGCCGTGGGCGATCTGGCCGTCGATGCCGCGGATCGCAAGGTTCATCTTCGCGAGCCGCCAGGTGGTGTAATTGGACTCCTGCCCGTAGATCGAGATGTCGGCCTTCTTCGCCCCCTTCGGGGCCTTGCCGCCATTGCCGTTGCCGCTGGCGTGCGCCTGTATGAATTCCACCGACTGCACGAACATGCCGGATGAGCCGCAGCACGGGTCGTAGACGCGGCCACGATACGGCTCCAGCATCTCGACCAGCAGCTTGACAACGCAGCGCGGCGTGTAGAACTCGCCGCCCTTCTTGCCCTCGGCGCTGGCAAACTGCGAGAGGAAGTATTCGTAGACGCGGCCGAGCACGTCCTTCGCCCTGGCTTCGGCGTCGCCGACCCTGATGTTCGAGATCAGGTCGATGAGCTGGCCGAGGCGGGTCTTGTCGAGCGCCGGGCGGGCGTAGTCCTTCGGCAGCACGCTCTTGAGCGCGGGGTTGTCGCGTTCGATGCCGGCCATCGCGTCGTCGACGAGCTGGCCGATGGTGCTCTGCCGGGCCTGCGCTTTCAGATGGACCCAGCGCGCTTCGGGCGGTACCCAGAAGATGTTCTGGGCGCGGTACTCGTCGGGATCCTCCGGCTCGGCGCCCTGCGCCTTCTCGGCCGTGAGCCTGGCGTGCATCTCCTCGAAGGCATCGGAGATGTACTTAAGGAAGATCAGGCCCAAGACAACGTGCTTGTATTCAGCCGCGTCCATGCTGCCGCGCAGCGCATCGGCCATGCGCCAGAGCTCGGCCTCGTAACCGACATTGGCCGCGGTGTCGGCGGGCTTTGCGGGTTTGATCTTCGGTTCCTTCTCCGCTGGAGGAGGATCAAGGCCGGTGAACAGATCTTTGGCGGGGATATCCGGTACGCCCTCGAAGCTGACGAAAGTCACCGAGCCGCCCCGGCCGCGCCCTGGCGTAACAATGCCGTCGTTGATGAGCCGGGACCGGACCGCGGCATAGGTGCGCTCGTCCCAGCCGAGAGCCTCGCGCAGCCGGGCGTTGCCGGCAGAACCCCCCAGTCGCTGGAGCGCCGCGATGAACGTGTCTTTCCGTGCCTGCTCGGCCATGTCACCCCCTTTAATCCTGCTGCAGCTTCGTTGGCGCCGCTGCTTCCAAAGCCCTCAGCCGCTCATACTTCTCCACAGCCAATACCACGACGACCGCGCGGCCGCACTTCACGACAGTAACGGGCTCGGCGCAGGCCGTGTCGATCAGCCGGCCGAAATTGTACTTGGCGTCTTTGGCGTTGACCGTTCGCATCCGGATCCCCTGCCGGCGACCCAGTGTTGGCCAAATTGGCTAGACCTGCAACCGCTGCAATGCGATGGCCGGAAGCCGACGGAGATTCCCGGTCTCAGGACGAATGGGAAAGGGTTCCGGCCTGCTCCCTCCACGCCACCGGGAACGGCTGGATCAGCGCCGCCAGCGTCATCTCTGGCGGCTGCCGCCCGTCCAGGATCGCCTCGACGATGTCGGGCGCGAGCAGGGTGAGCCGCAGCACCCGGCTGACATAGGAGGCGTTGATCTTTTCGGCGGCGGCGATTTCCTCGACCGTGCCGTACGCCCCCGTCTCCATCAGCTTCCGCCACCGAAACGCCCTCGCCAGCGCCTTGACCATGGCGTTGTCGATCCGCCGGCGTGGCGGCGCCCAGGACGGCGTGCCGTCTGGCGAGATCACCAGCTTTCGTCCGCCGCGCTTCGTGAAGGTCATCGGCACGCTCACGGTCAGGGTGCGGCCGTCGGCGCTGAGGCGAGCGTCGGTCATCAGGCAGCCCTCCGCTCAGGTTTCCCGGCGCGCAGATCGGCGACCAGCGTCTGCAACCCGTCGACGCGCAGCTGCAGGTCGAGGCGGTCCGGGTGAACATCGACGCGCTCGACAAGGAGCTGGAGAATGCGCGCCTGCTCGGCCGGGAACAGTTCCTCCCAGATCGGATCGAGGCCCAGCAGTGCCTCGCGCACTTCAACTTCGGACAACCCCTCGATCTCCGGCCGGGCCGACCGCCAGGTGCCGACAATGATCTCCGGCGCCCGTAGCAGGCCGCGCAGCTGATCGACGACGGCGGCTTCCAATTCGGCCGCCGGCGCCCGACGCACCACGCCCGGGGGCGTGTCGCCTTTGAGCAAGCCGGCGGCGACGTAGTAGCGGTAAAGCCGCCCGCCCTTGCGCGCATGCGTCGGCGACATCGCGCGGCCGTCGGCGCCGAACAGGATGCCCTTCAGCAGGGCCGGCGTCTGCGCGCGGGTATTCGCGGCGCGGCTGCGGGGGCTCTGCTGGATAATCGCATGGACCTTGTCCCAAAGGTCTCGGCCAATGATCGCCGCGTGCTCGCCGGGATGGGCGACCCCTTTGTGCACGGCCTCGCCGAGATAGACGCGATTGTTGAGCAGCTTGTAGAGGAATCCCTTGTCGATCGGCTTGCCGCGCTTGCTGGTCACGCGTTCCTTTGTGAGTTCCCTGACCAGCACGGTGGCCGAGCCGACCTTCAGGAACCGCGCGAAGATCATTCGCACAACGTTGGCCTCGGTTTCGTTGATGACGAGTTTGCGGTCCTTAACGTCATAGCCGAGCGGCGGATGGCCGCCCATCCACATACCGCGGGCCCGCGAGGCTGCGAACTTGTCGCGGATCCGCTCGCCAATCACCTCACGCTCGAACTGCGCGAACGAGAGCAGGATGTTCAGCGTCAGCCGGCCCATCGACGTGGTGGTGTTGAAGGATTGCGTGACGCTGACGAATGTGACGCCGCGACGGTCGAACACCTCGACCAGCTTGGCGAAATCCATCAGCGACCGGCTCAGCCGATCGATCTTATACACCACGACGACGTCGACCCGGCCGTCCTCGATGTCAACGAGCAGCCGTTTCAGCGCCGGCCGCTCCAGGGTCCCGCCGGAGAAGCCGCCGTCGTCGTAGCGATCTGGCACCAGGATCCATCCTTCCGGCTTCTGGCTGGCGACGTACGCCTCGCAGGCCTCGCGCTGAGCGTCGAGGCTGTTGAACTCCATGTCCAGGCCTTCCTCGGTGGATTTGCGCGTGTAGACCGCGCAGCGAAGCTTGCGGGTGACTGGCTTCTTCATCGCCCCGCTCCCGAGCGGCGAACGCCGAAGAAAACCCACCCATTCCAGCGCGTACCGGCGATCGCGCGGGCGACGGCCGAGAGCGACTTGTAGGGGCGCCCCTGATAATCGTAACCGTCGTCCAGCACAGTCACCGTGTGCTCGACGCCTTTCCACTCGCGGATCAGTTTCGTGCCGGCGATTGGCCGCTCATCGGCGCGCTTGCGGCGCACCTCGATCTTGCCGCCATCCAGATCCTCGCCCAGCGCTTCCAGGCGAGCAATGGTCGCGGGCTTGAGACCGCCATACCGCAGTTCCTGGATCCGGTACGCGAGCCGGCTCTCCAAGAAGCGGCGATTGTAGCGTGGCGGCTCATAGTCGAAGAGATCGCGCCACAGCTGCTTGAGTTCGGGCGTGGACTTCGCCGGCAGGGCCGCCAGTTGCGCTAACACACTGTCACTCATGGCCTTTCTCTGCGTTTTTGTTTCCGGCCATGACGGCTCTGGCGGGCGGGGATAGCAAGGGAAAGCTCTCCGCGGTCGCTGGCGGCGCGGGCCGATTCTCGCGCTTTGAGCCTCAGGATTCCGGCGGCGAGGATCGCGGCGATCTCGTCCAAGCGCTCGGCGGCAGTCATCAGGTTCGGATCGAGGGCGTTGGCCATACGGGGGTGACTCCCGGAAAAAT
>ERZ1645192.3669-NODE-3669-length-12396-cov-4.260757_pt1 | contig 12396 bp, 37 predicted proteins | sample MGYA00575354_ERZ1645192 | MGnify/ENA primary metagenome ERZ1645192 (study PRJEB40844, sample SAMN11349763) | freshwater sediment metagenome | isolation source: river sediment | host: Sediment | place: India: Faizupur Khadar , New Delhi | collected 2017-02-21 ... | reverse complement strand
TGTACTTCTATAGAAATATACTATATACCGCAAGGGCTCGTACATCAACTATGTTTGAGCGAGTGCGTTATGCGTACTCTGATTCACTCAGTCATGCTGACTACGGAATATTTTATAGATTAGCATGGCAGGAGCCCAGATTAGAAAATAGTATGATGAGTGTAATATGCTTGAGAGTTTAATACTCTATTTCTTTATCGGTACTACCCGGCAGGACGGAGACGCTTCCTTTCAATTACGAGCAGATAAACAGACCAACATTGGGAATCTTCGCTGGCGAGGCATGGGAAAGACAAAGACTAAACAATACAATGAATTATATAATAATATCGCGACTATAATTCCACTCATCATCCCGCTCTATTTCTACCCAAGAAGTAAAGCGAGATGGTGGGTGGGAAAACTAGCGCAGCACAACTACAAAAATTTTTACCTCTTCAACATTCTGGAGGTTTGATGTTCGGACTGCTCTGGGTTAAAGTTGATAACAATCTCTGTGACATAATAAAAAACGACGCCCTAATATCAATATTTTCGTGTGGGCATGAATGGGAGGTTTTCTTGGGTGCGTATGACGAACGAGACGGGATGACTTTTCCCATGCCAGTTTTTGATGAGCATGAGTTCGTCCCCGAGGTCGCGGTGAGAGTATGGCGTATATAATCTTCTACGCAGTGAACATGTACAAAGGCGGTCAGTGGCACCGCAACTATATTTCTAACGGATGCCATAATAGCACTACAAGATGGTATCCAATGAAGCCACTGCTCTACAACAGCGCCGAAGATATAGAAAGATTTCATTGGGCCTGGCCCGTTAGCCGACTGATGCCGTTTCAGGATGATATGGAGGTATGGTGAGTATGAAATATTATCTTATTATCCTTCCGGGAAGAGGTGCGGCGCGCCCGACGAGTCGGTCGCACCGTTTCAACGCTCTGATGGTTTGATGTTCGGATTATTAATGAAGGACCCTAATAAAAATCTATATGACATTGTAGGTTACGAGGACCTGTACTCCATCTTTTCTACTGGGTCTCAGTGGCATAATTTCATGAGAAGCCAATCGGTGGATCTTGGGCGAGACGTATTTAAATACTATGAATTCGTCCCCGAGATCTCGGTGAGAGTATGGCGAGTATAATTCTCTTTCATTGGAAACTTGACACGACTCCTCGTCAGCCGGTTACTCTGGATGAGCATGAGCAGTTAAACGTCGACTCGGAAAGCCCCTGTAGATTCTTGGTGAAGGATTTGATTTCATTCTTAAGATGTCGATGGAGAGGAACGTATGATGAGTTTATGATTCACTCATATGAGGTGCAGGTATGGCGCGTCTAATAGTATTCTGCATAAATAAATGGATTAACTTTGACGGGTTTCACATTGATTATATATCAAACGGACGAGTATTCTGTACTAACGGTTGGAATTTTAACGACGGCTGTGTGAGCAGCCCCTATAAACTACCATGTAAGTTTCCGTGGAGTAATATAGATAATATTTTAATTCCTATGTGGTGTTCAGAGGTATTGGTATGGCGCGTCTAATACGGTGCTTTTGTAGTGATATTCACGAAAAGCTATTTGCAAGAGACTGTACTTATCTGTGTAATATGGGTAGGCTTTCTGAAGAAATATACGTCTACTGCAGCCACAGCGGGGATTATGAAAAGCATATCACGCTTCAGTGCTCAAGCAGAGAGGTATTGGTATGGCGATTACAGGCACAACGCTCTTCTGCGACCTCTTCGACAACGTATGGCAGATCGAGATACGAACGGACGAGAAGTTCATGGCGTTCTCTAACGCAGCGAACGATTCGTGGTTCTTTGAGTATAAAGAAATACTAGACAAGCTGAATTCTATGAACACCCCGAATAGTCGGGTGGTGATGTACGATGGAGCAGTGGCGTGCAGAGTTTAATCGAGGCTCTCTCCACTGACATTCTGGACCTTCTTTTTGGTGCTAAGTACCCACTTCTCATAGAAGGCGCCAAAAACATGGGTGGGATGAAACACTACTTCTATATAAGGAGCTGGTTGAATAGCGAAATATTCTTCTCGTTCATCTCGTGCAGAGTTGACGGGCTTCGTATAGAACGTGTCTTAACAGACTGGCGCTTGTATAACTTAGTGGGTGGAGTCAGACGAACAATTTCATTTGGCGTTAGCGTTCGAGAGGTAGTCGCGTGCAGACTCTGACAACGGTCTACTTCCAAGGTAGAGAACACTCCTTTCTAAATAACATCGCTATAGACGAATTGGGCGTTGTTGTGGCCTACGACACTTGGAGAGTCACCACAGGCAGTACGGAATACGAGGACATTAAGACCTATTTGAAGACTTTTGTGCACTTACAGTGCGAACGCTGGTATTACGCTGTAAATACGATAGAGGAGGTGGTGGCATGCCGACTATAGCCGTGTATTTCCTTTACGAGATCTGGGGTTTATTGTACCCGTGGTTCATAAACTCCGATGGAGACGCGGGCTGTGGATTCACGGGTGGTAAAAAATATAAAGACGCTATTGTTATAGAGAAAGAGTTCGCGGAGCGATACGATCGAACGCTCGTGGTGTTTCAAGAGGCGCTGGTGTGGAGGGTTTAACATTTCGTGTAGAACACCCCAAGGTGCTAGTAACTTCGGGTGAAGAGCTCGATAGACTGCTTACATTAATGACAAAGTTACAACACACTAGTGTAAGTTCATTTTTTTGTAATCGAGACGCCTTTTATTGCTTTTTTGAAGATCGTAACGTACAAATTTGGAGAATCTGATGTGTTTAGCCCAAAAAATAGCCTTAGCGGCGCACGGTGACCAAAAATACGGCTCAAAGCCCTATTCATACCACCTAGAAGCGGTTGTTGGGCTGCTGCGCGAGTACTCACTCGTGCAGTTAGAGGACGCTGCATGGCTGCATGATGTACTTGAGGACACGAGTACGTCATTCTTTGATCTTATCGAAGCCGGCGTCGACCTGGACACCGCTTACGTGGTTTCTTTAGTTACAAAGGGCCTTGAAGGCTCTAATGAAGAGTATTTCAGACAAGTTTCGCTGTCTGAGTCCGCTGTTCAGCTGAAATTAGCCGATAGAATGTGTAATGTACTCGAAAGTAAGTCTTCTGCGCCCTCTTTGTACAAAAAATACAAGAAAGAGTTCCGTGTGTTCTTCAAATACTGCTACTCCCCGCACTACACGCAGACGACGAAGAGAATGTGGAGAGACCTCTCAGAACTATTTATATAATTCTCTTTGGAAGAGGTGCCAGCCCGCTTGGCTGACGCCAATCGAACTGGTTCCAACGCTCTGGAGGTGAGGGATGGATTATTCTCCTGAATATTTAAGAATGAAGAGCGCGGATGTTATTCGTGTAACAAAAGTAACATGCGGGTATTGTCGTATTCTGTTTCAGACTGAGACTGGAGTGAATTATGATGAGCTGCATTACCACTATAGCTCTCCTGTTCGAGAGCAGCACCACATGTACCCCATGGTCGACGGGAGCGCGCTGTGTTTGCGCTTATAAGTCAAAATAGAATTCCGGGAGAAACATTATACTATTCTTTGTGCGGAGGGTTGTCCATACTAAGTCATGACAATCAGTTCTATGACGTGGATATGCCGATGGAGAGGCAGACGATGTTTGTCCCCGAGGTCGCGGTGCGGATATGGCGAGTATAAACGAAGTGACATACGTAGCCCCAATACTTATTTCTAACCGCTACCTATCTTTCTGGATATTTCACAGAGATGCTGAATTCAACGTATACGGATTTCATAGATCTATGAAGCTTCATTCTAAAGATCTGTTTATTCCGTATTCGTACATGGAAGGAGTTAAGATATGGAGAGTCTAAACCTACAAAAAATTCTACGAGGCATTTGTGTTTAAGATTGTAAGCTACCTCCGAGAGGAATACCCTTACCTGACCTTCTCGTGGGATGGGGTAAGAAAGAATTACGTGCAACGAACCTGCGCCTGTTTTGTTCCTGAGATATCGGTGCGGGTATGGCGCGTGTAATAAACCTCACTATTCCTTCCTTTAGAGAGGCGGAGCCAGTCTATATTCGGTTGGATAAAAAGCTAAGTGTGTGCTTTAGGCACCGCAATGGAAAAGAAGATGTGACTAAATACGAAAATGTAATCGAAGATTTAGATCTATCGGGGTTCAAGGAGTGGACGGAAACTTTGGTATGGAGAGTCTAAGTGGAAATTAACGTAACCCGCGGCTACAACGGCAAGCTAATAGTGGAATTCAAGGACTATAACACCTCCATTAGCGACAGCATGAGACCCAATGAGTTAAAGGATATGCTAGTTGATATTCTAAGGGAGGAGTTCTCCGAGGAAGAAATACTCGACGCCTGGAAGGAACTTCGAGACACAGTTAGGGCGGAGATAGAGCGTGAGTGTGTCCGGTAGTATAGGAGAATGGCTTCTGCCTATGTACCGGCTGGATCAAGACGATCGTTGGCTAGCTACGGACAATGAACTCGCAGTTCGCTACATGGTGAACAAAGACGAAGGCCAAGGCGTTTACAATTACGTGGAGAACTCGGGAATAATATGGCGCGTTTAAATTCAATATGCTTTTTGTACTACGATAGAATCATTCTCGGCAGAGGAACGATAACTTGGTACTTGTTTTCTGCAGCTGTTGACACAGTTTCCTGGATCTGCAAGGGAAAAATTACCTCTGATCTCTTTGAAGGAAAGATTTCACTATGGCGCGTATAACTCTAGCATTCAGAACAGAGAGAAATTACGAAGTGTATTTCTCTCTGAAAGCACGAGAGAAGTATCCAGAGCGGCGCATTGAATGGTTCAGCGATACCAAGTGCGAGTGGCGGTATCATATGCCAGGTAATAGCTTGGGTCCTTTCATTTGGACGGCGTTTAAGGATTGGAGAGGAGCATTAGCGTGGCGCGTCTAAAGAAAATCATTTTGTCATTTGAGACTGAAGAGTCTTACGCCACATATTTTCGTCTTGGGTCGAGAGTTTTGTTTACTGAGAATAGAATAATATGGAATGGAGATTGTTGTCATTCGCCTGGCGGCAGTGTGCTTCAAGTCTCGGAGTGGATCTCTTTTAAGAATTGGAGAGAGGCGCAGGTATGGAGAGTCTAAACCTACAAAAAATTATATTTACTATTCCACAAGGAAGAGGTGCGGCGCGCCCGACGAGTCGGCCGCACCGTTTCAACGCTCTATGAGCAGTCTCGTTATTCTCTTCGAAACTCCAGAGACTACGGAGATCACCATGCTCGGCGCTTGGTTTTATAGCTATAAAAAGCCGGCGCCGAATCGAGATTCGCTGTTTAAACTGGATTCGTACCAAGGGTTTAAAGACTACTGCGAGGCGCAGGCATGGAGAGTCTGAATTATATAGCGCCTCTAGAACGTCTTTTTGGAGGCGTTGTTAGTTGGTGGCTGTTTCTTAGAGACGACACCACCGGCGTAGAGTCGTTTATGAGAACAATAGAGATAAACCCACACGAACAAGTTATGCTATACTCTTATGTTGGGGGAATTAGTCTATGGCGTATATGAGAGTCTGCTACTTAACTTTCTTAGACAAGGTGTACGCCGAGAAGTATCTGCTTCTAGACAGAAATGAAATACTTCTGTCTTGGACCGACAATCACGGATGTGAAACTAATTGGGAAGGAGATTACGATATAACCCTTAAGGGGTGCAAGGAGTATTCAGAGATGATAGGAGTTCGAATTTGAAATTCTCGGAGTTGAAAGGCCGCACATTTAAAGAGGTAATAGGATTAGAAGAGGGCAGCAGAGAGGTGGTGTTCAGGGGTGATGAATCTTATCGCCTTTGGCACGATCAAGATTGCTGTGAAAGCGTCTCTATATATGAAGTACATGGCGACCCGCAAGACTTAGTCGGAACTCCCATTCTACTCGCTGAGGAGATTGAAGGCGAGTGCTTAGAACCTCCGCCGAATGCAGACAGCTATACCTGGACCTTTTATAAGCTTGCCACGATAAAGGGCTATGTCACGATACGTTGGCTCGGAGAATCCAATGGATATTACTCTGAAAGTGTGAGTTTCGGTAAATGTTGACATGCTTTTTCACGGTAAATCAAATTAATGCGAGATACTGCGCGTTGAAAATATGCGATAAGTTGCGACTCATGGGGTTACACAATACATATGGTTGCAGCCCGCAAACTGGATACGCTATCCCAATTACGTGGGAAGAAACTTTGATTGGAGTAAGAATATGAAAGGACTCTCACATGAGATATGGGCCGCAGCTCAACTTCTAGAGGCGATTCTCAATCGTGCTGCGGAGCGAGGATGAAATGAAACGCAAGAAAAAGATAAGATACTCCAAAGGTACGATATTCATCGGCAAGTACGATGGGATTCGATACTCACTGGAAAAACCAGTGTACGAAGGAGATAGCAACTGCTGCGTTTATAGTGTGGAGAACTTCGTGGAGCGTTTTAAGCTTCTTGACTTCCTGGAGCTCTACAATGCCGCGCGGCACACTGACGAGCAGATCCTTCTGCGTAAGGTGGAGACCCAGCGCACCACTATCGCGGATCTCACTCGCCGAATTGAAGAGCTCGAGGAATGGGCTCGTAGCCTCAGAGGATTTTGAGGTCTGTAGGTGTCCCAGTATCTGTAGGAGTATCCAAGAGTGATGGAAGAAAGTATTTTTGGGTAACCTATTGGGAGGACAACGACCACTTTCTTAGTTTATGCACTCGCGAGCCTCAGTATCATCTGGACGACCTGAAGCATTGGATACCAGCCTCTGGGGCTTGGAAATATCTTCAACACGGAGTTTGCGAGCGCTATGACCCGCTGCCGTTGTGTGAGGATGAGAGAATAATTGCATGGAGGGTATGAAGTATGATACATAGAAAACGTAGGCGGAAACTACGTGGATTCGCCGCTTTCGCTGTGACCCTGCCTGTCGAGGCTAAACAGCGGGCCAAAGCGAGCATAGAGTATCGACCGGAGGATCACTTCGAGTCGGAGTACGCGAGTTTTGACGAAAACGGAAACGTTCTAGATTCGGGTTCTTGAACCCGATGGCGAACTCACTCTCGACTGGCACCAGCATATACAGCCGTATTACGCCGTGAAGAAAAAGCGTCTGGTGTACAAGGCCATTTCTGAGATGGTATTGAACTCCGCGGCTGACTTAAGCGGATCCGAGAAGCGCGTGCAGCTCGGTAAGTCTGAGTCGAAGAAGTTGGATTGGTTTTGATGGTTATCAAGAAACTCGGCATCGACATTCAGCCCAAAGACGTCCTCTGGACACCGGTCGGAGTGCGGATGTATATCGTGGACCATGTGTTGCCGTCATTTACGTTTCAGAGGCACGGCAGCGAGGAGAAGATAAAGGCGAGAAAGGCCGTCAGTGGAAATACTTCTTTTATTATTGAAGACAAAGAGTACTACGAGGTGTTTGTTCCATAATGGATAAAAAACTCTTTCTTGAGATCTCAGCGCTCGCTGCGCTGCTGTTCTCGTTCGTGTACATACAGTGCCATTCTAGTTGGGGCGTCCAGTTGGCTGCGTGGATCATGCTCGGTGCGACGGCATTTTTATATAAATACAAAAAATGAAAGAAGACTTTATTCGTGGGTCCTTATATTTACTTTTGCTAGCGCTGATAGTCGTCAATCTAATTCTGTGGTTTCACACTCGCGCCGTAATCGGCGACACCACCTGCACCAAAAATACTCAGGTCGAAGTCACCACGAACTACTATTCCTACGTCACCGGTAAGTGGGAGACTCGTAAGACCACTACTGAGGTGTGCACAGAGCAGGATACATTGATGCTTCGTGACAGCAGCGTGGATGAATTAGTTCGGAAGACGACTCGGTGATCGGGACTCTCTCCTTCCGTAACCCAATCATTCTGCAAGAAATTCACATTTGGTACTACTCAGTAACAGAAAAAGGCATTTCTGAATTCTGCCACGACGGGTACAATACGGTGAATTTAGGGCTTAAAAAAGGGTATTTCGAGGAGTTGAAAGGAAAGAATTGGCTTATTTTAGAAAAAGACAACAGCATCGTAGGAGTGAGGGTGTAGATGGCAAGATACGTTGAATATGAACCCAGGAGACGAAATAGAGCTCGTCTTAAAACTGGAGGGCTTAACACTGCGTTACTCGAGCGGCTCAATTACGACTACTTGGAAGTTCCGGTAAGAGTAATAAAAGACGACGAGGTCTATCATTTCATCTGCGGGCTAGAAGCCGCGGATGTGGAAGGCGCGAAAGAACTACGCGAGTATATAGACCAGCACGAAGAAGTTGATTTTTTGGTGTGGGAGTAGCGTGAAGTACGTCTCAATCGACATCGAAACGACAGGAACCAATCCGGAGACGTGTCAAGTACTGGAAGTTGGGGCTGTGGTCGAAGATACACAGTCCCTCCTTCCAGTCGCTGACCTTCCGAGGTTCGAGTGTATAGTGGCCCACCCGGAATACACTGGGAGTGCGTTCGCGTTGACGCTGAATGAGCGAATCCTCAGAATTCTTTCGACTCTGGAATCTATAACGAAAAAGGAAGACAGAGAGATGTATAGAGAGTCCTATAACATTCTTGGCCCCGGCCAAGTAGCCGGCGAGTTCCGTAAGTTTCTCGACGCGAACTATACCACCGCGGCGGACAGAAATCCGTCCGGGTCCGTGACTATCACGGTAGCGGGAAAAAATTTTTCCCGCTTCGACTGGGAGTTCCTGGTGCGCCTGCCTGGTTGGACTAACCAGATAAACTTCTCTCGTCGCGTGATCGACCCCGGCATTCTTTTCACCGACTGGAAGAACGATCATAGATTACCAGGATTAGGAGATTGTCTTGTTAGAGCAGGGCTCAACAAGGAGGTCTCCCACCGCGCCGTTGAGGATGCGATGGACGTCGTGGAGCTCCTGCGCGTTGCTACGGGGAACTACACGAAGTGACCTATGTATTTCTTCTGGTGTGGTTCTGTTCCGAAAATGCCTGGCCGAGTGAGTCTTTCATAAAGACAGAAGTTTATTCAGAAATGAGTGAATGTAGAAAGACTGCTAGGTTTTTAGATAAGAAGATGAAAGACGACATTTATGTTCAGTGTTATACTCATTGTCTGAAGAAGGAGATCAAATGGAAGAAGGCGGTTCCGGAGTGATGACTATACTTCTGATAGTATTTATAGTGTTGAAGCTGTGCGGACTTATTAGCTGGTCCTGGTGGTGGGTGCTATCGCCGCTGTGGATTCCTATCGCGATAGCCATTTTGGTTATATTTATTATGAGTATACTATGAAAGTATATCTCACGTGCACCGAAAACGGGCACAATAAATTCTACACCATTGACGAAGTCAGTGGTGGTTGCATGGTCACCTACGGCAAGATCGGCACAGAGGGAACAAAGATATTTAAAGCTTCTTCTTTAGAGAAACTCAAAGCAGAGAAGCTTCAGAAAGGCTACGTAGAAGTCGGCACGACGGTAACCGCAGGTTCTACCGTACCGATTCAGCTCGCCAACAAGCTCGAAATCGCCAAGGTCTCTAAGTACAAGGTCTCCAACTGGTATGCGTCTCCGAAACTCGATGGAATAAGAGCCATTTACTACAACGGCAAGTTCTACTCGAGAAAGGAAAAACCATTTGCGGGCTTCGAGCACGTCGAAAAAGAGTTAAAGCTGCTTTGTGCAAAGCACAATTTAACTCTTATCGATGGCGAGCTCTACTCGGATACCATCCCATTTGGTGAGATTCAGGGAGCGGTGATGCAGAAGGTCAATATAGACGAAAGCAGAAAGGAGGCAATATACTTCAACGTCTTCGCCTGCGTCGGCAAGAACATCACCGACACCTCTTCGATGATCGATGTACTGAATCTGTTTGAGGGGAAGTACATACGAATCGTCCCGTACACTCTGATCTCCAATGACCGTTCTATTATAGAGGCGAAGGCGAAGGAGTACGTAAAGCAGGGGTACGAGGGGATTATGCTTCGAAGCACGACTCAGAGCTTCGATTCTAAACGAAGTAATATGCTATTGAAGTTCAAATTCTTCAAGGAGCACGACTTCACCGTAACGAAGCTGATCGAGGGCAAAGGCAAGTACGTGGGAATGCTCGGCAAAGTCGTGGTCACCGGCGTTATCAAGGGCAAGACGATCGTGAGTGAAGTCGGAAGTGGCTTTACCGATGAGCAGCGCCATCTCTTTTGGGATTCTAATGATCTCATAGGAAAGACGATTGAAGTGAAGTACCAGGAAGTCACGCCGAAGAATTCGCTGAGATTTCCTACGTTTTTGAAAACCAAGGAGGATCGCTAATGTCGTCAGACATTCATATCAAAAGACTCACACGACATCATGCTACGAGGAAGTGGAGGTGAAATGCAGGATAAAAGTATTTTAAAAAAAATGAGAATGAGACGTCAGAAACCAAGAGAAGACACGTACACTGAGCAAAAAGAAAAAGAACTTATATCGGAACGTTGTGACAGGTGGCACCAACCACAAGGGTATTGGGATACGCTTTCGGATCCCTTTGGAAGAAGTACCTATGAAAGGTTCCGTGAAGAACGAGAAAAACGTCGTAGGGAGAATCGTTTGTATGGATAACCTGGTGGTTAAACTGACCGACCGCTGTAACGGCAAATGTTCCTTCTGCATCGCTCGCGACGGTCGCAGAAGCTACAGTGAGCTCAACGGTCCGCAGATGGTGAAGCGAATCTGGGGCCTTGGCGCCAGAAACGTTTTACTTCTGGGCGGTGAGCCCACGTTGCATCCCCAATTCGATCTGATCTGCGAAGGACTTTACGATTGCAAGGTAAAGACTTTCGTGACGACGAATGGATATGCTCTGTTCAAGTTCAACAGAAGCCTCGCAAAGACTCTCACTGGGGTTAATATTAGTTTGTTGAGTTCGGACATGGATCGCCATCTCGATCTCACCGGCGTTAGCATCTGTGAAAAGGAGTTGGCGTCCGCTATAAGAAATCTTCGAAACGAGGACGTAAACGTCCGTATCAACTCGATGCTCCTTACTAATGGGATTTCTACGTACACCCAGGCGCGACGGATGGCCGCCTATGCTCGGCAGTTAGGGGCCAATGAGATACGCTTCTCAGAGGTTGCTAACCACCCGGAGCTATTTGTGGATGTCAGAGAGATATTTAGTGGTGAGGATTTCATGACGGGTATTAAAACCTCTGTAAGAAAAGCAAAGGAATGCAGAATCACCGGCCCGGTGTTGTATCCGGATGGGTATCACTCGGAGGAGGGATGGATATAGGAGTGGTGGCGCTTGTTGTAGTCTATGTAATCTGGGCCTGCTTTATGATACTTCGCGAGCAGAAGCTGAAGTGGCAAGCAAGAAGTAAGGCACTTAGGTACGAGATAGCTTTGAAAATTATATGGTCAAGGAGTTCAGAACCTGAAATTCAAGCTATCGCAGAGAAGGCGATAGAGGAGGATCGCAGTGATTAGAAATACTGTATTCCTGCTCTTGATACCATTTTTATTTGCATGTTTCTGCGTTGCGCTTATCCCGAGAATGTATAAACGAGGAAGCAACGCGGCTAGGCATTTCGATGAGTGGGTCGGGTAATATTATATATTAATTCAAGAAACCTTTTTTCTGGAGGATTCCTAATGGAACCGACCACGACGAAAAAAAGCTTCCTTTCCAAGCCCGAGAACAAGACTGCGCTGCTGATCGGCATCCCCGCTCTCATCGCCGGAGTGTACGGCTTTAGCCTTATGCTTCCGTGGCTCATCGCCCTCACTACTAATACTATCACATTGATAGGATTAGTAGTGGTACTGGGGGCTATCTTGTACGTCCTCGCGGACAAGAGAAACTGGGCCCTGGCCTGGTACGCCTACCGTACGGTGTGCCGTTGGATCACCGGTCTAGTAGTCAATATTGACCCGATCGCCATAATGAAGTCCTACGCCGGCGCTCTGCAGGGGCATTACAATGACCTATGCGATAATGTCTCAGAGCTGCAAAAATCCATCTGCAAGCTCGAGGAGAACATCAAGAGCAACCTTGCCGCCGAGAAGCAGTCTCTCGCCGAAGCCCGTGCCGCTAAAAAGCGCGGAGCTGACCCGGAAGCCTACAACGCGCTGCGTCTTGCCGTGCGTCAGGCCGAGCGGTACAAAGAGAGCAATAAGAAACTCATCTCGATGCACTCCAAGCTCGTCAAGCTGTATCAGTGGCTTAGCAAGCTTCGTTCGAATACGAAGTTCATGCTGGCGGACTTCAACGCAGATATCGCTATCAAGGAAGACGAGCTCAAAAGCATCACTTCCGGGAATCGTGCGATGAACAGTGCAAAGAAATTCATCGACGGAGACTCCGACAAGAAAGAGATCTTCGACATGGCTTGCGAATCGATGGCTA
>ERZ1645192.3667-NODE-3667-length-12399-cov-7.380023_pt1 | contig 12399 bp, 8 predicted proteins | sample MGYA00575354_ERZ1645192 | MGnify/ENA primary metagenome ERZ1645192 (study PRJEB40844, sample SAMN11349763) | freshwater sediment metagenome | isolation source: river sediment | host: Sediment | place: India: Faizupur Khadar , New Delhi | collected 2017-02-21 ... | reverse complement strand
ATAAAGTCCTGCTCAAAATCATCAGGACAAACCCGCTGTTCTAGTCATGACCCATAATTTAAATAATTTATTGAAATAATGAACTAAAATAATTTATCCGCTGCAGCAATATCCGCAAGGTAGGACCCGTAGTCATTCTTGCTGAATCTGGCGGCCAGGGCCACGAGTTCTTGGCCGGAGATGAAGCCCTTGCGGTAGGCGATTTCTTCGATGCATGCGATCTTGAAACCTTGCCGATCCTGGATAGCCTGGACGAAACTCCCGGCCTGCTGCAGGGATTCGTGTGTTCCGGCGTCGAGCCAGGCGTATCCCCGGCCCAGAAGTTCCACTTGCAGTGTGCCCCTCCGGAGATATTCGCGGTTCACATCCGTTATTTCCAGTTCCCCTCTGGGCGAGGGTTTCAGATGCTTGGCAATGTTGATCACGTCGTTGTCGTAGAAATAGATGCCTGGAACGGCAAACTTTGATTTTGGCTTTGCTGGCTTTTCCTCGATGCTGACCACCTTTCCCGTATGATCGAATTCTACCACTCCGTAGCGCTCTGGATCCTTGACCAGATAGCCGAAGATGATTCCTCCCATGCGCAGTTTCATGCAGCGTTCCAGGACAGCGGACAGTCCAACCCCGTGGATGATATTGTCCCCCAGGACCAGACAGACGGAATCGTTGCCTATGAAATCCTCGCCCAGCACAAAGGCCTGAGCAAGTCCGTCAGGGGAAGGTTGCACCGCATAGGAAATGCGCACGCCGATCTGGTGTCCGTCTCCGAGCAACTCACGAAAACGGGGCAGATCAGCGGGTGTCGAGATGATCAGGATGTCGCGGATCCCGGCCAGAAGTATAATGGACATGGGATAATAGATCATGGGTTTGTCGTAAACCGGCAGAAGCTGTTTGCTTGTGGCCAGGGTAAGAGGGTACAGCCGCGTGCCGGAACCCCCTGCCAGAATTATTCCTTTCATGATCGACCCCCCCCTTGGTGTGGATGGTGTTTCAGAACACGTAATCAAGAGCGGTGTTGTGGACAAGGGGTCAGCCTTGGGTCCTGGCGTATAATGACAACAGGGAAGGGCTTTGGTAGGCAAAAACAGACCAGAATGGTGGACCAAAAAAGAAATGAGGCAGGTATGCGCATTGTCTGGAAGGGAGATACGGTTGCCGGGCAGTTTGTTTTAAGTCTTGGACGGGATCACGTCCTGGCCCAGGCATTTGTGGACCAGATTCCGTCTTTGCGGGCCGGTATGGTGATCCGCGACGGAAACTGTGAGATGCAGTGTTTGACCAGGATCAGGTTGGCCGACGAGGGTGATCTGTCCCAATTAGGTTGGATTTGTCGCACGGTGAGCGGGGCGATGAACAAAGGGGAGTTTTCTGCCACCGTGTCCAGAGGAGGATTCAGTCTGGCGTGGGTGACCCTGAGCGACAAGGGCTCGCGAGGCGAACGGGAGGACAAAAGCGGTCCGACCATCAGGGACGTTGTGGCAGAAGCCATAAATCTTTCCCTGGCCTCCGGGGTGGTCATTCCGGATGAAGGGTGTCAGCTCAAGGCTGCACTGGTGGACTTCTGTCTGGAACAGAAGTTTGACCTTGTTGTCACCACTGGTGGAACGGGCATAGGACCGCGCGATATCACTCCGGAAGTCACGCTTCCCTTGCTGGACAAGCGTCTGGAAGGATTCGAGCGGGTCATGACCCAAGCTTCCCTGGTCAAAACCCCGCATGGCATGATTTCCCGGGCCGTGGCCGGCATCATGGGAGAATCCCTGGTCCTCAATCTGCCAGGCAGTCCCAAGGCAGTGCGGGAAAACCTGCTGGCAGTCCTGCCGGCACTCAGGCATGCCATCGAAAAACTGCAGGGAGATCCCACGGATTGTGGACAAGAATCCTGAAATGACCTCGTCGGCGGAATTCCGGTCCTTTTTTCTGAAATGCTCCATGATTCGGCTGGGAATCATGGTTTTTCTCCTGCTCTTGACCTTCTCCGAGTTCTTCAATCTGACGGACCGGGGAATGCGCTTCGAATATTACCGGGATGTCCAATACATTGCCTTTTTTGTGACCGGGTTCTGTCTCGGCATTCTCTATCTGGTCCTGACCTTCCGGTTCCTTGGCTCCATTGTCCTCTTCCGCGTGCAAATCCTGGCCGATCTGTTTCTGATCACCTGGTGGGTGATTCTGACTGGGGGCTCGTTCAGCGGATTTTCCTTCCTCTACATGCTGGCCCTTTTTTTCTACGGTCGGATGCTGGGGATGCGGACCATTTTCCTGTCCTCCATCCTGGTCTGGATCACCATCTTTCTCATTTCCTGCGTCCAGTTCTATTTTCCCCGATACTGGGGTGAAATACATGTCCGCGGCTCGGACCTGGCCTACAACTTCAGCATGCTGACGGTGGCCCTCGTTCTGATCAACAGCCTGGTCAAATTGAGCGGAGCTCAAGAGCGCAAGCTCCTCAACAGAGTCATTGAACAGGAGAGTGTTCTGCAACGGGCCAAGGAGCTCCAGTTCCGGGTTTTCGACTGGCTTGACGCAGGACTCATGGTTGTGGACCAGCAGGGCATCATAACGACCATCAACCAGACTGCCCTGGTATGGACGTCTGAATCTCATCGCTCGAAGATTATCGGCCGTTCATTCGTTCATTTCTTTCCCGAGTTTTCGCCTTTCTGGGAAGACCGCGGCCAGATCAGCCTGCGCCGCAACACGGTCACGAGTCAGAAACGGAACGTCATTTTCGGATTCAAGATAACCCAGCTGCCTGCCCAGCAGGGTTGGCTCATTCTTTTTTCGGATATCACCGACGTGCAGAGGTTGGAAAACCAGGTCAAGGAGATGGAGAAACTGGCCAGCGTGGGCGAGCTTGCCGCCGGCTTGGCGCACGAAATGAAAAATCCCTTGGCTGGCATCAAGGCCAGCCTCCAGCTTCTGCTTTCCGGGGACATGGACCAGGAGGTCTCCGACAGGCTGGCGCGGGTCATCGTGCGGGACATCGATCGCCTGGATTTTCTGCTGAAGGATTTTCTGATCTTTGCCCGGCCCCGGGAGGCCAGGCCTGAACCTCTTGATCTGGGACAGGAGATCGAGCACGTGCTCATGTCATTTCGACTGCAGCACCCTATGGTGCGCGTCCAAGTCGATGTTGGCCCCGAGCCGTACCTGTTCGACAGGGACCACCTTCATCAGATACTGATCAACTTGTTGGGAAATGCCCTGCAGGCTCTGCAAGGACGGGAAAAGCCAGTCATTTCCATTGCAGATATGAGGGATTCAGGCCAAAGAAAAGTGGTCGTCGATGACAACGGGCCAGGTCTGGACCCGACTGTGCGGGGCAGGTGCTTTGATCCTTTTGTGACCACCAAAGCCCTGGGTTCCGGTCTGGGATTGGCCATTGCCCGCCGCCTTGCCGTCCAGAACGGAGCTTTTCTGGAACTGCTGGACGGTCCCGATGGCGGAGTCCGAGCCGTACTGACCCAGGAGCAGCCTTCCGGGAGGAAGGGGACGGAGACGCAGGATTCACCGTGAAGACGTTTATCGCCGACGTGCACATCCATTCCAAGTTTTCGCGAGCCACCAGCAAGAATCTGACGCCGCGGAACCTGGCGGCCTGGGCCGCTGTCAAGGGCATCGACCTTCTGGCCACCGGAGATTTCACCCATCCGGGATGGATGGAAATCATTGAAAGTCAGCTTGTGGCTGAGGAAAACGGTCTGTTTCGGCTGCAGGACGAAAGGGCCCTGGAGCAGGAATTGCCCTGGTACGGAGGCACTGACCTGTCCAGGGGCACGCGATTCATCCTGTGCACTGAGATCAGTTCCATCTACAAAAAAGGCGGCAAGGTCAGGAAAATCCACAACCTGGTCTTCATGCCGGGTCTGGACGCTGCCAAACGCTTCACGACCCGTCTGGCCGAAGTCGGCAATCTCGCCTCGGACGGCCGACCCATCCTTGGTCTTGATGCCCGCGATCTTCTGGAAATGGTTCTGGAAACAGATCCCTTGGCTTTCCTCATTCCGGCTCATATCTGGACCCCGTGGTTTTCCCTGTTCGGATCCAAATCCGGATTCGATACGGTGGAGGAATGTTTCGGAGATCTGAGTACCGAGATTTTTGCCCTGGAAACCGGCCTGTCGTCGGACCCGGAGATGAACTGGCTGTGGAGCGCCCTGGATCGTTTCACCCTGGTGTCCAATTCTGATGCCCATTCCGGGGAAAAGCTGGGCCGCGAGGCCACGATCTTTTCCGGGGACATCTCCTATACGGGACTGCGGCAGGCCCTGCGCCGTGAGGATGGGGGAACGCTGTACCAAGGGACTCTGGAATTCTATCCCGAAGAGGGGAAATACCATCTCGACGGACATAGAAAGTGCAAGGTCATGCTGGAACCACGGGAGACCAGACGTCATGGAGGGGTCTGTCCTGTCTGCGCAAAGCCCCTGACCGTCGGGGTCCTGAACCGTGTCTTCGAGCTTGCGGACCGGCCCTCACCCCTCCGGCCGGCGAAGCATCCAGGGTACTGTTCCCTGGTTCCCCTGCCAGAAATGCTGGGTGAAATCCTGGGAGCAGCGCCCGGAACCAAGAAAGTGCTGCGCATGTACAGCGACCTGCTGCGCCAGTTCAGTTCGGAGTTGAGCATATTGCGGGTCATTCCCGTGGAGGACCTGAGCCGGTCGTCCAGGATCCTGGGCGAAGCAGTGCGCAGGATGCGCCAAGGTATGGTTCATCGGCATTCAGGCTATGACGGGGAGTTCGGACGCATATCCATGTTCAGCCCCCAGGAACTGCTGGAATTCAGGCATGGCCGTATGCTGGCCCTGGCCCAGGGTCCGGGCAGGAACACCGAGGAGGACGGGCAGCGATGGCGCAGACCCTTTGCGGCGCTGGAGGAAAAGGGAGAAAGCGAAACAACCGCGCCCAACGAGATGCAACTCGCGGCCATTCTGGCCGGCCCAGGTCCTGTCCTGGTTTTGGCCGGCCCGGGCACGGGCAAGACCCAGACCCTCACGGGCCGGGTTCGGCATCTGGTGGAACAAGGGGGCGAGCCCGGACGCATGATCATCCTGACCTTTACCCGCAAGGCGGCCAGGGAACTCAAAGACCGCCTTCAGCACATGCTGCCTCCTGGCGCTGACGTGCCCAAGGCAGACACCCTGCACGCCCTGGCCCTGGAGTACTGGACCCAGGTCATGGGCGAGCCGCCCACCCTTCTTTCGGAGGAAAGTGCCCGCCGCCTTTTCGGGGCGGCCAACTCCGGACTTGCGGGCAAGGCCTTGAAAACGGCCTGGAACGAGCAATCCCTGGCCCGTGAACGCGGGGTGCGGGTTCCGGGTGAGCAGACCAGGCGCTATCTGGACCACAAGGCCCGTTTCAATCTGGTGGACTACACCGACTTGTTGGAGTTCTGGCTCGAGCACCTGGAACTCGGACAGTACAGCCCGGCCTTTGATCATGTCCTGGTGGACGAAGTCCAGGACCTTTCACCCCTGCAGCTTGGCCTGGTCATGGGTCTGGCCCCCAGGAACGGACACGGATTTTTCGCCATCGGCGACCCCAATCAGGCGATTTACGCCTTTCGCGGGGCGAGCCGCGATGTGGAGGCCAGGCTCAAGGTCAGCTGGCCGGAATTAAAGCGCATCCGGCTCATCCACAACTACCGTTCGGCCCAGCAGATTCTGGGTTTGAGCGCAAGGCTGCTGACGGACAAGGAAACCCTGGTGGCCCAGAAAAGCCATGCCGCCTCCATTTTCCTGTTCGAGGCCCAGACCGCGGAACAGGAGGCAGACTGGATCGCGGGGCGGATCCGTGAACTGCTGGGCGGAACCGGACACTGGCAGGCCGATGCGCAGGAAGGCGGAACTTTGGCCCCAGGTGACATTGCCGTTCTGGTTCGGCTCAAGGCCCTCATCCCTCCCATTGCAAAAGCCCTGCACGGGGCAGGAATTCCTGTGTCCGTGCCGGAGGAGGAGCCGTTCTTCATGGACGCCAGGGTCGATATCCTGCTGCGCATTGCCGGCAATGTCCTGGGCATGCCCGACACGCCCGGAGAGGAAATCCCAGCCTGCCCCGAAAGCGTGGTGGAAAAGGGACCCCTGGGCATGGCCGTCTTCCTGGGGCAAACAGCGCCTTTTGACGAACTCTTCTGGAAGAGCCAGCCGTTTCTGGATCTGGTCAAGGCCTTTCAGACCTGCGCGGGCTGGCGTGGCCTGATGAATATGGTTCGCCTGGAGACGGAACTCTGCGCAGTCCGGGCCAAGGCCCAGAAGGTGCAGGTCATGACCATGCACGGGGCCAAGGGCCTGGAGTTCGAGGCGGTCTTTCTGCCGGGCCTGGAAGAGGGAATTCTGCCTTTTGCCGGGATGGACATGCTGCTGGGCAAGCCCGGAGCGGACGGAGGACTGGACCTGGAGGAAGAGCGCCGTCTTTTCTATGTAGGCCTGACTCGGGCCAAAACCATGCTCTTCATGAGCCATTGTGCGAGTCGCAGGGTCTTCGGCAAAACCCTCAAACTGAGCCTGTCCTCCCTGGTCCGCAAACTCCCCCAGGACATGATCCGCAGAAGCGCCCTCAAGCGTCATGTCCGCCGCAGCGAACGGCAGCTGAGCCTGTTTTGACCGGTAAAACTTTTCGTTTGGCCGCTCCATCCTGCGTCATTGCTGATCGGGTGGGACCCAATTGCCGGGTTCTGGCCGGGCGCGTCGACGAGGTAGGGCTCATGTTCCTGGAGACAGCGGGTTGTCTGGCCTACGACCAGAGAGATCTGCCGTTGGACCTGCCAAGCCTGGGGCTTTCCTTCCATGTCCATCTCCCCCTGGATTTGCCCTGGGATGGCGGCGCGGCGGGTGTGTCCGCAACGATCCTGGCCCTGGAGGAGAAAATTGCCTTTTTGCGCCCTCGCCACTATGTGCTGCATCCGCCCGGAGCAGCACAGCTTGAAGCCCTGCTTTCTTTACGTCCAGAGATCTCTGCCCGGCTTTGCCTGGAAAATACGCGGCAGGATGATCTGGCCGCGCTCTGGCGGGAAATCACGGATCTGGATCTGGGTGTGTGTCTGGATCTGGGTCATCTTGTCAGCTACGGGCAGGAGCATATCCTGGATTTGCCGGGGATTTTCGAACGGATCCGCATCCTGCACGTCTATGGTGGGGAGAATTCCTCAGGGCATCTCGGGCTGGACTGCCTGCCCGACCCCTCGCTGCTGCATGATATTCTGGCCCGTCTGGGGCGGGGCTGTGCGCTGGTGGTGGAGGTGTTTGACCTGCCCAGCCTGGAGAATTCACTCATGCTTTTGAAAAGCTGGCTTTCCGAATGGGGCATGGACCATGGTTGAGCTGATCCTGGGCGGGAACAAGTCCGGCAAATCGGATTTCGGGCTGGAGCTTTTGTCCCAGACACCCCGACCCTGGGTCATGGTGGCCACAGGCAGGTCCCGGGACCAGGCCTTTCGGGCTCAGATTCAGGATCACCGTTTGAACAGGGACAGGAAAATCGAAATCGTGGAGGTCGACACGGAACTGCCCGAGGTGTTGCTGGATCTGTCGGTCCGGGCTGGCGGCATTCTGGTGGACAGCCTTGATTTCTGGATGTTTTCGGTCATGCACAACCTGGACCTGGAGCCGCAAAGGCAGGCGCGAGGGGCTGACCTGCTGGAGGTGCTGGAGGGCTGGAGAGGTCCGCGGCTCATTCTGGTATCCACGGAGATGGGTCTGGGTCCGCTTGCCCTGGACGGCCCCATGCGCACTTTTGTCCGCAACCTGGGACAGCTCAACCGTGAAATTGCCAGGGTCAGCGCAAGCGTGTATTTAGTGGTTGCCGGTTTGGCCAAAAAATTCAAGTGAGAGGGTCATGGCCTACTTTCGCAAGCTCGATCCGAAGCTGGTCAAGCTCCAAGAGTTGTTGAACAAGAACGAGCGGTGGCTGATTCTCATCAATGCCGACCCCGACGCCCTGGCCTCGGCGGTGGCCCTGAAGCGCATTCTGGCCGGACGGGTGGATCAGGTGGGTATTGCCCATGTGAACGAGATCACCCGGCCGGACAATCTGGCCATGATCCGCCTTCTGCGCATTCAGACCAAGAAGCTGACTCCGCTTCTGGCCGCGCAGTATGACCGCTTTGCCCTGGTCGATTCACAGCCCCATCATCATCCCGAGTTCGCCTCGTTTCGTTTTTCTCTGGTCATCGACCACCATCCCAAGGTGGCGGGCACGCCCGTAGATGCTGACTACGTGGAAATCGTGTCCGAATACGGGTCCAATTCGACCATCCTGACCGAGTATCTCTACAACCTCGGGCTGCGGCCGGGAAAGCTCCTGGCCACGGCCCTTCTGTACGGGATCAAGACCGACACCCAGACCTTTGAGCGCGAATTCCACGACAACGACATGAAGGCCTTCCGCTATCTTTCCAAGTTCTACAGCAGGCCTCTTTTGCACAAGATCATCCGTTCGGAATTCCGCCTGGAATGGCTCAAGTATTTCACCCAGGCCTTCCGCAAGATGCGGGTCATGGGCAAGACCATCACCATTTTCATGGGCAGGGTCGATTCGCCCGACATCCTGGTCATTCTGGCGGATTTCTTCCTGCGCGTGCACGGCCTGACCATGACCATGGTCAGCGGCATCCATGAAAACAAGCTGATCGTGGTTTTTCGCGGGGACGGGCTTCGGAGGGACATGGGCAAGTTCGCCAAGCGCCTTTTCGGGGACGTGGGCTCGGCTGGTGGACACAAGTCCATGGCCAGGGCCGAGATAGCCATGGAAAAGCTGGGCTGCCAGCATGCCAGCCAGTTCATCTGGGAGCGGCTGCACATGAGCACGGAAGTGAAGAAAAAAAAGAAGGAACCGGAAAACGGCGCTTGCGGATGTAAAAAATAGTTCTCCCACGCTGCGGGTGGAGGTCACATGCGTTTGCAGGTACGGCTCGGGCTCAAGACCGAGCCCATTTTTTTAATCGACGGCCACGCGTTCATCTATCGGGGCTTTTACGCCTATCCGGACTTCAAGCGCTCGGATGGATTCCCCACCAGCGCCATGTACATCATTTTCAAGCTGGTTCTGAAGCTGTTGCGCGAGGAGCAGCCCACCTATCTGGTTTTTGTGACTGACGGCCCGGGTCCCAATTTCCGTAATCAACTGTTTGAAGGCTACAAAGCCAACCGGTTGCGCATGCCCGAAGGGCTGGCCGCCCAGCTTGGCCCTCTGAAGGAGGGGCTCATGCTGCTGGGCGTTCCGGTGCTGGAGGCCGAAACAGGGGAGGCCGACGATTACATTGCCTCCCTGGCCAGCAGATTCAAAGACGAACGCAGCGTGGTCATCGTCGGAGCGGACAAGGATCTGCGCCAATGTTTGGATGCCGACGTCGTCATGTGGGACCCCGCTCAGGGCAAGGAAAAAATCGTCACCCGGCATTCCTTCATCACGGAGACGGGTCTGGAGCCCTGGCAATGGGCGGACTACCAGGCCATGATCGGCGACTCGTCCGACAACATCCCGGGCATACCCAAGGTCGGGCCCAAGACCGCCATGGGTTTTTTGCGCCGTTTTTCGAGCCTCGACTCCCTGAAAAAGAATTTCAGCCGGCTGACGGCCAAGGAGCAGACCCTCCTGGCCCCGCACATGGAGCAGGTCTTTGTGTACAGGCAGCTGACCACCCTGCGCACGGACCTCTGCGCGGACGTGGATCTCTCGGATTTGGCCCTCCGCCCGGCAGAACAGGGAATCCTGGACTTTTTCCGCGCCTATGAATTCCGCTCCCTGCAGGCCGACCTGGATGCTCTGGACGGCACCCCCGCAGGGGGCGTCTCACCGGATTCCGGGGTGGTCCGCGCGGCCGGGCCAGTCCGGACCGAGCCCCGCATGGTGCAGGATCTGGAATCGTTGGCCGGCCGGGAAGTGGGGCTTCATGCCGGCCAGGGACAGTGGATTCTGGGCACGGACGAGAGCGAGCTGGTGTACATGGGGCCCGTGCCCGGTTTGGGTCGGGCCCTGGCCGGGGCGGTGGTGCACGTCGCTTCCTACAAGACGCTCCTGGAGGAGGGCCGTCTTGACCTGCGCGGATGTGCCGAAATTTTCGATGTGGAGCTGGCCGCCTATCTCCTGAGCCCCGAGGAGCGCAACTACTCCCTGGACCGGCTCCGGGATGGTCTGGGTGAGGAACTCGTGGTCGAGAAGAACAATCTTGGCCAGACCGTCCTGGCCGTGGGCCGGGTAATGAAAAACAGGTTGGCCGGCTCCGGGCTTCTCTCACTCATGCGCGAACTGGAGCAGCCTCTGACCGAGGTGTTGGTTCGCATGCAGAAGCGGGGTATCCGGATTGACGCCGTCAAGTTCAGGGATTTTCTGGGCCAGGTCCAGCGCGAGCTGGAGAGATTGAGCACGAGAATCTTCACCCAGGCCGGAGGGCAATTCAATATCCGCTCCAGCCAGCAGCTTTCTGAGATTCTCTTTGGCAAGCTCGGCCTGGTCTGTAAACAGAAAACGCCGGGCGGGGCCCAATCCACGTCCAGCACCGTGCTGGAAGGTCTGGTCCACCAGCATCCGATCGTCTCCGATATTCTCGAATTCCGGATGTACGAGAAACTGCGTTCCACCTACCTGGAGCCCATGCCCGCCCTGGCCGATGCCGGCGGCCGCATCCACACCACCTTCAATCAGCTGGCCACGGCCACGGGACGGCTTTCAAGCAGCAACCCCAACCTGCAGAACATCCCCATTCGGGGCGCTCTCGGCCCCAGGATGCGGTCCTGCTTCGTGGCCCCGTCCGGGGGGCGATTGGTTGCTGCCGACTACTCCCAGATTGAACTGCGGGTTCTGGCCCACATGTCCGGCGACCCCACCCTGCGGGAGGCCTTTGCCGCCGGCGAGGATATCCACGCCCGCACGGCCGGCATCCTTTTCGACAAGAAGGAGGTCAGTCCCGACGAGCGGCGCAAGGCCAAGACCATCAATTTCGGCTTGCTCTACGGCATGGGCCCCCAGAAGCTCAGCCGTGAACTGGGCATCAGCCTCAAGGAGGCCAAAGAGTTCATCGCCGTCTATTTCAGCAAGCTTTCGAGGGTGCGCCAGTTTTACGAGGAAATAGAGGAGGGAGCCAGGTCTGCTGGCTATGTGACGACCCTGGCCGGGAGGCGTCGCATCCTCCCGGACATCAATTCCCGCAACGCCAACCTGGCCCAGCAGGCTCGGCGCATGGCGATCAACACCGTGGTCCAGGGCTCGGCCGCGGACATCATCAAGAAGGCCATGCTCGAAGTGGACAAAAGCCCTGTTATCGGAGAATTAGGCGCGAGTCTCATTTTGCAGATCCACGACGAGCTCCTGCTCGAGGCGCCCTTGTCGCAGGCCAGTGCTGCCGGAGAGGAGGTGGCCCGGATCATGTCTTCGGTGTACCAGCTGTCCGTGCCCCTGGCCGTGGACTGGGGCGTGGGCGAGGACTGGAACGAAGCGCACGCGTAACCAGAAACATACGGATATATTTATGTTCAACAAGCTTAGACTCTTGACTCCCGGACCAACGCCCATACCCGAAGACGTTCGGCTGGCCCTGGCCAGGGACATGATCCACCATCGCAAGGCCGACTTCAAGCGGGTCATGGAGAGGATCCAGCCCGGGTTGCAGCATCTGTTCGGTACCAGGGAGCAGGTGCTCCCCCTGTCCTGTTCCGGGACCGGAGCCATGTATGCGGCCGTGACCAACCTTTTCGCCCCGGGCGAGAAGGTCGTGGTGGTTGAGGGGGGCAAGTTCGGAGAGCGGTGGCGGGAAATCGCCCAGGCCCATGGCCTGCGTGTTGTATCGCTGGTGCAGGAGCCTGGGGAGGCCGTGACGGCCGCAGCCGTGGGCGAGGCCCTGGCCATGCATGCAGACGCGAGGGCGGTCTTGGTCCAGGCCTCGGAAACATCCATGGGCGTTCTTCATCCTGTGCGCGAGCTGGGTGCGCTGACCAATGGGAGCAACACGCTTCTGGTGGTAGACGGCATCTCGGCCGTGGGCATCTCTCCGTGCCCCATGGACCAGTGGCACATAGACTGCCTGCTGACCGGATCCCAGAAGGGACTCATGCTCCCTCCTGGCCTGGCCCTTTTGAGCCTGAGCGCCCGGGCCTGGGACAAGGTGCGGGACGTGAAGCCCGCCAATTTCTATTTCAACCTTCTGGCCGAACGGGACAAAAACCTGGAACACCAGACTCTGTTCACCTCCCCGGTCAACCTGCTGCAGGGCCTGGCCGCCGGCCTCGATCTGTTCCGCACCCAGGGCCTGGAGTCCGTGTACCGCAAGCAATGGGCCCTGACCAAGATGACCCGAGCCGGAGTGCGCAGCCTGGGACTTGATCTCCTGGCCAAGACACATTTCACCTGGGGGCTGACTTCCATCAAGCTCGGGCCTGGAATCGACGGCGGTGCAATTCT
>ERZ1645192.3666-NODE-3666-length-12400-cov-40.598218_pt1 | contig 12400 bp, 8 predicted proteins | sample MGYA00575354_ERZ1645192 | MGnify/ENA primary metagenome ERZ1645192 (study PRJEB40844, sample SAMN11349763) | freshwater sediment metagenome | isolation source: river sediment | host: Sediment | place: India: Faizupur Khadar , New Delhi | collected 2017-02-21 ... | reverse complement strand
CGAGCCAAAAGATCGAGCTGCGGCGTACTCTTGTCCTCGTCCGGTAAGAAGTCGGGATTGACGGCATTGCGGGACACCACATCAACGGCGCGTCCGAACATTCGCGACAGCCTGCGCTCAAACGGACATTGATCAACCGATAGGCTGTGAACAGCGCCAAGTTGCTGCCCCATTGACGGCCACGCTTTGAGCAAATCCGCTCCAGACAGATCAGCCGCCGGTACTCCCGGAATTGCCGTTATCACCAAGCATGCACCCTCCTGTTCCTCCTGCCAGTTGATGACCTCGGGGCAAGCCACACCTCGACCTTTGAGCCAAATGAGGCGGTCACGCTCTCCAGCGAGCTCACCGCGGCGGGAAGCAGGTGCGATTTTCGCGAAGGCATGCCCGTCACCACGTCGAAAAACAAAATCACCAGATTCTCCGCCTCTGACAGGCAACCAGTCAGAATGCGATTCACCAAAAAAAATATTAGTTCGATTCAATGGAGGTTCCTTCAGTTTTCTGATGAAGCGCGGAGGTGGCTCAACTTGCGAAAAGAAACGAGTTGCGACGTAAGTCCGAGAACATGCTTTCCATGGTCTCTGAGCTCGCCTTTGGGACCGACATATCGGTAGAGAGTGACGCGCTCGATGCCGAGTTCCTTGCAGAGATCGGAAACTGAAGTATCGCGCTGGGCCATGGCGGCTTGCGCGAGACGCACCTGAGCTTTGGTGAGCGCGAATTTTCGTCCGCCCTTGCGACCGCGCGCTCTCGCGGAGGCGAGACCCGCCATGGTGCGCTCTCGGATCAGATCCCGCTCGAACTCGGCCAAGGTGGCGAAGATTCCGAACACCATGCGACCGGACGCAGTCGTGGTGTCGATCTGAGCGCCCTTTCCAGTCAGAACCCGCAGGCCGATCTTGCGGTCTGACAGCTCCTTCACCGTGTTGACCAGATGGGCAAGCGATCGTCCGAGGCGATCGAGCTTCCAGACCACCAGCACATCGCCGTCACGCAATGACTTGAGGCAGGCAGTCAAGCCAGGGCGATCATCACGACCGCCGGAAGCAAGATCATCATAGATATTGTCCCGTTCGACACCTGCGGCGCGCAAGGTGTCGTGCTGCAGGTCGAGAGACTGCGAGCCATCGGCTTTGGAGACGCGGGCATATCCGATCAGCATGTATCACAAACGTTGGTTTGAGGCGGCGCTTCGGCCACGATTGCATTGACCTCTGGAAATGTATCTCAACCAGCTTCATAAACAAAGCGTCTTGAACGCTATCAGATTTTGAAAAAGGAACATGTATGCCGCGTCGCGTCACTCTAACCGATCGGCAGAAAGACGCGCTGTTGCGCTTGCCGACTTCACAGACGGATTTGCTCAAGCACTATACGCTGAGTGATGAAGACCTTGGGCATATCAGGCTGCGTCGGCGCGCTCACAACAGGTTCGGCTTCGCCCTGCAATTGTGTGTCCTGCGCTATCCCGGCCGGGTGCTGGCTCCAGGCGAACTGATCCCTGCAGAGGTCATCGAATTTATCGGAGCGCAGCTTGGCCTGGGTGCCGACGATCTCGTAGACTATGCTGCCCGCGAGGAAACACGGCACGAGCATCTTGCCGAGTTACGGGGGCTCTACGGCTTCCGCACCTTCTCCGGACGTGGTGCGAGCGAGCTGAAGGAATGGTTGTTCCGAGAAGCCGAGATGGCGGTGTCGAACGAGGATATCGCCCGTCGCTTCGTAGCCGAGTGCCGACGCACCCGCACTGTCCTTCCCGCGACATCCACGATCGAGCGGCTTTGTGCCGCGGCTCTCGTCGATGCCGAGCGACGCATCGAGACGAGGATCGCCATTCGTCTGCCTATGTCGATCCGAGAACAGTTGCTGGCATTGCTCGAGGAGACGGCTGATGATCGGGTGACCCGTTTTGTGTGGCTGCGCCAGTTCGAGCCTGGCTCGAACTCTTCGTCGGCCAACCGGCTGCTCGACCGGCTCGAATATCTGCAACGCGTCGATCTCCCCGAGGATCTGCTTGCCGGCGTTCCTGCCCATCGGGTGACTCGTCTGCGCAGGCAGGGTGAACGGTATTATGCCGACGGCATGCGCGATCTCCCGGAGGACAGGCGGCTTGCGATCTTGGCTGTTTGCGTCTCGGAATGGCAGGCGATGTTGGCCGACGCAGTGGTCGAAACCCACGACCGGATCGTCGGCCGTCTCTACCGTGCTTCGGAGCGTATTTGCCATGCAAAGGTCGCAGACGAAGCGGGGGTGGTGCGTGACACCCTGAAATCCTTCGCCGAGATCGGGGGCGCCCTGGTCGATGCACAGGATGATGGCCAGCCGCTGGGCGACGTCATCGCGAGCGGATCAGGGTGGGACGGCTTCAAAACCCTTGTTGCAATGGCAACCAGGCTCACCGCCACCATGGCCGACGATCCGCTCAACCATGTGCTCGACGGTTATCACCGCTTCCGCCGATACGCTCCACGCATGTTGCGCCTGCTCGATCTGCGAGCTGCGCCCGTTGCACTGCCGCTTCTGGAAGCGGTGACGGCCCTTCGTACCGGTTTGAACGATGCCGCGATGACCAGCTTCTTGCGGCCCAGCTCGAAATGGCATCGCCACCTTCGGGCCCAGAGGGCTGGCGACGCTCGCCTATGGGAGATCGCGGTGCTGTTCCATCTGCGCGATGCGTTCCGCTCCGGAGATGTCTGGCTTACTAGGTCCCGGCGCTATGGCGATCTGAAACACGCACTCGTTCCGGCACAAGCCATCGCGGAAGGCGGTCGTCTCGCTGTGCCATTGCGGCCGGAGGAATGGCTGGCAGACCGGCAAGCTCGCCTCGACATGCGGTTGCGCGAGCTTGGCCGTGCCGCTCGCGCAGGCACGATCCCGGGCGGGTCGATTGAAAACGGCGTTCTGCATATCGAGAAACTCGAAGCCGCCGCGCCGACAGGCGCCGAAGATCTGGTGCTCGATCTCTACAAGCAGATCCCGCCCACGCGCATCACCGATCTCCTGCTGGAGGTGGATGCGGCGACCGGCTTCACCGAAGCGTTCACCCATCTGCGCACAGGAGCACCCTGCGCTGACCGGATCGGGCTAATGAACGTTATCTTGGCGGAAGGGATCAACCTCGGCTTGCGCAAAATGGCGGATGCGACAAACACCCACACCTTCTGGGAATTGATCCGCATTGGACGGTGGCATGTCGAGGGCGAAGCCTATGACCGGGCGCTGGCCATGGTGGTCGAGGCACAGGCAGCGTTACCCATGGCCCGGTTCTGGGGCATGGGCACGTCGGCTTCGAGCGACGGACAGTTCTTCGTCGCTACAGAGCAAGGTGAGGCCATGAACCTGGTCAACGCGAAATATGGCAATACCCCGGGCCTGAAAGCCTATAGCCACGTCTCCGACCAATATGCGCCGTTCGCAACCCAGGTGATTCCTGCAACGGCAAGCGAAGCGCCTTACATCCTCGATGGCCTGCTGATGAACGATGCTGGACGCCATATCCGCGAGCAGTTCACCGACACGGGCGGCTTCACCGATCACGTCTTTGCCGCATGTGCCATTCTCGGCTACCGGTTCGCTCCGCGCATCCGCGACCTGCCATCCAAACGGCTCTACGCGTTCAATCCGTCGGCCGCCCCGGCGCACCTGCGAGCGTTGATCGGCGGAAAGGTCAACCAAGCCATGATCGAGCGCAATTGGCCCGACACCCTGCGCATCGCCGCCACCATTGCTGCCGGGACCGTCGCGCCAAGCCAGATTCTGCGGAAACTCGCCTCCTATCCGCGGCAGAACGAGCTCGCGACAGCCCTGCGGGAAGTCGGTCGCGTCGAGCGCACCCTGTTCATGATCGACTGGATTCTGGATGCCGAACTCCAACGGCGTGCCCAGATCGGGCTCAACAAAGGCGAAGCTCATCATGCGCTGAAGCGGGCAATCAGCTTCCACCGCCGCGGTGAAATCCGCGACCGTTCCGCCGAAGGCCAGCATTACCGCATCGCCGGCATGAATCTGCTCGCCGCCATCATCATCTTCTGGAACACCATGAAGCTCGGCGAGGTCGTTGCAAACCAGAAACGCGATGGAAAGCTGCTATCGCCCGATCTCTTGGCCCATGTTTCGCCGCTCGGATGGGAACACATCAATCTCACCGGAGAATATCGCTGGCCAAAGCCTTAGCGTAGGATTCCGCCCCCTCCCGCAAACGACCCCTGGCTGGAAGAGCAATGCCGCAAGCGCCAGCGCGACAAGCTGCGCGGCGAGAGCGAGACGATCGGAGGACGACTGCAGCGGGATCTGGCGGCCATGCGTCCTTTGCCGGCGTCGCCCTTCGACGCCTGCGACCAGGCGAGTGCTATTGTGACGGCTCAGTCACTGGTGCGCTACAAGACCAACGACTACTCCGTGCCGGTCGCATACGGCCATCAGGACGTCTGGGTCAGAGGCTATGTCGACAAAGTGGTGATCGGCTGCCGCGGCGAAATCATTGCCCGCCATCCCCGAAGCTGGGAGCGCGAAGACGTCATCTTCGACCCGGTCCATTACCTGCCGCTGATCGAGCAGAAGATCAATGCGCTGGATCAGGCAGCGCCACTCCAAGGCTGGGACCTGCCGGAGGAGTTCGCCACGCTGCGCCGGCTGATGGAAGGCCGCATGGCAAAGCATGGCCGGCGGGAATACGTGCAGGTTCTGCGCCTGCTGGAAAGCTTCGACCTTGCGGACCTGCATGCGGCCGTGAAGCAGGCCATTCAGCTCGGCGCGATCGGCTTTGATGCAGTCAAGCATCTGATCCTGTGCCGGGTGGAGCGTCGGCCGCCGAGACTGGACCTGTCCATTTACCCCTACCTGCCACGGGCGACGGTCGAGAAGACCTCGGCAAAGGCGTACATGGGCCTTCTGTCGTCTGATGCGGGAGAAGCGGCATGAGTACTGAAGCACCAGAGATCCTTCTCGCGCACTATCTCAAGGCCCTGAAGCTGCCGACCTTCCAGCGCGAGTACCAGAAGCTGGCCCGGCTATGCGCCACCGAGGGCGTCGATCATGTCGGATACCTCTTCCGACTTGGCGAGCGGGAGATGATCGAACGCGATCGCCGCAAGGTCGAGCGCCGCATCAAGGCGGCGAAATTCCCCATCGTCAAAAGCCTCGACAGCTTCGACTTCGCCGCCATCCCCAAGCTCAACAAGATGCAGGTGCTGGAACTGGCACGATGCGAATGGATCGAGCGGAGGGAGAATGTCATTGCGCTCGGTCCCAGCGGCACGGGCAAAACACATGTCGCGCTCGGCCTTGGCTTGGCAGCTTGCCAGAAGGGCCTGTCCGTGGGCTTCACCACGGCGGCCGCGCTGGTCAGCGAGATGATGGAGGCGCGTGATGAGCGGCGTCTTCTCCGATTCCAGAAGCAGATGACCGCCTACAAGCTGCTGATCATCGATGAACTGGGCTTCGTGCCGCTGTCCAAGACCGGCGCCGAATTGCTGTTCGAGCTGATCTCGCAACGCTACGAGCGCGGCGCCACTGTGATCACCAGCAATCTCCCGTTTGATGAATGGACGGAAACCCTGGGATCCGAACGTTTGACCGGCGCACTGCTCGATCGCATCACCCACCATGTCAACATCCTCGAGATGAACGGCGACAGCTATCGTCTCGCTCAAAGCCGCGCCCGAAAGGCCGGTTGAAACGCTCCTGAAAAAATGCCGCGCCGGCCTGAGACCCCCGCTCGGGCTACGCCCTCCCGGCGGTCTCAGGCCGGCGCCATAGTGGCCGACTTTTGCTCCGCCACGTGGCCGGCTTTTACTCCGCCGTTGACATCAGCAGGCCCAGCGCCACAATGGCAATGGCGTATGGCGTAGCCCGCAGACTGGCAGCGGGATGGTCGGCGGGCGGGTTCACTGGCCCGCGCCGATCGTGTGGGATTCGCCGTTCAGGACCAGCGTCGTGCTGGTCGGCACGGCCTTCGCTACCGTTTCGAACGCCATGCAGGCCTTGCGGCAAACTTCGGTCAGGCGGGCAATTTTCTCTTCGGGCTCGTCGCTGTCGATGATCACCGCGCAGGTAAAGGCATCGCATCCGCCTTCGCCCTGGCCGCCGTCGCCCGCCACGCCCAGCGAGGACCAGAATTCGCCCCGCATCTCTACCTTGATGCGCTTTATCTCCAGCGGGTTGCGCGCGAGGTAGCCGGTGATGTGCGTCAACATGCAGAAGGCGATGGCGCTGGTCAGATAACCCAGCGGCGAGGGGGCAAGGTCAGTCCCTCCGATCACGGTGCCTTCGTCGCAGAAAATCTCGTATCCGCTCCAACCGGGCATCGGGCTGATCAGATAGCCACGCTTGCCCTGCCAACTGGTCGGTTCGGCTACGGTATTGATGGAAAAGCGCAGCGGATCGCCGGGGCGTATGGTGGGGCGTTGGTATGGCGGCAGTGCCTCAAGTGCCGGGTCGTTTTCCGACCGTTTGATCGCCTCGGTGAATTCATGATCAACCGCCCACCCGGGACGCGGCTTGTCTGTATGGCTCGACATCAATTCCTCCATTTGGCAGAAGATATATTCCCAAGGAGAATGACATGGATCACGCCGAAATGTCAATCGGCGTTGAACTTTGACCCTCTATCGGCATCCAATATTGACCCCCTTGGTGCGGCGGTCAGCACTTGCCGGCCCGGCGCTGGTCCGGGTTGCAGAGGGTCGGCAAGTGCGGATGGGTTTGCGCTTCGGCTTTAGCTTTGAGAGCGGTTCTTGAAGCGCCAGGATTCGTTGCCGGTCTCGACGATCTCGCAATGGTGGGTGAGCCGATCGAGCAGCGCGGTGGTCATCTTGGCGTCGCCGAATACGGCGGGCCATTCGCCGAACGCCAGGTTGGTGGTGACGATGATCGAGGTCCGTTCGTAGAGCCGGCTGATCAGGTGGAACAGGAGTTGTCCGCCGGCCTGGGCGAAGGGCAGATATCCGAGTTCGTCGAGGATGATGAAGTCGAGGCGGGTCAGGTAGTCGGCGAAGCGGCCCTGCTTTCCGATGCGGTGCTCGGCCTCGAGGCGGTTGACGAGATCGACGACGTTGAAGAAGCGGCCACGCGCTCCGTTGCGGATCAAGGCGCGTGCGATGGCGATGGCCAGATGCGATTTTCCTGTTCCGGTACCGCCGACGAGGACGACGTTGCGCTGGTCGGCGACGAAGGTCCCGTTGATGAGTTCGCGCAGGAGGGCCTGATTGACCGGGGTGTCGGTGAAGTCGAAGTCGTCGATGTCCTTTGCGAGCGGCAGCTTGGCCAGCGTCATCTGGTATTTTATGGAGCGGGCCTGCTTCTCGGCGATCTCGGCCGACAGGAGGTCGCCGACGATCCTGGGCGGTTCGTGCTGGCGTTTGATGCCGGCGGCCATGACCTCGTCATAGGCGTTGCGCATCCCGTAGAGCTTGAGATTGCCCATCAGGTCGAGAACCTGGGTTCGTTCCATCAGCTTGCCCTCCTGAGGCTGTCGTAGCGGGCGCAGTCGGCTTGCGGTTCATGGCGCAGGCGCAGCGCGTCGGGTGTGAGGATTGTCACGGCCGGTGCCGGATCGCGCCGCCGGGTGAGGATGTTGATGATGACGGCGGACGAGCAGACGCCGTGATCGAGCGCTTCCTGACAGGCCGCGTCGACCGCGCCGATCCCGTCGGTGAGAACCGCCGACAGGATCTCCACCATCTGGCGATCGCCATCATGCATGCTCTTCAGTCGCCGGCGGATGCGCTCCATGGCGGAGGGAAGCGGCCAGTCGCGGAACGGCGCACCATTGCGCAACGCACCGGGCTTGCGGGCCAGCACCGGCACATAATGCCAGGGATTGTAGACCGTCTCGCCGCGCCCGAAGCAGCGGGCATGCTCACCGACGACAGCGCCGTCCTGACGGATGACGATGCGGTCGGCATAAGCATGGATGTCGACCGGTCGGCCGACGGCCGTCGACATCACCGAGTATTTGTTGTTGTCGAAGCGCACCAGGCAGGTCTTGGCGACGGAGACCGGCAGCGCATGGAACCCGTCGAAGGGACCGCGATACGGCACCAGCGCACCGCGCTCTTCCTCGAACACCTCCCAGATTGTGCGCTCAGGTTGTTCGACATGGCGATGCGCCTTGGCCCAGGCGATGCAGCGGTCGAGCAGCCAGGCATTCAGTTCGTCATAGGTCCTGAAGCGCAGCCGTGGTGTGAAGAAGCGTTCGCGCACCAGGCCGACCTGGTTCTCGACCTGACCCTTCTCCCAGCCCGACGCCGGCGTGCAGGCGACGGGATCGACAAGGTAATGGCTGCACATTTGAAGAAAGCGCCGATTGTACTGCCGGTCCTTGCCGATGAAGACCGTCTCCACCGCCGTCTTCATGTTGTCGTAGATGCCGCGCGTACAGGTTCCACGGAAGAAGGCGAAGGCCCGCTCGTGAGCGTCGAACACCATCTCCTGCGTCTCGCGCGAGTAGGCGCGCACGAACATCATGCGGCTGTGGCAGAGCCGGACATGCGCGACCTTCACCGTCGTCGTCACGCCATTGATGACAACGATCTCGTGGCTCCAGTCGAACTGGTAGGCCTCGCCCGGCGCGAAGAACAGCGGTACGTAAGCATCCGCCGTCGCCGAACCCTGCGCCTTCGCCCAGCTCTTCGCGTAGCGGCGCACCGCGTCATAGCTGCCTTCGTAGCCGAGTTCGCAAAGCTCCTCGAAGATGCGGATGACCGTCAGACGCTCGCGCTCCGGCTTCACGCGGTTGGCGCTCAGGAAGCCGTCGAGCTGCGCGCGCCAGGGATCAATCCGCGGCTTCGGCTGGCGCTCCCGCTCGTAGCCAAACACCGTCTCGCCCGAGCGAAGGATCTTGCGCACCGTGTTGCGCGACACATGCAACTCGCGGCTGATCCGCTTCACCGACCAGCCCTGAACGTGAAAGGCGCGGCGCACCCTGGCAATCGTATCCACTGACTTCATCCCCTGCCCACCCGTTCAAAAGCAGAACGAATGGACCAATCCGAATTAAAATTGGGGGGTCAAAATTGGATGCCGATTACCCCTGAAACAGGGTCAAAATTGCACGCCGAAACACATCGGTCGCCGCGAAATAGGAGAGCCCGTGCCGGTCAGCTTCCTCACCGAGGACCAGGTCCGGCGCTACGGTCGTTTCGCGGACGAGCCGACCTCCGACCAGTTGGTCCGGTATTTCTATCTCGATGACGCCGATCGCGCGTTTGTCGCCGAGCATCGCGGCGATCGAAACCGCCTGGGCGTCGCTGTCCAGCTCGGATCGGTTCGCCTGCTCGGGGTGTTTCTCGATGACCTTGCGACAGCCCCGGCGTCTGCCGTGGGGTACGCGGCAGAGCAACTCGGCCTCAACGATCCGGGCGCGATTTTCGCCTATGCGAACGACCGGGCGCGCTGGCGACATATCCCGCGCATCCGGGCCCGCTACGGCTATCGCTCTGTCACCGATCCCGGCGTGTCGTTTCGGCTGAGCCGTTTTCTCTACGCCCTTTGCTGGACCGGCACCGACCGGCCCTCGGCGCTGTTCGATAGAGCTGTTTCCTTTCTGCTCGCTAACAAGGTTTTGCTGCCGGGACTGTCGGTGCTCGAGCGGACGGTCTCCCGCGTTCGCACGCGCGCCAATGCCCGTCTGTTCCGCTGCCTCGTCGACGAGGTGACACCCGAACAGCGCGAGCGGCTCGACGCTCTCGTCGTGGTGCCGGAAGGTGCCCGCCAGAGCCCCCTCGATCGCCTTCGGGACGGTCCTTATATCCAGAGCGGTCCCGAGATCAGCCGGGCGCTGGCGCGTCTCGACGAAATCCGCGTCATCACGGAAGGGTTGCCGGAGATCGACCGGCTGCCGCCTGGTCGCATCAATGCGCTCGCTCGCTTTGCATCCGCCGCCAAGGCACAGGCGGTCGCCCGTCTTCCCGACGATCGGCGGACCGCGACACTGCTGGCGTTTATCCGCACACTCGAGGCCAGCGCCAGCGACGACGTCATCGATCTGTTCGACGTCGTCACCACAACGATCTTTTCCAATGCGCAAGCGACATCGAGGGAGGCGCGTCTGCGCACGCTTCGTGACCTCGATGCCGCGGCGCTGAAGCTGCGCGATGCTGCCGCCGTTTTGTTCGACGAGGCGACACCGGACGCCGAGGTACGTGCCGTCATCTTCGAGACCGTAGGTCGCGACCTGCTGAAAATCGCCTATGACAAGGTGGGTGCACTCGCAGAGCCGCCCGACGACGTCTATTTCGCCGAACTCAGGAAACACAGGGGGCAGTTTCGCTTCGCACCGGCATTGCTGCGGGGGCTCGACCTCGACGCGGCCCCGGCGGGCAGGTCGCTCCTCGATGCCGTCGAACACGTGCGCGCCGTTCAAGATGGCAGCAAACGCTCCGGCCCCGCACCTGCCGCATTCGCACCGAAGGAATGGATTGGCCAACTGAAAGGGGCCGACGGCAAGATCGACCTGTTCGGTTATCGGCTTTGCGTGCTTGACCAGCTCCGGCGCACGATCCGCCGGCGGGACGTCTTTGCGTCCCGGTCGCTTCGCTACGCCGATCCGCGCAAAGGCCTTCTGTCCGGCGCAGCGTGGGAAGCGGCCCGCCCTGCCGTTTGTCGCACAGTCGGGGTCTCGGCGTCGGCCGACGAGGAACTGACCCGGCTTTCGACACGCCTCGATCTCGCCTATCGGGAAACCGCCGATCGCGCGCCTGCCAACCCGGCGCTGTCGATCGAGACGACGGCCGGCGGCGTCGATCTGTCGGTCGCGCAGCTCGATAAGATCGAGGAGCCGCCGAGCCTCGTGGCGCTTCGCACCGCAGTCGAGACCCGACTTCCGCATGTCGATCTGCCTGAACTTATCCTCGAAATACAGGCGCGGACTGGATTTGCCGAGCATTTTACCCACGCGAGCGAAGGTGGTTCACGCGCCGACGACATCGCGACGAGCGTCAGCGCGGTTCTCCTGGCCGAAGCCTGCAATACTGGCTTCGAGCCGCTTGTCCGGCGAGACAGCCCGGCGCTTCGCCGATCGCGGCTGAGCTGGGTGAAACAGAACTTCCTGCGCGCCGAGACGCTGACCGCCGCCAACGCAGCACTGGTGGCGGCACAGAACGCGGTTCAACTCGCCCGATCCTGGGGCGGCGGAGAAGTTGCCTCGGCCGACGGCTTACGGTTCGTCGTGCCGGTGCGCACCATTCATTCCGGCCCCAATCCTCACTACTTCGGACACGAACGCGGCGTCACCTGGTACAATCTGACGTCCGACCAGTACACCGGCCTCAACGCAATCACCATTCCCGGAACGTTGCGCGATAGCCTTTATCTCCTGGCCCTCGTCCTGGAGCAGGAAACCGAGCTTTCTCCGACCGAGATCATGACCGACACCGCAGGCTACACCGACACGATCTTCGGAATCTTCCATCTCCTCGGCTACCAGTTCAGTCCTCGCATCGCCGACATCGGCGGCTCCCGGTTCTGGCGTGTGGACAGGAAAGCTGATTACGGCCTGCTCGACGAACTTGCGGCGAACCGGATCAACGTGCGCCTCATCGCCAACCACTGGGACGATCTCCTGCGCCTCGCCGGGTCGCTGAAACTCGGCGTCGTGCGGGCCGCCGGGCTCACGCGCACCCTCCAGACCAACGATCGCCCGACGAAACTGGCCCGTGCGCTCCAGGAACTGGGGCGCCTGATCAAGACGCTCTACCTGCTGCGGTTCATCGATGACGAGAGCTATCGCCGGCGCATCCTCATACAGCTCAACCGCGGCGAAAATCGCCACAGGCTGGCGCGCGTGATCTTCCACGGCAAGCGCGGCGAACTGCGCCAGCGCTATCGCGACGGTCAGGAGGACCAACTCGGCTCACTCGGCCTGGTGGTCAACGTCGTCGTGCTATGGAACACGATCTACATGGACGCTGCCCTCAATCAACTGCGCGCTGAAGGATACGAGGTGAAGCCTGAGGACGTCGTCCACCTCTCGCCGTTGAGCTTTGGCCACATCAACATGCTCGGCCGTTACGCCTTCACCCTGCCGGAAATCATAGCGCGTGGCGAACTCAGGCCGCTGCGCGATCCCCGAACCGCAGGAATCGACGACCTGTAGGCAAGCTTATGTGTGTTTTCTGTTCCGTTGCTACTCAGAGCCCACCTTCAACAAAGGCGTGTCGTTTAGTCTGCTCGCTTTCGAGGGCGATACAAGCCAAGCAGCTTTAGTGGTCGTTACAGGATTGCTGACGCTTGCCATGACCGTCTGGGCCTATCGGTCGCAAGGTTGGCACCGGATAGCCCTCTCCTTGGTCGTGGCAGGCGCTCTGGCAAACCTGATCGACCGAGGCGCACGCGGCTCTGTCACCGACTTCTTACCGGACGAGGACAAGAGTACGCCGCAGCTCGATCTTTTGGCTCG
>ERZ1645192.3664-NODE-3664-length-12403-cov-4.307742_pt1 | contig 12403 bp, 9 predicted proteins | sample MGYA00575354_ERZ1645192 | MGnify/ENA primary metagenome ERZ1645192 (study PRJEB40844, sample SAMN11349763) | freshwater sediment metagenome | isolation source: river sediment | host: Sediment | place: India: Faizupur Khadar , New Delhi | collected 2017-02-21 ... | reverse complement strand
AGATTCTTCTCGCCTCGCCGCTCGGCCCCCGGAATATACTCGCAGTTGATCCGGGTTTCCGGACAGGCTGCAAGTTCGTCTGCCTTAACCGGCAGGGTGATCTGCTCTTTAACGGGACTATTTTTCCTCATCCTCCCCGTGCCGATGAAGCGAAGAGCGCGGAGATCATGCGGAAGGCAATAGACCAGTATGGAATTGAAGCCGTCGCCATAGGCAACGGAACGGCGGGGCGGGAAACAGAACGTTTTTTCCGCGGACTCGGACTCCCTTCGGACATTCTGATCACGATGGTGAACGAGAGCGGCGCGTCGATCTATTCCGCTTCCGAGACGGCGCGGCGAGAGTTTCCGGAACATGATCTCACGGTGCGCGGCGCAGTGTCCATCGGGCGCAGACTGCTCGACCCGCTCGCCGAACTTGTCAAACTTGATCCTAAATCGATAGGCGTCGGTCAGTACCAACACGACGTTGATCAGAAAGAACTGAAAAATGCGCTCGCGACGGTTGTCGAATCCTGCGTGAACGCAGTCGGCGTAGAACTGAACACGGCGAGCCTTGAACTGCTCTCTTTCGTCTCCGGCATAGGCTCCGGAACAGCGGACCGTATCATTAAATTCAGGGAGGCGAACGGCCCGTTCTCCTCCAGAAAAGAGTTATTGAACGTCCCGCGGCTCGGACCGAAAACATTTGAACAGGCAGCAGGATTCCTTCGAATCCGCGGAGGAACGAATCCTCTCGACGCAAGCGCAGTCCACCCCGAACGCTATCCGCTTGTCGAGCGTATAGCCGCGGATCTGGGGTGTTCTCTCCCGGACCTGCTCTCAAGCCCGACGTTGAAGAACAAAATTGATGTAAAGCAGTACATCTCCGAAGACGCGGGCCTTCCCACGCTTACCGACATACTGAACGAACTGGAAAAACCCGGGCGCGACCCGCGGGAGACGTTCGAGCCGTTCACATTTCAAGAGGGCGTCGAGAAGATTGACGACCTGCTCCCCGGCATGCCGCTTCCCGGGATCGTTACAAACATCACTTCTTTCGGTATCTTTGTCGACGTCGGCGTACACCAGGACGGACTCGTCCACAGGAAGCGCCTGCCGCACGGGAAAGAGTTTCGTCCCGGAGAGCGCGTCAACGTCTCGGTACTTGAGGTGGATCGTCCGCGCAAACGCATCTCGCTCTCAATGCGTGAAGAGAAAAAGGGTACGAACCGATGAGCGCTCCCCAGATCGTGGTAATCGGCGCCGGTCCCGCCGGACTGATTGCCGCGGGACGCGCGGCTGAGAAAGGCGCCAGGGTCATTCTGGTCGAGAAAAATCAGACCGTCGGTGAAAAGCTCCTTATCAGCGGGAAAAGACGGTGCAACCTGACAAACGCCGAGGAAGACATGGATGTCTTTCTCTCAAAGTACGGACCGAACGGAAAATTTCTCTACTCCTCTTTCGCCGGCTTCGGACCCCGCGAGACAGTTTCTTTTTTCCAATCCAGGGGAGTGCCGCTCAAGGAAGAACGGGGCAAACGGTTCTTCCCGGCAACAGGCGGATCGGAGGGGGTGCTCGCAGCCCTTCTGAACTATGTACGGGAAGGCGGAGTCACCATCTACCGCAAGCGCGAATCGATCAACCTCGAGATTCGCGACGGTCGGGTCCGTCGCTTCATACTCAGGGGACAAGAAGTGGAGGGAGACGCGTTCATCATCTGTACGGGGGGAAAGTCCTTTGCGAAGACTGGATCGACAGGCGACGGTTACCGCTTCGCACGCAGGGCGGGACACACCGTCATTCCTCCTGTTCCGGCGCTCTGCCCGGTCAGAACAGTGGAAAAGTGGCCCCTTGCTTCCCGGGGGATGACACTGCGTAACGTCTCGCTCACTCTTTGGAAAAACGATGAAGTGGCATCGCAACGTTTTGGAGAGCTTCTGCTGACACATTTCGGCATCAGCGGTCCGATTGCTATGGACATGAGCAAGGAGATTGCAGCCGCCATGGAAACGGGCACGGCCAGGCTTACTCTGGACCTCAAGCCGGCGCTTTCTCTTCCTGTGCTGAAAAACAGGATTGGCAGGGATTTTGAGAAGTTCTCCGGCAGAAAATTCAAGGACTCTCTCGGGGAGCTTCTCCCAAGGGGGCTCATTCCTGCAGTACTCGCTCTGAAGCCTCTACCGGAGGATAAAATTGTGAACTCCGCAAGCAATCAGGAAATCGAAACGCTTGCCGAGCTGCTCAAAGCCTTTCCTCTGACTCCGGACGGACTTCTCGGATTCGACTGGGCAATAGTGACCAGCGGCGGTGTCGCGTTGAAGGAGATTGAGCCCCGAACGATGCGATCCAAGCTGGTGGAGAACCTCTTTTTCGCCGGAGAAGTACTCGCTCTCGACGGTCCTACCGGCGGGTTCAACCTCCAAATGTGCTGGAGCACAGGGTACCAGGCAGGAGAGAGCGCGGCTGACTTCTCATTGCCGCGCTAAACAAAGCGAGAGAGGAGATACATAGTGCCGATCAACATTTCTTTCCTACGAAAGCAATTCCGGTATCTCGTACTCGTTGCAGCGCTTCTTCTCCACGGCACACTTTCATCGTGCGCGGCTCCCAGTGTAGCCGGAAAGATTCTACTGCTCAACTCATACTCCATTGAAGACACGTGGACTGCCGAGACAAATCGAGGCATCGCAGCAGCTTTTGAGGAGAACGGAGCCAATGTTGAATTCTTTGTTGAAAACCTCGATATCACGGGGACGTTCTCCGCAATGCACCTCCCGGAACTCCGGGAGCTCTATCGTACTCGGTACACTTCAATGCGCCCGGATCTTATCATCACAACGGAAAATGACGCTACATCATTCGCTCTCGGACAAAGAGGCGTCCTTTTCCCCGACGTTCCCATCATCTTCTGCTCCCTTACGAACAAAGCGCTTCTCTCTATTATCCCCCGGACAAAGGGAACGGGAATCTTCAGTGAAAACACCTCGCTTTTTATATTGCGGGAAATAGTCCGCCTTCATCAGAACGCCCCCCGTATCGCGCTTGTTACGGATATGTCGCCTCGCGGGTTTCGTGATATTGCACAAATGAACGAGGCGGCAACAATGCTCTCGATTCCGAGAAAACGTCTGCAACCGCTTTTCGGAATGGATATCGAACAGCTCACAACATCTCTTTCCGAGCTTCCTCCGAATTCTGTTATCATCCTCGGGCACTACAATATTACCCGGGAGGGAGATCTCGTTTCTTTCCCCCGTCTGATAGAGGCTATTCAAGAAGCTTCGGATCTCCCTGTGTACTCTCTCATAGAAGAAGGGGCCGCATTAGGCGTTTTGGCCAGCGTCTCCGAAGGAGGCTTTCAGAAGGGATTCGACGCGGGAGAAATTGCGTTTGAGCTATTAAAAGGATCGTCTCCCGAATCGATGCCTCCGAGAGAAGGACAGGCTCCGAAACTTCTTTTTAACTACTCCGGAATGCGGGAGTTTAGCATCCCAAGATCGGCCCTTCCCCCGGGAAGTATTATTCTAGGAGATCCCTTTTATAATATCCAGGAGTATACTCCTTTTATTTTCGCAAACCTTTTTCTCCTTCTTTTCCTTGCGGGATTGGCCGTTTATCTGAAGAGAAAGATCAACAGACGAAAAAAAACGGAAGAGGAGCTCCTTCGACAGACAGAGTACTGGAAAAAGCTCTTTGAACACTCTCCTCAAGGTATTCTTATCTACGATGGCGCAGGCCAGGTAAAAGAGGCAAACAGCCGTTTCCGGGAAATGTTCCGTCTTTCGGCGCCGGCTCCGCTTCCAGAGAATATCACGTCGCTTCTCTCCGGAACCGAAGCTGATTTTTCGCGAAACGACATTTTTCCACAGGAGGAGAACATTTCAGGTACAGCCGCGCCGGCAAAGGAGACGGCTCTTCCTGACGGGGACGGCGGAACGCTCTCTGTCTCATTCCAAGCCTTTCCCCTGTCGTCAAATGATGAGGAAACTCATTATTGCGCTCTCTTCCATGATATAAGAGACAGGAAAACGATGGAACAGAAGCTCCATCGGAGAACGATTCTTCAAGAGCGAATGACAGCGATTTCCTCTCGATTCGTCCTCTTCCAGAACTTCAGGGACTCCATGGAAGCCGCGCTCGAAGATATACTTGCACTTTCGGGAGCGCGTACCGCCTCGCTTTTCGTGATTTCCGATTCAGGAATTCTGATTCCTGAAATGGAAGCGTTTTCTCCGGACAAAGCGGGCCCCTCTCTTGCCGCAAACTTCTCCGACGGCGACGATTTCTTCTGGAAATCTCTCCTATTGAACGACGCCCTTCCCTCCGTCATCACCATCGAATCAGCAGTACATAAAGTAAGAGAGAGTAAATGGGATTTTCTAAAGGAAATGGGGATCGACTCCATCACGATTCTCCCTCTTTTCGTCAAGACAAGTTTCCAAGGATTTCTAGCGCTCACAGACCCTCTCCAGCAGTGGGTAGACATGTCCAATGACCCTCTGCTCGGTCTTTTCTCCGACCTGATGGCAATGGCTATCGAGCGACGCAAAGAGGAGGACTCCCTTCGGGAGACGCATGAGCGAATTCACGACAGATTCACCGGAGCCATAACAGCGCTCTGCCAGGTCAGCGAACTCAGGGACGTCTCCACATCGGGACATCAGAAAAATGTTTCTGTTCTTGCAGAGGGCCTTGCAAACGAAATGCAGCTCCCCGAAGAGGTTCGGATGGGGGTCAGGTACGCAGGACTCGTGCATGATTTAGGTAAACTCTATATACCTGCCGAAATCCTGGGAAAGCCCTCCCGGCTCTCGGAAGCCGAGTACGAGCTCGTAAAAAAACACCCCGAATTCGGACACGATATTCTCTCCCTGCTGAATTTCCCCTGGCCATTGGCGGAGATTGTTCTTCAACACCATGAACGCGTTGATGGAACGGGCTACCCGTATTCCCTGAAGAGAAAAGATATTCGCATTGAGGCGCGTATCTTGTCTGTCGCAGATGCTTTTGAGGCCATGACATCCGATCGCCCCTACAGAAAGAGAAAGACGGCGAAAGCCGCTCTGAAGGAACTTATGGAGCTTGCGGGGAAAGCCTATGACGCAAAGATAGTGAAGTCGTTTGTGAAGATGATTCTTGAGCGTGGGGAAAATCCTTAAGAGTACAAGCAACTGGGACAGCGCGCACTGAATCTTTGTAAAAACGCAAGCGCCCGAGCTCCCATCGGGGAACTCGGGCGCTTGCAAAACGAACTGTGAAAGATGGGTTATTCCTTGCCCGCGAGGTACTGCGCCAACTCCACCATTCTGTTCGAATAGCCGTACTCGTTGTCGTACCACACCATGACCTTGGCGACCTTGCCCATGATCACCTTGGTGGAAGGCGCGTCGACAATACCCGAGTGCGTGTTGCCGATGATATCGGCGGAGACGATCTCTTCGTCGTTGTACTCGACGATTCCCTTCAGTTTTCCGTCGGCTGCCGATTTCAGCGCCGCGTTGACTGACTCTACGGTAACTTCCTTTTTGAAATGAACGACGATATCTGTCAGAGATCCGTCGGCCACAGGAACACGTACAGAGATCATATCCATCTTGCCCTTGAGTTCAGGGAAAAGAGGAACCATTGCTTTTGCCGCACCCGTTGTTGCAGGCACAAGAGAAACTGCAGCGGCACGTCCTTTTCTGCCGCCCCCCTTGGGTACATCGACGAGGACCTGTGTCGATGTGTAGGCGTGAATGGTTGTTCCCATCAGATATTCGATGCCGAAAGCGTCGTTAAGAATCTTTGTCACCGGCGCCAGGGAGTTTGTCGTGCAAGAGGCGTTGGAGACGACGACATGTTTTGCCGGGTCGTACATATTCTCGTTCACGCCGAGGACGATGGTAAGGTCGGAGTCTTCGGCAGGAGCGCTGATAATGACCCGCTTCGCTCCGGCCTCGATGTGTGCCATGGCTTTTTCTCTCTTCGTAAAAAACCCAGTGCACTCAAGAACAATATCCACACCAAGCTCTTTCCAGGGGAGTTTTGCAGGATCCTTTTCCTTAAAAAGAGGGATTTCTTTCCCGTCAAGTACCAGGCTGTTCTCTCGAGCTTCGACCGAGAAGTTGGCTTTTCTGTGGATAGAGTCGAACTTTATCAGATAGGCCATCTCCGAGGCCGGCGTCAGATCGTTCAATGCGACGATCTCAACATCGGCAGGCTTGTTCGCCATATAGCAGCGAAGAACAAGCCGCCCGATCCTTCCAAGTCCGTTGATTGCTATTTTTTTCATTGCAACACCTCCAGAAGTGTATGAATAGCTTTAATCTACATTGTTATATCATATCACAAAGTGAACGGTCAGTCAGCAAGCTCTTCGTTGTGTCTTTTCTCATCCGGGATATGAGAACGTGCTATCCACCATACGCCGGCGCCGGCAGTCACAGGAATTGTGAGAAGCAGTCCTACCGTGCCGGCAACACTGCGCAAAATCTCCTGTGCGATGTGCGGATCGTTGAGAAGTGCGACCAAATCTGGGCCCTCCATCGAGATTAGAACGACGAACGGGAGCGAACTCCCGAGGTAGGCAAGTATCAACGTATTGATCATACTGCCGAGAACATCGCTCCCGACGTTGATCCCGGCCCTCCATAGTCTTCGCAGCGGGATCGAGGGATCGTAGGAGTACAGCTCCGCCATCGACGAGGTCACCGAAACCGCTACGTCAAGCACAGCTCCTATGCCGCCGACCATCACTGCGGCAAGAAGAAGCCCCCGCAGTTCGAGGTGAGGCGCAACGGAAAAAAGAAGCACGGCGCTATCGTTCTCCAGTCCGGTCAGCTGCCACAGCCCAACCATAATCCAGCCCGTAACCGAGGCTCCGATTGCTCCTCCTACGGCCCCGATGAAAGGAATTGGCCAAAGAGCGCGTTTGGGAACGACGAAGACTATCGTCAGCAGAGAAACCCCGGCTATGGCCAAGATAGCGAAAGGCACAGGCGTATACCCTTCGGCAAGCATCGGAACGAACCATCCAAGTAACAGAAAAAGCGACAGAAACAGACCGCAGAGAGCCTTTACCCCCGACGTACCCGCAAGAACGGCAAGCGCTGCGCAGGCCAGGGTGATAAAGCCGGCAACAGCGGGTATCCTGTATCTGTCGCTTATAGAATACTGATGTGTTCCGTCGTCGAACGTATCGACAAGAAAGAGGTATTCTCTCCCAGGAACAAGCTCCAGCCGGCTATCCGCAAGCTGAAGGATTTCTATCTCCTCAGTCGTGCCGGCGAACGCACCGTTACGGTAGGTAATTCGTATATGTACGCGCTCTGTCTCCCAGTTGCCTTCGGCTCCACTTTCAACGTCGTCCTCCCTGCCGAGTACCTTTTCAAGGATGACAATCGCGGAATCTTCCGTATTCCACCTGGCGAGCGCAACCATGTCGGCTCCTCGCGACGCAAACCAGGTGAGCAGCGGCACGAGAATAAACAATAGAACGGAGTAACGGACAATCTTATGTACCATAATTCACTCCTTTTCCCCAAAGCGTATCATTCGAGAGCAGGCCCGTTTACACAGCATAAGAACTCTTCCAAATCAAGAGATTTCAGTTTTTCCTCGGTAGGAATACCATCTTCAGACCAGCCTCTTTCAGGATAATACTCTTCGAGCTGCAACTTCAGATCCGGAAGAGTGTTCGCCGAACCGCCGCTTCCGCGAGGTTCCGTAAGAATTCTCTCCGGAAGAGTATCGTCAAGCGCGGAAGCGCCGCAGGCTACATTGAAAAGCCGCTTGAGGTTGAAAATCCTCTCTCCCGCAAGAAGAAGCTCTTCGCCACTCATATTCCACCCCGTGATTCCGTTGATCCATTGAAGAATATCATCTATCCTTGTGATTGCGAACGGGAACTTGCACATTTTCAAGGAATCAAGAACACCCATCATGTCCTGGAAGGGAATATTCACAGCCCCTTTCCCTTCATCGACCGTCCTATCCATCACCGTATCAACGCCGAACTCCGGATAGGTCATGCTCCGTTCAAACGAATAGGAAAAACCGGAAAGATGGCAGGCTCCCCGGTTCGATGTTGCGTATCCCGTTGCCAAGCTCTTATAACAGCGGGGGTCATGCGCGGGGAAATCCATTCCCTTAGAATGAATGGCATACCGTTCCGCCCCTTTTCCGATACGCTCCGCAGCCTTCTTGGTTCCCTCGGACAGCAGCGCGCCGAATCCTCGCTTTTCTACAATATCCGATAGAAGACGTATCATTGACTCCCCGTCACCCCACAAAAGCGGGTAGCCAATTTCCTCTTCCGAAATTATCCCTCTTTCGTACAACTCCATGGCGAAAGCGACAGCCGAACCTCCTGAAATCGTGTCGATACCCATTCGGTTACACAGGTCGTTTCCACGCGCAATGGCCTTCAGATCGCTGATGAGGCAGTTGCTTCCCAGCATACCGATCGTTTCGTACTCCGGCCCGGCGCCCTTTATTCCGTCGAACTCGACATCCCGGCCGCATCGTATCGGGCAGGACATGCAGCCCCAGTTGCCGGTCAGTATCGTCTCGGCCATTGCTTCACCGGTAATGGACTTCACATCTTCCGTCCAGGAGCCCATACTCCAGTTCTTCAGGGGAAGATCTCCGTTCTGCTCAGCCAACGCAACTCCCCCGGCGGTACCGAAACGGGTCATCGCGGGAAGCTTTTCCATATAGTACTTCGCCTTTTCTGCAGACTTCTCTCGGACAGCCTTTTCGTCCGCCATGAGCACTTTTGCGCTGCCGCGGGCAACTATGGCTTTCAAATTTTTGGAGCCCATTACCGCCCCCATACCGCCTCTTCCCGCAGCTCTGGCATTTCGACCGTCGTGCATGATATTTGCAAGCAAGACCTGATTCTCTCCTGCAGGACCTATACAGGCAACACCGGCCGGTTTTCCCTCCAGCTCCAACAAAAACTCCTCCGTCTCGAACGTGTCCTTTCCCCAGAGAGAGGACGCGCTGCGAATCTCGATTTTTCCGTCAAGGAGGGCTATGTACACCGGAGAGGGCGCCTTGCCAAGAAGAATGATGCCATCAAAACCGGCCTTGCGCATATGATACCCAAAAGCGCCTCCGCAGTCGGATTCTCCGAACATATCGGTAAGCGGGGATTTCGCGAGCACCTGATGTCTTCCCGAAGTAGGAATTCCTGTCCCTTGGAAAGGGCCGTTCATGAAAAGCAGAGGATTTTCGGGGGAGAGCGCCGCGCACTTCGGCGAGCCGTACTTGAAAAGGAAGTACGTCCCAAGTCCGGATCCTCCAAGGTACTTTCGTAAAAGTTCGTCCTCGGCAGAGAAAATCTCTGTTGTCGATTCCGTGAGATTAACGCGAGCGAGTTTCATCTCCATTCTCCATCATCCCTTTCTTTTTTCGTTCAGAGGAAGAGCACTCCAGCCATCCCCGCAATAAGAAGCAGTAATTGAGGATATCGCTTGAAGTACTCTTGGCCGATGAGCATGAATACTCCTGCTGTCATCACCCAGAGCCTCCAGTCTCCTGTCAGAGAGCGGGCTACCATCCAGAAGGCGGCGAAGAGCATTCCCGATACAGCGGGGCGAAGTGCACGCTGTAATCGATCGACTCTCGTTTTCCATTTCTCCGATGCTCTGGAAATCAGGAAAAGCGCCAAGCCGAGCACAAGAAGCGGAGCTGCAATGACAGAGAATGTTGCAACAGATGCGCCCGCAACGCCTGCGATCCTGTAGCCAACATAGGTTGCCGCATTCACGGCGAGAGGACCGGGCGTCATCTGCGCCAATGAAACAACTTCAGCGAAGCCTCTCTCTGAAAGCCACGCTCTGGAGGCGACAAGTTCAAAATGGATAAAGGGTATGGTCGCCAATCCTCCGCCGAACGCCCCCAGGCCTATACGGGCAAAAACCAGTGCGAGAGTTCCAAGAACACTCATCCGGCATCCTCTTCTCCGAGGAGCAGACGAAAAGTCACTCCCCCCGCGAGGGCAAAAAACGGGTGTACTTCAGTGCTGATAAGCAGAATCCCCACCGCCGCGAACACCGCTATATCTTTCCATCTTCCTCCGCAGGAGATGCGAGTCATGCTGTAGACGACCCTTCCGATAATGACGACGACTGCGCAGGCCGCGCCAAGGAAAAAAGCTGCAAGCCAGGGTTCGTTCATGAAATGGATCACCGCTTTCGACAACAGCAGGATTGTCAGAAACGGAGGGATGACCGTGCCTAATAGAGCGCAAAACGAACCGGCAATGCCAGCAAGGCGTTTCCCTGCCAGGAATGCCATATTGGCGGCAACCGGACCGGGAAACGCCGTAGCAAGTACCATCATGTCCGCTATTTCCTCGGACGACAACCGCGCAGTTGATCGCAGCTCTTTTTCGATAAACCCCAGCATGACCAACCCGCCGCCAAAGGTAAAGGCGCCGATTCGAAGAAACAATAAAAAAATTGAAGAGAGCGGCATTCATCGACCTCCCAAAACACCCGGCCACTCAAAAAAGACGCCCCGAACGCGCTCCAAATCCTTCGTACGCGGGGAACGTCATGAAGCAAACAGTGAGAGTATCTCCGTAAGCTCGGCCTGGAGTAAGTCGTTATACTTTCCTCTCCTGTAATCGAGAGTAAGAGCGCTTTTCTCTCCGGCGTCGAGATCGCGCATATCCTCTTTCAACGCTTTTGGAAGCTCTACGTAGCTGCCTGCAAGGTTCATTTTTTCGTCGAAAAAGAGAAGCGTAGGAATCCTGGAGGAACCTGTCAGCGCTTCCAGCTCCTTTTCAAACGGAGATCGCGGAAAAACCGCAAGTTCAATCTTTGGGTTCAGCTCCGCTATCCGGTGGACAAAAGACATTGTCACAACCGAGTCCGGGCAGTAAATTTCGGCAAACGCAGCCAATTTGAGAGGTTTGTTCACATTCCGAGCCGCCTCTTCGAATGCCGGAGAAAAGACGGCACGCGAACATGCGCGCCGCTGTCTGTCCCGCTCTTCTTCGTACCCTTTTTCAAGGTACTCATTGAAAGAATACCCCTTTGTAAAATCAATCACACGCTCCACCCCGCATTCTTTGCAGTATGCAGTCTATATTACCCTTCGCGGACGTTTTTCTCAAAGGGTATTTCCACGAGTTGCGACTCAAAACCTGAACCGATACCGCAGGACTGAAAGAGATATCCTGCGATGGACTCGTTTTCATGCTATTGCCCGCATACGATGCTCACGGTCGTATATATGGAATACGAACGCACCTTTGGCTTGTAAAAAAAGGAGAACAGGGAGAAAGCTCCCCATTCTCCTGCTCTGCTGTATTCGTTTTGTAGCTATACCAGGCTAAGCCCTTTTCGGAAAGCCCTCTCGTTGACCTGGAGCGCGTGAGGCGGAACGCACGAACGAAGAGTTTCCGCCCAGCATGGATCTTCAAGCCCGAGACTCTTCACCACAGCTCCGAGCAAAACGACGTTACTCACCCGCGGATTGCCCAATGCCGCCGCCTCATCCGCCGCTTCAATCAAAAGCATTCGAGTCGCGGCTTCGGCAAGCGTCTCCTCAAGTCGAGCGGGATACTCCGACATGCCGAGGATAACAGGCATCGGGTAGATCTCATGATTATTCACGATGAGCATGCCTTCAGGAGACAAGTAGGAAAGCCAACGAAGCGCCTCCATCTTCTCGAAAGCGACGAGGACGTCCGCCTCGCCCGCACCCATCACGGGAGAGTAGACCCTGGCGCCGTAGCGGACATGCGTGGAGACGCTGCCGCCTCGTTGCGCCATCCCGTGGATCTCGGACATTTTCACGTCATACCCGAGTGCAAGAAGTCCTTCCGAGAGGAGCTTGCTCGCGAGAATCGTTCCCTGACCGCCTACGCCGACCAGAAGGACGTTCTTTCCGTTCTTATTCATGAAGCTCACCTTCCCTCGAAATAGCCTGTTTCGGGCAGACCTGCACGCACAAAGAACACCCGTTGCAGGCGACGGAGTCGATGACAATCCGGCCTTCCTGTTTCGTGATCGCCGGACAGCCGAGTTTGAGGCACGAAGAGCAGAGAACGCACTTCTCCGCATCGACGACGCAGTGGAGCGAGGCCCTGCTTTTCTGAACCTCTTTGATCAAAGCGCAGGGACGGGTCGTCACGATCACCGATGTTTCTTCTGCGGCGTACGCTACGTCCACTGCATCGCGGCACGCCTTCAGGTTATATGGATCGACGACGTGGATATGGTCCTCCTTGACGCCGCACGCTGCGCAGAGACGCGGGATGTCCAAAGCGGTCGTCTCCTCGCCCATGAGCGTCCTTCCCGTGCCGGGATTCTCCTGCTGTCCGGTCATCGCGGTAATCCGGTTGTCAAGGATGACGAACACGCCCCTCGACTTGTTCACCACCGCGTCGATAAGGCCTGTAATACCGGAATGGAAAAAAGTGGAAT
>ERZ1645192.3659-NODE-3659-length-12410-cov-11.882881_pt1 | contig 12410 bp, 10 predicted proteins | sample MGYA00575354_ERZ1645192 | MGnify/ENA primary metagenome ERZ1645192 (study PRJEB40844, sample SAMN11349763) | freshwater sediment metagenome | isolation source: river sediment | host: Sediment | place: India: Faizupur Khadar , New Delhi | collected 2017-02-21 ... | reverse complement strand
GCAAGGAGCCGCCCGACATCGACGTCGACTTCGAGCACGAGCGGCGCGAGGAGGTGATCCAGTACATCTACGAGAAATACGGCCGCGAGCGCGCCGGGCTCGCCGCGTCGGTCACCACCTATCGGTCGCGCTCGGCGATCCGCGAGGTCGGCAAGGTCTTCGGCCTCGGCGAGGACGCCATCGCCCGGCTCTCCGGCTCGGTGTGGGGGTCGTCGTCGAAGGGGCCGAAGGACGAGCAGGCGGCCCGCGCCGGGCTCAGCCTCGAAGACGCCACCCTCGCCCAGGTCTTCGCCCGGGCGCGCGAGATCGTCGGTTTCCCGCGCCATCTCTCCCAGCACGTCGGCGGCTTCGTCCTGACCCGTGGCCGGCTCGACGAGGTGGTGCCGATCCAGAGCGCGGCGATGGAAGGGCGCACCGTCATCGAATGGGACAAGGACGATCTCGACGCGCTGGGGATCCTCAAGATCGACATCCTGGCGCTCGGTATGCTGTCGGCGATCCGCAGGGCCTTCACCCTGCTCGACGACCATTACGGCCGGCCGACGACCCTCGCCTGCATCCCGGCCGAGGACGCGGCGGTCTACCGGATGATCCAGCGCGCCGACACCATCGGCGTCTTCCAGATCGAGAGCCGGGCACAGATGACCATGCTGCCGCGGCTGAAGCCCGCCACCTTCTACGACCTGGTCATCGAGGTGGCGATCGTCCGGCCCGGGCCGATCCAGGGCGACATGGTCCACCCCTACCTCCGCCGCCGGCAGGGGATCGAGGAGGTGAAGTACCCGTCCGCGGAACTCGAGGCCGTGCTCGGCAAGACGCTCGGGGTGCCGCTGTTCCAGGAGCAGGCGATGAAGATCGCCATCGTCGCCGCCGGTTTCGCTCCGGCCGAGGCCGACAAGCTGCGCCGGGCGATGGCGACCTTCCGGCGGGTCGGCACCATCCATTCGTTCCAGACCAAGATGGTCGAGGGCATGGTCGCCAAGGGCTACGACCGCACCTTCGCCGAGCGTTGCTTCCGCCAGATCGAGGGGTTCGGCGAATACGGCTTCCCGGAGAGCCACGCGGCGAGCTTCGCGCTCCTCGTCTATGCTTCGGCCTGGCTCAAGTGCCACTACCCGGACGTCTTCGCCTGCGCGCTGGTGAACTCGCAGCCGATGGGCTTCTACGCCCCGTCGCAGATCCTGCGCGATGCGCGCGAGCACGGGGTGGAGCTCAGGCCCGTCGACGTCAACCGCTCGCTCTGGGACTGCACGCTGGAGCGCGGACCCCATGCCGCCGACCGGCTGCACCCGCGCCACGGGTCACAGGGACGGGCGATCTGGTCGAGCCATGCCATCCGCCTCGGCTTCCGGCAGGTGCGAGGGCTTTCGGAGAGCGCGATGGCGCGGCTCGTCGCCTGCCGCGGTGCCGGCTACGACTCGGTCGCCGATCTCGCCCATCGCACCCGGCTCGATCGGGCGAGCCTCGAGAAGCTGGCGGAGGCCGACGCCTTCGCCGGGCTCGGGCTCGATCGGCGCACCGCGCTGTGGGCGGTCGAGGCGCTGGAGGGCAGCGGCGAGACCGACCGATTGCCGCTCCTCGATCGGGTGGAGCCGGGTGATCTCTACGGCGCCGAACCGCCGGTTCATCTGCCGCCGATGCTACCGGGCGAGGAGGTGATCGAGGACTATCGGACGCTGTCGCTGTCGCTGAAGGGCCATCCGGTCGGCTTCCTGCGCGGCGATCTTTCAGGCGTCCGCACGACGCGCAACGAGGATCTCGCGACGACGCGCTCGGGCACGCACGTGCGGGTCTCGGGGCTCGTCCTGGTGCGCCAGCGGCCCGGCTCGGCCAAGGGGGTGATCTTCCTGACCATCGAGGACGAGACCGGGGTCGCCAACGTCATCGTCTGGCCGAAGGTGTTCGAGCGCCATCGCCGCGAAGTGCTCGGCGGGCGACTCCTCGTCGTCGACGGGAAACTCCAGAACGAGCAGGGGGTGATCCATGTCGTCGCCGACAAGCTGATGGATCGCACCGCCTGGCTCACTCGCCTAGCCGAGAGCGCCGGGTCGATCCCGACCGAGGCGCGCGGCGACGAGGTGAGGCATCCGGTGATCGAGATCCGCTCGAAGTTCGCCCCGACCGCTCCGCTCGTCCGGCTGGTGCGTGACGCGCCCGAGGTGACGCGCGATGTCGAAGAACTGACTCGGAAGGCGGCGAAGGCGCTGCCCAAGGGGCGGAACTTCCATTGAGGGCGCCGGAGATCTCCGAGAGGGGGCCCGGCGCATCGGACGAGAGGTCGCGCAGGAAGGAAAAGGGGGGGGGCGAACGCGGGGTCGCCTCGAAGCCGCCGAAGGGGAGGCCGCCGCAGGTCGGTTCGAGCCGGCGCGTGCGGGCGAGGTCGGTCGCCGTCGCACCGCGACCGGTCATGCCGTTCGTTCGCTCCGAGAGTTCCATTTCCCGCTTGCCACGGTCGGACGGGGTCGCTATATCCACCCGGTCCGGCGGTACCGCCGCCCGCTGCTCCCTTCGTCTAGCGGCCCAGGACGTCGCCCTCTCACGGCGAAAACAGGGGTTCGAGTCCCCTAGGGAGCGCCATTCTTCCCCGACATGTGTCACCGCTCGCGTCTTCGTGCCGTCCGTCGACGGTGTCGATGTACCTGCGACGTCGTGGCCTCTCGTGATCGCGCAACTCCCGGCCTGCCGTTGCGTGAAGTCAATGCCCCGGCCCGATTTCGGCGCCATGCTGCGACCCTGTCGAGAGGGTGCGGGGGTGCATGGCGGCCCCGGTCGATACGAGGCCGCGTAGCCTCGGAGTGCGACGATGACGAAGCGACCGGTGAAGCTGCGTCGCGGGGCTGCCGCCATTCTGGTGGCGGTGGCGGCGATGCTCGCCAACCCGATTTCCCCGGCCACTGCTCAGATGCTCGAGGACGATGCCGCTCTGCCCTGGTGGCCCTCCGCCGGGGAGCCCCGCATGGTCGCGGTCGACGGTTCCCTCCGCGAACCGGCGAAGATCACGCTTCGGCTCGAAGACGGCGCGGTGCTGAGCGGCGAGCGGGCTCTGGCTTTCCTCTTCGCCCACCGCTACCTCGAAACGCACGAGATGAACGGCACGGTCCGGGTGAAGACCACGGCGCGTTACAAGGATTGGCGCGCCGCCCATCCGCGCACCCCGGTTGCCGCACCCGCCCCATCGCCGGCGTCCGCAGCCGCCACGCCCGCGACTTCGACGCCCGCAGCCGCGCCACAACCGGTGCATCGCCTGTCGGGTGGGCTCGATCCCGTCCAGGTCGCCGCGCTCGTCGACAAGGCCCGCCGTGGCGGCAGCACGCTGACGATCGAGGGTGACCCGATCGCCTTCGAATTCATGGCCGGGTCTGCCGGCCCGGGGGCCGGTGCCCTGCGTCTGGCGACCCCGTCCTTCGGTTATCACTGGGTCTACCGCTACGGGACCGGCATGGTCGATCGTGTCGATGCCTCCTGCGTCCTGCAGGAGGGGCGCTACACCGTGCTCGACACCGCCGATCCGACCAAGATGATCGGCGGTTGGGGTGGCAAACTCGTCTGCCGGGTGGTGGCGAGCCGCGACGGCAGACCGACTTCGGACACCACCGAAGACCATGGGATGATGATCAACTACGACGCGGCGCGGAAAGGGTGGACCGTCATCGTGCTCGGCCTGATCGACGGGCAGTGGCTGTTGCATTGACCCGCGCCCTGGGCTCGGCCGCCCTCCCTCCCGTTGCCGTCACTTCGCCGGCAGCTTCTCCAGCATCGTGCCGAGCGCACCGTAGAAGAAATCTTCGCCCGGATAGCCGCGCAGGCGTGCGATCTCGCGGCCGCCGTCGACGAGGACGAAGGTCGGGGTGATGCGGTCCGGCGTGACGAAGCGGTATTCGGCGGGATAGGGCTTCTCGATGTCGATGCGGCGGAGAGGGGCGCGCCGAGCCTCGTCGGTTCTCTCGTAGATCCGCCCCACCTCCTTCTCGAAGCGGGCGCAGTAGGGGCATCCCGCCCGCTCCAACATCAGGAGCTCGGCGGCCCATGTCGCCGTCGGCGCGACCGCCACGGCGAGAGCGAGGACGAAAGGGGCGAAGCGCGGCACGGACATTCCGGGATCTCGGCGAAGCGGCGACACGGGGTCCGAACGGATCACCCGGATCCCGTATGACGCGAGGAGAAGACCACGGACCGGTGCAGGCGCGCGATCACGTTCGCGTCAGCGGGATTGATGGTCGCTCCCCCATTCGGCACACTACTTATCAGAAAATCGGAATATGCGACGGGGAGAGGTCATGGGTTTCGAGGTCGGCCTCGGCAGTGCCTTCTTCGCCGGGCTCATCGCCTTCGTCTCGCCCTGCATCCTGCCGATGGTGCCGATCTTCCTGTGCTACATCGCCGGCATCGGCGTCGCCGAGCTCGACGGCAGCGACGGCGAGATCAACGCCCGTCGGCTGTTGCCGCCGGCCGTCGCCTTCGTCGCCGGCTTCACCGTCGTCTTCGTCGCACTCGGTGCGACCGCCACTTCGATCGGTCGACTGCTCAACGAACACATCGCGCTGGCCGGATCGATCGCCGGCGTCGTCACCGTCGCCATGGGGCTGCACTTCCTCGGGGTGGTGCGCATCCCGCTGCTCTACCGCTCGGCCGGCGTACACGTCGCGGCGCGGCCGGCGACGTTGTTCGGCGCCTTCGTCTTCGGCCTCGCCTTCGCCTTCGGCTGGAGCCCCTGCGCCGGACCGGTGCTGGCGGCGGTGTTGTTCCTCGCCGCGGCGGAGAGTTCGGTGGCGCGCGGCAGCCTGCTGCTCCTCGCCTATGGCGCCGGCACCGGCATTCCCTTCCTTCTCACCGCCGCCTTCGCCGGCACTTTTCTCGGCGCGCTGCGCCGCTTCCGGCGCCATCTGCCGACGGTGGAGAAGGTCACCGGCGGCTTCCTCGTCGCCCTCGGCCTGGTGCTGTTCTCCGGCCGCATGACCGACGTGTCGGCGTGGCTGCTCGACGCCTTTCCCGTTCTCGGCCGCATCGGCTGAGCGAGAGGAGACCGCCCATGTCGTCCTTCTCCCCGACCCGACGCGCCCTGCTGACGGCGAGCCTCGCCGCGCCTTTCGCCCTCGCCGGCACCCGCGCCGGTGCCGTGCAGACCGAGGACGGCCGCTTCCACGAACCGTGGTTCGTCGAGACCTTCCTCGATCTCGCCGAGGACATCGGCGAGGCGACCGGCGCCGGGCGGCGCTTCGTCGTGGTGTGGGAGCAGCGCGGCTGCCCCTTCTGCCGCGACATGCATACCGTCCATTTCGCCGATCCGACGATCACCGACTATCTCAAGGCCAACTTCGACATTCTCCAACTCGACCTGCACGGGGCTCGCGAGGTGACGGATTTCGACGGCACCAAGCTACCCGAGAAGGCCTTCGCCGCCCGCTACGGCGTGCGCCTGACGCCGACCTTCCAGTTCTTCCCCGAGAGCCCGGCCGGTCTGACGGCGAAGGCGCCGATGGCGCGCGAGGTGGCGCGGATGCCGGGCCTGCTGGCGCCGCGTGACTTTCTGGCGATGTTCCGCTTCGTCCGCGACAAGGCCTACGAGACGATGTCGTTCCCCGACTACGCCCGGACTCGGGCAGGGTGAGGGGGATGCGTCTCGGGGCGCGGTTCACGTCGCAGAGACGCGTCGCGGGATGGGGGATGCGCCGACCGATCGGGCGAAACCGCGCGTGGACAAACCGCGGGCGGTCGGCCAATTTTCGCACATGAACCGGTTCGGAAACCTCCTGCGGCCGTTGCGGGCGGCGCTCTGCCTCGTGGTGGCCGCGTCGTCGGTGTGTGCCGAGGAGACGCCGCGCACGGTGCGCATCGGCGTCCTCGCCTATCGTGGCGCCGAGGAGGCGGAGAGTTCCTGGGAGGCGACCTTCGCTCAGTTGCAGAAGGCGCTGCCGCAGTATCGCTTCGAGATGGTGCCGGGCAGCGCCGCCTTCCTCACCGCCGCGGTGGCCGCTCACCGCCTCGACTTCCTGGTCACCAACCCGGGTCACTACCTCGAACTGGCGGTCGACTATTCGGCGACGGCGATCGCCACCGAGATGGACCTCGAGGGGACCTCGGCGAGCGAGTCGGTCGCCGCCGCCGTTCTCACCAAAGCCGGGCTCGGCGACGTCCAGCAACTGACCGATCTGCGCGGTCAGCGCGTCGCGGCGGTGGCGGCGGAGGCCTTCGGCTTCCGGGCCGCCTGGGCCGAGTTCCTCGATCGCGGCATGGACCCGTTCAAGGATACGAAGCTGCTCTTCGTCGGCTTTCCGGTGGAGGGTGTGGTCGAGGCGGTGCGCTCGGGGCGAGCGGACGCGGGCATCATCCGCTCCTGCCTGCTGGAGAAGCTGATCGCCGAAGGCGAGGTGAAACCGGACGAGTTCCGGGTGATCGCCCGCAAGCCCTCCGGTACGCTGCGCTGTCAGGTCTCGACCCGCCTCTATCCCGGCTGGCCCTTCGTCAAGGTCGCCCAGACCCCGGTGCCGCTCGCCACCCAGCTGAAGCAGGTGCTGCTCACCATGCAGCCCGAGACCGGCGAGATCGCCTGGACCGAGGCGGAAGACTACCAACGCGTCCAGGACCTCTATCGGACCCTCAAGGTCGGCCCCTACGGCCGCTTCACCCGCCTCGGTCTCCTCGATTTCGCCTGGGAGAACCGCTGGTGGGGGGTGTTGGTGTTCATGGCGGCGGCGTGGTGGTCGATCCACGTGGTGCGCGTCTCCCATCTGCTGCGCAAGCGCACCCGCGAGCTGCAGCTCGCCCACGCCGAGGCGCGGGCGGAGAGCGAGCGCATGGAACACACCGTCCGTCTGTCGTTGATGGGCGAGATGGCGAGTTCGCTCGCCCACGAGATCAACCAGCCGCTGGCGGCGATCCTCACCTATGCGCGCGGCTGCGAACGCCGCATCGACGCCGGCACCGATCCGGACGGTGTCCGCGAAGGGGTGAAACGCATCGCGGTGCAGGCCGAGCGCGCCGGCGAGATCGTGCGGCGGATGCGTGACTTCGTCCGCAAGACACCGTCTCGGCAGGTGCCGGTCGATCCCGGAGAGATCGTCACCGATGCGCTGGCACTGTTCGAGCCGACGGCGCGCGGCGTGACGGTCGAGGCCGCCGTACCGCTCGATCTGCCGATGATCAGGGCCGATCGGCTGCAGATCGAAGAGGTCCTGATCAACCTGATGCAGAACGCGCTCGACGCGGTGGCCGGCCGCCCCGACGGCCGCATCGTCGTCCGTGCCGGTGTCGAGGCACATTCCGTCGCGGTGTCGGTCACCGACAACGGCGCCGGCATCGCCCCCGAGGTGCGGGACCACCTCTTCGACGCCTTCTTCACCACCAAGCCGGAGGGACTGGGCCTCGGACTGTCGCTCGGCCGTACCATCGTCGAGGCCCATGGTGGTCATCTCGAGGTCGACACCGCCACCTCCGGGGCGACAACCTTCCGCTTCCGACTGCCGTTGCTCGAAGAGGAAACCCGTGTCTGACAAGCCGCCGATCATCTATGTCGTCGACGACGATCCGGCCGTGCGCGACTCGGTCGCCTTCCTGGTGTCGTCGCTGGGCTACGCCCATGACACCTGTACCTCGGCGCAGGAGTTCCTCGCCCGGCTCGACGACGACCGGCCGGCCTGCGTCGTCCTCGACGTCCGTCTTCCCGGCATGAGCGGGCTGGAGTTGCAGGGCGAGCTGATCCGCCGTGGCTCGCCGGTCGGCATCATCTTCGTCTCCGGGCACGGCGACATTCCCAAGGCGGTGCGTGCGATCCGGCTCGGCGCCCTCGACTTCCTGGAGAAGCCGTTCGACGATCAGCTGCTGCTCGACCGCATCGGCGAGGCGCTGAAGGCGAGCGGCCGGGCGCTCACCGAACGCCGCCGCAAGGGCGACCTCGAGCGCCGCCTCGGCCGGCTCACCGAACGCGAGCGCCAGGTGCTCGCCCTCGTCGTCGCCGGCAAGACCTCGAAGGCCATCGCCCAGGACCTCGACATCTCGGTGAAGACGGTCGAGAACCACCGACACAACCTGATGACCAAGGCCGGCGCCACCTCCATCGCCCAGCTCATCGCCTGGGCGAGCGAACCGGGGGAGGGGGCGACTGGGTAGAAACCCCCAGGTGCCCCCGGTGCCGACCCCGATTGGAACGATTTAATTCTTCGTCGACCATGCGCCGATCGAAGATCCGCCCGGCGATGTATCGGGCGGACGCGACGGGGGTGGGAAACGACCGGGCGCGTGCGAGATCCTACGGGGTCCGCCGACCGAGCGTACGTCCCCCCTGCGAAAGACCCCGAGGGCGAGCCTGCGGGGCGCATGCGCGAGGGGAGGCGGATGCGACGGACACCGAAGACCGACGTCACGGAACGCGTCGACACGGCAGCGGACGGGAGCGAGCGCTCGTTGCCGCGGTCCGTCCTGGGCGTGCCGTGTCGCGCCGGTCGGTCGCCGCGGCCTTTCGCACATCTCGACCGATACGACCGGGACCGAGCCCGCCGCGATCGCGGTGGGGCGTCGGTCCGACACGCGGATTCGGTGACGACGGCGGGACGGCCGTCGTCACCCTGATCACCCGAGACCACGACACGAGACGATGCGCCCGCGGGCGCCGGACGACGGAGGAAACGACGACATGACCACGCAGCCCTTGAATCGGCGAGGGTTCCTGACGCGGGTGGCCGCCCTCGGCCTGACCACGGCGCTCGGGACGACGCTCGCCCCGCACCTCGCCCGCGCCGAATGGAACAAGGCCGCCTTCGACGGCAAGTCGTCGGCCGAAGCCTTCAAGGCGCTCGGTGTCTCGGCCACGGCCGAGAGCGCCGACGTGCAGATTCTCGCCTCCGACATCGCCGAGAACGGTGCGGTGGTGCCGGTCCAGGCGGTGAGCAAGATCCCGGGCACGACGCGGATCTCGGTGCTGGTCGAGAAGAACCCGAGCACGCTCGCCGCGGTGTTCGACATCGGCCCCGACGTGGTTCCCGACGTCACCACCCGGATCAAGATGGGCCAGACCTCGAACGTCACCGTGCTGGTCGAGGCCGACGGCAAGTACTTCACCGCGACCAAGGAGATCAAGGTCACCCTCGGCGGCTGCGGCGGCTGAGGACGGGACCGGAGGACAACGACATGGGTAACCCGATGAAGATCCGCGCCGCCTCCAAGGACGGCGTCACCGAGGTCAAGGTTCTGATGAGCCACGAGATGGAGACCGGCCTGCGCAAGGACGCCTCCGGCAACGCCATCCCCGCCTGGTTCATCGCCGAGCTCTCGGCCAAGCTGAACGACAAGCCGGTGATGACGGCGCAGTGGGGGCCGTCGATCTCCAAGAACCCCTTCCTCTCGTTCAAGATCAAGGGCGGCAAGGCAGGCGACAAGGTCGCCGTCACCTGGACCGACAACAAGGGCGACAGCCGCACCGACGAGGCGGTGGTGACCTGATCGGTCCACGCCACGTCGAGAAGAACGAAAAGACGACCATTCGGGAGGAGACGACCATGACACGACGGTTCGCCGTCGGCCTCGCCACCTGTCTCGCCGTCGCCGGCTTCGCCGCCGGTACGGCTCGAGCCGAGGGCGACAAGACGATCGAGGGGATCGAGGCCTATCGCGAGGCGCTGAAGGACGGCAATCCGGCCGAACTCTTCGAAGCCCAGGGCGAGGACCTGTGGAAGAAGAAGGCAGGGCCGAAGAACGCCTCGCTCGAGACCTGCGATCTCGGCATGGGTCCGGGCGTGGTGGCGGGCGCCTACGCGCACCTGCCGCGGTACTTCAAGGACACCGACAAGGTTCAGGACGCCGAATCCCGCGTTCTCACCTGCATGACCACCATCCAGGGCATCGACGTCGCCAAATACGTCTCCGCTCGGTGGGGCAGCCCCGAGAAGGACGAGCTCAACGCCATCGCCACCTTCATCTCCGGCATGTCCAAGGACGTGAAGGTCGAGGTCTCGACCGCTCACCCCAAGGAGCGGCAGATGTTCGAGCTCGGCAAGCGGATGTTCTACTACGGCGGTGGTCCGCACGACTTCTCGTGCTCGACCTGCCACGGCCAGGAGGGGGTGCGCATCCGTCTGCAGGAACTGCCCTACATCCCCTCGCCCAAGGGCGCGGCGTCGGGCTGGACCTCGTGGCCGGCCTACCGGGTCAGCGCCGGCCAGATGTGGGGGATGCAGTGGCGTCTCGCCGACTGCTTCCGCCAGCAGCGCTTCCCCGAGCCGATCTACGGCTCGGACGTGACCATCGCCCTCTCCATGTTCATGGCCGGCACCTCCAACGGCGCCACGATGAACACCCCCGGCATCAAGCGTTGAGGAGGCGGTGATGAGAAAGCGGATCGCATATCTCTCGGGCCTGGCGGCCGGTCTCCTCGTCGCCGGCGCCGTTCACGCCGCCGACGGCTCCTGGGGTCCCGGTGCCGACGACGCGGCGTTCCAGGCGATGCTGAAGTCCGGCTTCCGTGAAGCCGGGATCGCCAAGCTGAGCCGTCTCGAACAGGACGCCACCCAGGCCTTCTGCTCCGACCCGAAGTTCGCCGAGAGCAAGGAAGCGGCGGGCAAGCGGGCCGAGATCGAGGCCGCCAATCTGGCGTCGATCAAGTGGCCGAGCGACGGCAAGTTCCTCGGCGACTTCAAGGAGGGCGAGAAGATCGCCCAGTCCGGCCGCGGGCTCACCTCGACCGACAAGGCCGATCAGGTCAACGGTGGCAACTGCTACAATTGCCACCAGATCTCCAAGACCGAGATCTCCTACGGCACCATCGGCCCGAGCCTCACCGGCTACGGCAAGCTCAAGGGCAATTCGGAACAGGCCCAGCGCGAGACCTGGTCGAAGATCTGGAACTCCAAGTCGGTCAACGCCTGTTCCAACATGCCGCGTGGCGGACACATGGGCATCCTCACCGAACAGCAGGTCAAGGATCTGGTGGCGCTGCTGCTCGATCCGGACTCGCCCGTGAACAAGTGAGCCGGGACCCGGCGTCCCGGCTCGGAACACGGTCGGATCCTCGAGGCCTCGCCCATCGCTCCCTCCCCTCCGGGGGAGGGAGCCGTTGCGGTCGCCGTCGAGGACCGACCCGCTCCGAGGCGGCCCCCGGACGTCACGACCCCCGGACCGATCCGACTTTTCCGAACCCACGAGGCGTGGCGCCATGAACCGCCGTGAATTCCTTCACCTCCTCGCCGTGGCCTCCGCCTCCGGTATGGTGTTGCCGACCGAGATCGCGCGGGCCGAGGCGTCGGCCGAGGCCTTCTACGACGCACCCGCCTTCGGCAACGTCTCCTTCCTTCACATCACCGACTGCCACGCGCAGTTGAAGCCGATCTGGTTCCGCGAGCCGAACGTAAATCTCGGCGTCGGCGCGATGGCCGGACAGGCGCCGCACGTCGTCGGCCGCGCCTTCCTCTCCCACTTCGGCCTGCCGGATACCGGCCGCGAAGCGCACGCCTTCACCTATCTCGACTTCGAGAAGGCGGCGAAGGTCTACGGCCGGGTCGGCGGCTTCGCCCATCTCGCCACCCTGGTGAAGCGGGTGCGTGCCACCCGCCCCGGCGCGCTGCTGCTCGACGGCGGCGACACCTGGCAGGGATCGGGCACCGCCCTGTGGACCAAGGGTCAGGACATGGTCGAGGCGGCGAAGCTCCTCGGCGTCGACATCATGACGCTGCACTGGGAATGCACCTACGGGCAGGACCGGGTGAAGGAGATCGCCGAGACCGACTTCGCCGGCCACGTCGAGATCGTGGCGCAGAACATCAAGACCACCGACTTCGGCGATCCGGTGTTCGAGCCCTTCGCCCTGCGCGAGGTGAACGGCGTCAAGGTCGCCGTCGTCGGCCAGGCCTTCCCCTACACGCCGATCGCCAATCCGCGCTGGATGGTGCCGGAATGGACCTTCGGGATCCAGGAAGAGAACATGCAGAAGACCGTCGACGCGGCCCGCGCCGCCGGCGCCGCGGTCGTCGTGGTGATCTCCCACAACGGCATGGACGTCGACCTGAAGATGGCGTCGCGGGTCACCGGCATCGACGCCATCCTCGGTGGCCACACCCATGACGGCATGCCCAAGCCGACCATCGTGTCGAACTCTTCCGGCAAGACGCTGGTCACCAATGCCGGCTCGAACGGCAAGTTCCTCGGCGTCCTCGACTTCGACGTGAAGGGCGGCAAGGTCGCCGATTTCCGCTACCGGCTGATGCCGGTCTTCGCCGACCTGCTGAAGCCCGACACCGAGATGGACGCGCTGATCACGAAGATCCGCGCCCCGTTCGAAGCGAAACTCGCCGAGAAGCTCGCCGTCTCCGAGGGCCTGCTCTATCGCCGCGGCAACTTCAACGGCTCCTTCGACCAGCTCATCCTCGATGCGCTGATCGCCGAGAAGGACGCCGAGATCGCCTTCTCGCCCGGCTTCCGCTGGG
>ERZ1645192.3655-NODE-3655-length-12426-cov-10.827985_pt1 | contig 12426 bp, 9 predicted proteins | sample MGYA00575354_ERZ1645192 | MGnify/ENA primary metagenome ERZ1645192 (study PRJEB40844, sample SAMN11349763) | freshwater sediment metagenome | isolation source: river sediment | host: Sediment | place: India: Faizupur Khadar , New Delhi | collected 2017-02-21 ... | reverse complement strand
AATTCAAAGATCTCCTTTCATTTCAGAGGAGTTGGCCCCGATAAGGCGGCCATGGTGCCCCGGGTGAAAGAAAATGCTATTTTTGCAATCCGCTCTGTCGTAGACGAGGAGGGTTTGGTCTATGGGTTTTTTGTTTCCGTCATTTCTTTGGGCCCTGTTTGCAGTGTTGATTCCTGTGCTGATTCATTTATTCAGTTTCAGGAAACATACCACGGTCTATTTCAGCCATGTGGGATTTCTCAGAAATATCAGGCAGGAGTCCAGCAAGAAGTCCAGGTTGAAGCACCTGCTGATTCTTCTTTCCCGGATTCTGGCCATTGCCAGTCTGGTTTTCATGTTTGCGCAGCCCTATCTGCGGGTGAAAGACCAGCAGCAGAGGAGGCCAGCGACGATCGTCGGGGTTTATATCGACAACTCGTTCAGTATGAATGGTCAGACGACAGGAGGCCAGCTGTTGGAGGTCGCCCGCAAAAAAGCGGTGGAGATTGCCACGGCTTACCCTCCCGACACCCGGTTCATGTTGGCCACCAACGACCTTTTAGCCAGGCACCTCCATCTTTTCAACAAAGAGCAGTTCATCAGGGAAGTGAGTGAAGCCGGGTTGTCACCCCGGCCGGTGACCCTTTCCCAGGTGAGGGCCCGCATGGCTACCGCGGCCAGGAAAACAGATCCTCAAGCCGGAATGATCCTTTACTATCTGAGTGATTTCCAGACTTCCATCACCGATTTGCAACGCTTTACCGAAGATACCACCCTCACCGACTATCTGATGCCGCTCCCCTCCGGAAATGCCGGCAACCTCTATGTCGACAGTTGCTGGATGGAGTATCCGGCACACCGCCGCGACCAGGAAGAACAACTGATGGTCAGGATCATCAACCGCTCTTCTGACGCGTACCAGAATCTCCCGGTAAAATTCTTCCTTAACGACACCCTTAAGGCCCCCGGAAATTTCAATATTGACCCGGGAGGAGAGGCCGTAGTCCCCCTAAAGTTTGTTAACCTGAGCACAGGCCTCCAGAAAGGACGCGTAGAAATCGATGATTACCCCTTTGTCCATGACAACACCTGGTATCTCAGCTACCTGGTGCAACCCGGGCTCCGCGTTCTGGCCATCACGGCATCGGAACATCCCGGAAAATCAGGAATGCCTTATCTCAGGGCTCTCTACGGGGAGGATGACTACCTCCGCTTCGAAGAGGCCACCACCGGCAATCTCAAGATCAGCAGCCTGGGGAGTTACCATACCCTGCTTCTGGTCAACATCAGGCATCTGAGCACCGGCCTGATCAGTGAGCTGAAGAAAGCTGCTGACAACGGATCCACGGTGGTCTTCTTTCCCGAGCCGGAAGGCGATATGGAAAGTTACAATGCCTTTCTGCAATCCTTCGGGGCCAACAGAATTCTGGGCAGGGATTCTTCCTTCCAGAAGATCGCCGGCATCGCCTGGGAGCATCCGGTGTATGACCAGGCCTTCCGCTCCCGGAATGAAGAGGCGGAATTCCCCGGCATACGCGGAAGTTTCCGTTTTACCAGGGAGGTCAGGATCCCTGAAACACCCCTGATGTGGTTCCGCAACGGGGAAAAAGCCTGTTCTTCCCAACCTGTGGGCCAGGGCAACCTGCTGGTCTTCAGCTTTCCCCTTTCCCCCCTCAATGAGCCTTTTGCCCGCGACATGCTGTTTGTACCCACCCTGTACGGACTGGTCATCAACCTGTTACCAGGCCAGGAGACGTCACATACCATTGGCAGGGAGATGTATGCCACCCTTCCTTACCAACCGGCAGGCAGCCCATCGCCGCTCACCGTTACCGAAGCTTCCTCCGGCAGAGAGTTCATCCCCGAAAACACCACCACCGAAGGTAATAAACTGAAGATCAAACTATCGGACCACTTCACCACTGCAGGCCACTACCTGGTCCGCCACAACCAGCAAACCGTGGCTGCCCTCTCGATGAATTACGACCGCAATGAATCGGTCACCGACACCAAAACACCGGAAACACTGAGGAAAGAGATCGAAGAATACCATCTTCGCACCACCGCAGTCATCGAGGATCCGCAAAAAGACTTTTCCCTGATCTATGGGGAACTCCGGAACGGCAAACGGCTCTGGAAACACTTTCTTTTCGCCGCACTCTTCTTTTTACTGGCTGAAGCCCTGATCATCCGCTTCTGGAAATAAAGCCGTATATCCTAAAATGAGGCGGTATATTCTATAACATATTACCGGCAGAGCAATAATCCTTTTATATTATCGTGCAAAATCGTATATCTGCATGAAATTTCTAAATACTTAAAGTCATGCAAAAAATGAGTTCGCAGGATTATATGGCGCGGGAAGAGCGGTTTGGTGCCCATAACTACCATCCGCTACCGGTTGTGCTCGACAGAGGAGAAGGGGTTTATGTGTGGGATGTTGATGGAGAAAGGTATTTTGATTTCCTGGCGGCCTACTCAGCGGTGAACCAGGGGCACTGTCATCCCCGGATCATCGGGGCCCTGACGGCGCAGGCCTCCCGGCTGACGCTCACTTCCAGGGCCTTCTACAACAGTCTGCTGGGAGAATGGGAAGAGGTTATGACGCGGCTTTTCGGTTATGACCGGATGTTACCTATGAACTCGGGTGCCGAAGCCGATGAGACCGCCCTCAAACTATGCCGGAAGTGGGCCTACAAGGTCAAAGGCATCCCCCGTAACCAGGCCAAAATCGTCGTCTGCAACGGCAATTTCCATGGGCGTACCATCACCATCATCTCCATGTCCTCTGATCCGGATGCCTACAACGACTATGGTCCCTACACCCCGGGATTCGTCAATATCCCTTACAATGATGCGGAAGCCCTCGAGAAAGCCCTCAGCGATCCTGATGTGGCGGGTTTTCTGGTCGAGCCCATTCAGGCTGAAGCCGGGGTTTACGTTCCCGAAGATGGCTATCTGGCCAGGGCTGCTGCCCTCTGTAAAAAATACCGGGTTCTGTTCATCGCCGACGAGGTACAGACCGGCCTGGCCCGTACCGGAAAGATGCTGGCCTGTGACCATGAACAGGTCAGACCCGACATCCTGGTACTGGGGAAAGCCCTCTCAGGAGGCACCTACCCTGTATCCTGCGTCCTGGCCGACGATGAGGTGATGCTGACCATCCAGCCCGGAGAACATGGCAGCACTTACGGTGGCAATCCCATCGCTGCAGCTGTTTCCATGGCCGCCCTCGACGTCATCAGAGAGGAGAACCTGGCTGAAAACGCCCTGCGTATGGGTGAAATCTTCAGAAACGAAATGAAAGCCATCCCCTCCCCCATGATCGAAACCGTCAGAGGCAAGGGACTCCTCAACGCCGTGGCCATTCAGCCCGGCTATCCCAAATCGGCCTGGGATATCTGCCTGAAGATGAAGGAAAATGGCATCATCGCCAAACCTACCCACGAACATATTATCCGCTTTACGCCTCCCCTGGTCATCACCGAAAACCAGATGGAAGACGCTTTGACCAGAATCAAAAAATCTTTCCGGGAAATGGGTCTCTGACGCTTTTATCCTCCATTCCTTCACAGCGCCGGGACACCCGGCACTAAAAGGAGTGCTTTTCCAACGGCTGTTCAGCGGCAGGGACCATCTATCGCTTCCTGACCGCCGGACAGCCGTAATAATGGGCCATTACGAATCATCGGCGTAACGGAAGGGATGAAAAGGCTAGTTCTTCCTGATAATATTAAAATCAGAGGTGTACAAAACCACGATTAGCCCATGGTTGATGAAGCCACCTGAGGTGAGTGGCTCAAACCGGTAGTTGCCCTGGACCAGTTGTGCCGAGGCGTTAGGAATACACTGCAGCATCCCCTTTCCGAAATCGCTGTAGGCTTTGGTAAAATAAAAGAGTGCGTCATAGCCCTGCATACTGAACTGGTTGGGTTCTCCCTTGTAAAAATTCCGGAATTTAGAGACGAAAGAGCGGGTGACCCGTTGCCGGGTGTCGGGCCAGTATGGAGTGAGGTACTCCAGGTTTCCTGCGTGAAAACTCTCGGGATTAATACTTTCGAACTGGGGAAAACGGTTGTTTCCAATCAGGGTGACGTCGAAATCCCGGGCCAGCATTTTGACATTGGAGACCGCCACGCTAACCTCGGCCTCATTGTCGGAAGAGATGAGAATCACGTTTTTCCTGCCATTCACCATGGCTTCGCGCAGCACCGAAAATCCCTCTTTCCTGTAGTTGACCAGTTTAACCCTTTCCTTGCCATCGTTTCCCCCCTTCCGGGCAATCTCCTGCCGGAGTAGCTCGGCCTCCTTCTCCGCGGAAACGGAGGAATTGCCGGTCTGCAAGACCACCAGGTTGCCGTTGGGATAACTGGCCACCATATGTTCCACGGTTTTCTGTGCTACAAACTCACGGGGGGGATTGATCTGGATAAAATAGGGGTTTCCTTTGGTCACCTCATCGGAGGCCGAAAGGGGGGATACCACGGTGATTTGCCTTTCGCGGGCATAATCGGAAATCTCCTTCTGTTCGTTGGGAAAAACAGGACCGATGATCAGATCGGCATGCTCCAGATCCCCTGAGGCCACCAGTGATTTAACCTTTGCGGGTTTTTGTTCGGTATCATAGACGTCGAGTCTGACTTTAATGCCCATTTGACGGAGCGAGTCCACGGCCATAAGGGCTCCTTCATAAAAATGGAGGAAGTTCTCACTGCTCCCCTGGAAACTGATATAGCCCTCCTTATGGGGAGTCGCAGCAACCTGAGTGGGGTGATTCCCATCGGCAGGTTCATCATCACTCTTCCCCGACAGAAATTCGGCATTCAGATAACGGTTGGCATCGATCATCAGGGGTAAAAGAAGGGCGACCCTGACCTCCTCAGGGTCATGATAACTCGTTTTTACTTTGCAATCGGCAGATGGGGTTCTCCCGGGGGCAGAAACCTCTGCGGAAGCTGGTTTCGCAGCTCCCCTGACCACCAGGGTGTCGCCGGTTCTCGGAGGACGCCCCTCCAGCGCCGGATTGGCAGCCACCAATTCTCCCATTTCGACCCCGTATTTTCCGGAAATGCTGAAAAGCGTCTCCCCGGCAGCCACAATATGACGCAGTGTCCCTTCCCCTTGGGCGGGAGTAACAGCAGGCGTGACAACCGCGACACGGGGAACCCTGATTTCGGTGCCTGCCTTGAAGGAGCGGTCCAGGGCCGGATTCAGCGCAACCAGCCTGTCGGCACTTACCCCAAATTTTTTACTCAATGAATAAAGGGTCTCTCCTTGCTGAATGATATGCATAGAGTACTCTTCAGAGGCCGGCAGCGTACCTGGGCCTGCCCCGGTGGTTCTGCGTCCGGGAATGGTAAGCCTCATTCCCTGTTTGAGTTCCCTGGCCCCGGGGTTCTCTTCCAGAAGAGCAGTCACCGAAACCCCGTACCTCCTGGATATCGAGTATAAGGTCTCGCCAGCTTGCACCCAATGTACGCTGGCCTCTGCACTGGTTTGTGCCGCCCCTGGCAAGGGCTGACTCCCCCATTGGGGAACCCTGATCGTCTCCCCCCGTTTCAGTTGAGTCAACCCGGGATTATAGGAAAGAATCTCATCAATGGAAACCCCATACTTCCGGGAGATAAAATAGAGGGTCTCCTTTCGCTGTACCTTATGCAGGATAATGTGCGCCGGTTGTTGTGAAGAGGAGCCTTCAACACCCCTCTTTTCTGCTCCGGCAGGAACTTTCAGCACATCCCCGGGTCTGATGGTTCCTGCCAGCGACGGATTGGCCCGGTTCACCTCTTCCAGGGTGATCTGATAGTGTTTGGCTATGGAAAAAAGGGTCTCCCCGGCCTTCACAGTGTGAAGATAATAAGTGACTCCCTCCTCCACCACCCTTTCACCGGCGGGTTTATCCTGGGCCCTGACCTGGAAAAGAGCCAGAGACATGAAGAAACATATAACAGTAATGCGCACGGTATCGATTTTTTGGTTCAGGAATTTCATCCTGCAAATTTCGGGCAAAAATAATAATAAATTTGCGCCATTCATTCCACACCATATGCAGGAAAAGATCTTGATACTCGATTTCGGATCGCAGTACACCCAGCTCATCGGACGCAGACTTCGTGAGCTCAATGTATATTGCGAGATTTACCCTTTTAACCATTTTCCGCTTCCTGATGACACCGTGAAGGGGGTGATTCTTTCAGGAAGCCCTTTTTCGGTGCGTGATGCAGAGGCCCCCCGGCCCGATCTGTCGGCCATCAGGGGTCAGATTCCGCTGTTGGGGATCTGTTATGGAGCCCAGTACCTGGTGCAGGCTTCCGGCGGCGAAGTGGCCGCCAGCAACAGCCGGGAGTATGGCAGGGCCCGCCTGGCATTTATCGATGAAACATGCCCTCTCTTCGAAGGGATCTCTCCCGGTTCACAGGTGTGGATGTCGCATGGCGATACCATAACCACCATGCCCGGCCATTTCCAGCGGGTCGCCTCCACTGCTGATGTAGACAACGCCGCCTTCAGCATCCAGGGCGAAAACAGCTGGGGGATCCAATTCCATCCTGAGGTTTTCCATACGACCGACGGCACCCGCCTGCTGGCCAACTTCCTTACCTCAGTCTGTGGCTGTAAACGCGACTGGACCCCTGAGTCATTTATCGAATCAACCATAGCCAGCCTGCGGCAAACCCTGGGCCAGGATAAGGTAGTCCTCGGATTGTCGGGAGGGGTCGACTCCTCCGTGGCCGGACTATTACTCCACAAAGCCATAGGGGCCAACCTCCACTGCATCTTTGTCGACCATGGCCTGCTCAGGAAAAATGAGTTTGATGAGGTCCTCCGCTCCTATGAAGACCTGGGCCTTCATGTGACCGGCATCAACGCCCGGGAGCGGTTCTTCCGCGACCTGGAAGGCGTCACCGATCCCGAGCAGAAACGGAAAATTATCGGCAGGGATTTCATCGAGGTGTTCGATGCGGAAGCCCACCGGATTGAAGAGGTCAAATGGCTGGCTCAGGGAACCATCTACCCCGATGTAATTGAGTCGGTATCGGTCAACGGCCCCTCGGTCACCATCAAATCGCACCACAACGTCGGGGGTCTTCCTGAAAAAATGAAACTGAAAATTGTCGAGCCCCTGCGCTCCCTCTTTAAGGACGAGGTACGCCGCGTCGGGAAAGCCCTGGGCCTCAAGGAAGAACTGCTCACACGCCATCCTTTTCCGGGGCCCGGGCTGGGGATCAGGATTCTGGGGGACATTACGCCAGAGAAGGTAGCCATGTTACAGGAAGCCGATGCCATTTACACGAACGGACTGAAGGAGTGGGGGTTGTATGACAAGGTCTGGCAGGCGGGCGTGATATTGCTCCCCGTGAGGTCAGTGGGCGTCATGGGCGATGAAAGAACCTATGAAAACGTGGTCGCCCTCAGGGCAGTCACCTCTACCGATGCCATGACAGCCGACTGGGCCCACCTCCCTTATGAATTCCTGGCCTCCATATCAGGCGAAATCATCAATAAGGTCAGGGGCATTAACCGCGTGGTGTACGATATCAGCTCCAAACCACCTGCTACCATCGAATGGGAATAACCTCACCGCGCTGCTCTGGCACGATATTCGCTGAACATTTACCATGCCCTGGTCGTTTTCTTCCCTCTGACGGGTAAAAAATTAAAATGATGAGAAAAAATAATATCCATTTGCATGCGGGACTTTTGGCCACTGGTCTGCTCTTTCTTCTCCTTTTCTCAGGACAGAAAGAGGCATCCGCCCAGGAATCACAGGCCAATACCCTGAAATTTGGCCGTCTGCTGAGGCTGGTAGAATCCTATTATGTAGATACCACCAATATCAACAAGCTGACCGAAAAAGCCATTGTTGCCCTGCTCCAGGACCTCGACCCCCATTCGGTTTACATCTCCAGGGAAGAGGTGGAGAAAATGAATGAACCGCTGAAAGGCAACTTTGAGGGGATCGGAGTCTCCTTCAACATTTTCAGGGATACCCTTCTGGTCGTATCGACGGTTCCCGGGGGGCCTTCCGAAAAGACAGGCATTATGGCCGGGGACAGGATTCTCTCTATCGATGGTCAGAATGTGGCAGGCGTAGGGCTCACCAACAACGATGTCTTCGAGAAACTCCGCGGCGAAAAAGGGACTACGGTGCAGTTGAAAATTCTCAGGAAAAATGTGAAGGAACTGCTTGACTTCGCGGTCATCCGCGATAAGATACCCATCAACAGCCTTGATGCGGCCTACATGCTGGACAAGGAGACGGGCTATATTAAACTCAACCGTTTTTCGGCCACGACCATGGAGGAGTTTAATGCGGCCATGGAAACGCTGAAGAAAGAGAAAATGCGCCATCTGGTTCTGGATTTGCGCAACAATGGCGGGGGATACCTGAAAGCGGCGACCGACCTTGCCGAGGAGTTTCTGCCTGCCGGGAATACCATCGTCTATACCGAGGGCGTCAACAATCCCCGTAAAGAATTCAAAGCGACCAACAGCGGCTCCTTTGAAACGGGGAAACTGGTCATTCTGATCAATGAAGGTTCCGCTTCTGCCAGTGAGATTGTGGCAGGGGCCGTGCAGGACTGGGACCGCGGTGTGCTGATCGGCCGCCGCTCCTATGGGAAAGGACTGGTCCAACAACCCTTCTACCTGACCGATGGCTCCATGGTCAGGCTTACTACCGCCCATTACTATACGCCCAGCGGAAGGTGTATCCAGAAACCGTATGACCAGGGCGTCGAAGAATACCGCACCGATTACCAGAAACGTATGGAGAACGGAGAGATGTTCCATGCCGACAGCATCTCTTTTGCCGATTCGCTGCGCTATAAAACCCTGGGCAGCGGCCGCACGGTTTACGGCGGTGGAGGCATCATGCCTGACCTCTTCGTGCCCCTCGACACCTCCGCCCTCTTTGCATATTACAACCGGCTGCAACGCAATAATATTCTTTACAATTACATTCTTGGATACCTCGACACCAACCGCCGGGACCTGCTGGAAAAATATCCGACTTTTGAAAAATTCAACTCCAGATACACTCCGGGTGATGACATCATTGAGGGCATTGTCGCTGCAGGTGAAAAAGATTCCATTCCCCGCGATCAGAAAAGCCTTGACTTCACCCTCCCCTTTATGAAAAGGGAGATCAGGGCCCATATGGCCAGAAGCCTCTACTCGGCTGACCATTTCTACCAGATTATCAATGAGGAGGATTCCATGATCAGAAAGGCTCTGGAGGTCCTGGGCAACCAGGAACTCTTCTCCCAGTTTCTGATCAGCCACGAATGAATTCCAGTTTAGCAGGTATCAACTCACACCCCATTGTTTCATGATGCAGGAGAGCATAGCTTGGCTGACCACGAATGGACTGGAGGTAGTGGGGGCCCTCCTGGGGCTGGCCTATATCATCCTGGGAGTCAGGCAGAATATCCTGACCTGGCCGGCAGGGATCCTCTCTTCACTGCTTTACATCTTTATCTTCCTCGATGCCCGTCTTTATGCCAATATGGGGCTGCAGTTTTACTATACGGCCATGAGCCTCTATGGCTGGTATTACTGGCTCCGGGGGAAGCGGGAAGATCCGGGAGGCAAACTGCCCGTGGTTGCGCTGACCCCCCGCCAGGGAGCCACTGCTGCCGCTATCGCCCTTCCCCTCTTTCTCATCATCTCCTTCATTCTGAAGAACTACACCGATTCTCCGGTACCGGTTACCGATGCTTTCATCTCCACCATGGGCATTATTGGCACCTGGATGCTCGCACGTAAAATCCTCTTCAACTGGATCATATGGATCATCAGCGATTCTTGTGCCATCACCCTCTACCTAAGCCGTGACATGTGGCCCACCGCCCTGCTCTACATCATTTACCTGGGCATGGCTTTCTATGGCTATTTGACCTGGAAACGGACCCTGACCCCATCCGCCTCATGACTACCCCCCCAAAACCGCGGATCATCGTCATCACGGGAGCCGAATCGACCGGCAAGTCTCACCTTACCCGTGAACTGGCGGCCCATTTCTCAGCCCCCTGGTTCCCGGAATATGCCCGCGAATACCTGGAAAAACACCCCCATCCCTATACCAGGGAAGAGGTGATCCATATCGCCCGTAAACAAGTGGCCCAGATGGAGCAGGCCCTGGCTTCCGGCGAGGAGTGGTATTTCTTCGATACCTGGCTGATAATCACCAGGGTATGGATGGAGGTGGTTTACGGCGCGGCACCACCCTTTATCACGGAGGCCATTGCGGCCTCCCGGGTTGATCTGTTCCTCCTCTGTGATACCGATCTGCCCTGGGAACCAGATCCCCTACGGGAAAACGGCGGGGAGATGCGCAACCAACTTTCGGAGATCTACCGCTCCCTGCTGGAGAGGGCCGGATTCCGCTATGCGCTGGTGACCGGCACGGGTAAGACCAGAATTACCAACGCCCTGCGCATCATCGGCAACACTTTCGGCCTTTCATCCGGTTCCTCCCTTCAATTTCAATAAAACATCAATTGTCCCATAAGTTTTTAAATCAATGGGCATTCTTAATGAATTGGTCGCTAAATTTGTTATGGAACCTTTGGTGAGGATAATAGGTTATGAAACAGATGATTTATCAGGATATCACCCAACTGGTGGGGAGCACTCCCCTGGTCAGGCTCAACCGCCTTTCTGATGGATTGGGGGTTACCCTATTGGCCAAGATGGAATCCATGAACCCGGGGGGGTCGGTCAAAGACCGGTTGGCCCTGGCTATGATCACGGCTGCCGAAAAGGAGGGGCTCCTGGGCCCCCGGAGTGTGGTGATAGAGCCCACGAGTGGCAATACCGGCATTGGATTAGCGATGGTTTGTGCGGTCAGGGGCTACAGGCTGATCATTGTCATGCCCGAGAGTGCCTCCCTGGAGAGAAGGGCGGTCATCAGGGCTTATGGAGCAGAGGTGGTCCTCACCCCTGCCGCAGGAGGAATGAATGAATCGATACGTGTGGCCGGAGAAATCGCCGCCCGCACCCCCGGGGCTTTTGTTCCCATGCAGTTCAGCAATCCCGCCAACGCGGAGATGCACCGCAGGACTACCGCCATGGAGATATGGAACGCCACCGGAGGAGATGTAGACCTCTTCGTGGCTGGCTCCGGCACCGGAGGAACCATCACCGGTGTTTCCGAGATCCTGAAACAGAAGAATCCCGCCCTGGTCAGCGTGGTCGTTGAACCGGCCACCTCTCCTGTCCTTTCGGGTGGAGCCCCGGGAAAACACAAGATCCAGGGCATCGGCCCAGGTTTTGTTCCGGAAGTGCTCAACACCAGGGCTTATGACGAAATTATCCTGGTTTCTGACACCGACGCCATGGCCGGAAGCCGGAAACTGGCTTCCGGGGAAGGTATCCTGGCAGGGATTTCCTCAGGAGCCAACTTCCATGCAGCCCTTGAAGTAGCCCAACGCCCCGCCAACCGGGGAAAAACGATCGTTTTCATGGTCTGCGACACCGGAGAGAGATATTTGAGTACCCACCTCTTTGAAATGGAAGATAATGGATAATCCTGCCCCGCATCCCTTCGGGGAGACCATCCAGGAGCTGGCCGACCCCCATTCCTACAGGCTGGTATGTCATGAACACCGGCAGGGAGAGTCTCTTCCCTCCATCCAGAAGCTGTCCCGGATCATCGAGCTGACCCGGGAGATCATCTTCCCCGGCTATTTCGGCAACACCTCCCTGCGCCCCGAGACCATTGGCCATTATATGGGGGTCTACCTCGATGAGCTTTGTGAACTTCTCACAGGAGAGATCCTGGCCGGCATGTGCTTTGAGTGCCGGGAGCAGAACGGTGAAAAAAGGGAACCCCCCGTCAGGCAAGCCCGAGAGACCACCCATGAGTTCATCAGGTCACTCCCCGATATCCGGAAGCGAATGGTCACCGACGTGGAAGCCATGTATTTGGGCGATCCTGCCGCTAAAAGTTTCGCAGAGGTGATCTTCTGCTATCCTTCCATCCGTGCGGTAACCAATTACCGCATCGCCCACCGGTTGGAAGAGCTGGGGATTCCCCTGATTCCCCGCTTTATTGCTGAGATGGCCCACAGCGAAACCGGCATTGACATCCATCCCGGGGCCGTCATCGGCGACTATTTTGCCATCGACCACGGAACCGGCGTCGTGATCGGCTCCACCTGTATCATCGGCCATCATGTCAAAATATACCAGGGGGTGACCCTGGGGGCCAGGAGTTTTGAACTCGATGATCGGGGAAATCCTGTCAAGGGCATCCCCCGCCACCCCATTGTAGAGGACCACGTGGTCATTTACGCCGGAGCGACCATCCTCGGGAGAATTACCATTGGGCACCATTCGGTGGTGGGTGGAAATGTATGGGTCACCCACAACCTGCCTCCTGAATCGAGGGTCGTTCAGAAAAAAGCCCGCGAAAATGGGTTCACCAATGGCGGGGGCATATGA
>ERZ1645192.3654-NODE-3654-length-12432-cov-6.320110_pt1 | contig 12432 bp, 6 predicted proteins | sample MGYA00575354_ERZ1645192 | MGnify/ENA primary metagenome ERZ1645192 (study PRJEB40844, sample SAMN11349763) | freshwater sediment metagenome | isolation source: river sediment | host: Sediment | place: India: Faizupur Khadar , New Delhi | collected 2017-02-21 ... | reverse complement strand
GATATCCGGGCAGAACTGAAAACTCGAAGCCATCGCCTCATCACAAGTAACTGTTCTGCCCATGTGAACTGCAGCACGGACAATAATAACTGACAGGTTCGACAGAGCCGCCCGCCTGGCCTCATTCAAGGGTCGATTGTTTCGAATCGCGGCCAGCAGCACGTTCCACTCAGCCTGCCATGCGCTGTACTGATCGTTTCCTGCCTTCCAGGCGATGTTATCCGAAGCCAGCCGCAGGTCTTTATGGATCAGCACTCGCCCCGCATGCGCGCTGCCCGGAAACTGGGCCGCGCACTTCGTGCCATGCACATATGTTATGCATTCGTTGTAGCACTTGGGCAGCCAGCGCACCACATGAGTCGCGATGGTGCCATCTGGAAACGTCCATTCCACAGCCATTGAATCAAGGTTTTGACCGAAATCGGTGCTGTCGGCCGCCCGTCCGCCCACGCCGTGAGCTGAAATCGGATAGGCGTTCTTGATCCAGCACATTTCATCGATCTGGTGAATGTCCATCTCCGAGTACAAGCCTCCTGAGACCCAGTAAAAATCGGTGTAATGCCGGATTTGCCAGTGCAATTCATTTTCAGTGTCCGGCCTCGTGGGCAATGGCTTGCAAGGCTGCATCCTGTAGCCCCGGATAAGCTGGATCTCCCCAAGATCGCCATTATGAATTCGCTCCACAAGATCCATGCGACTTTGCGCATGGCGGCACATGAGCCCGGAAGCAATTCTTACGCCCTTCCTGTCCGCAGCTTCGCCCGCCTTTATAATGCGGCGCAGCCCAGGCACGTCGCTGGCAAAAGTCTTCTCCATGAAAACATGGATGCCGCGCTCGACAGCGTACTCGACTTGCGCGGGACGAAACCCGGCGTAGCCGGTCAGCATGGCCACGTCCCCTGGTCGAAGGCAGTCAATGGCATTCCGATAGGCATCGAACCCAATAAATTGTCGTTCAGTAGGCACATCGATCCGGTCTCCGTACTTGGCGGTCAAATTGGCGTAGGAGGATGCCATCCGCTTCGGAAACAGATCCGCCATCGCCACCAACTTTACAGGGCCGTTAGGCGAATCATAAGCATTTACAACGGCGCCGCTGCCGCGCCCTCCGCAGCCGATCAACGCGAGCTGAATGGTGTTGCCCTCAGCGGCGTGCACATAGGGAAACGAGGCCCCGACAACTACCGTGGCAGCAGCGAACGTTCCGGTGCGCTTCAGAAATTCACGACGGGAGGTTGGAAAGGATTGAGAAGTACTCATCGGCATCACGTTAACGAGGTTCTTTGTTTGAGATGCGGTCATTGCCATTCGTTCTCCAGTGTTCACGAAGAGGAGGGCGAGGCAAGAACCTGCTAGCTAAACCCGTTAAATACGGCGATTCGGCCAATGCGTGCACGTCTTGTGAATGGCATTCTGGGAGAAAGCGCTGCCATCTGCGTGACGCGAGTGGTGACATGAGAAAATCGACCGTCACATGATAACCTTCCTTCCCCACTTTGGGGTCTCGCAATGGTGCTCCTGGAGCTTTGGAACTAAGGAATCCCAGGAGGCAGTGCCGACAGTCGGTAGTCAGTGTAACTGTCAGTAAGCGGTAGTCTCTATCTGCGACTTGCCACTACTACAAGGGATTTGCAGACACTCGCCCACCACGCGTTGTTATGCCTAACGCGACGGTAGAGCATGGATACGGAAGAAGCGGTTCGAGTTGGGCAGCAACAGAACGGTATGCGCCAACCATGGCTCTGCGGCGGGCAAAGCCTCCGCGCCAACCTCGGCGACCCATCTATCCAGCATGTTGTCCGTGCCCTCCACGGCGTAGTAAAGTCCCGGCACCGCCGGCCACTCCAACCGTAGGCTGCCCGTTTCGTGTAGCGTGGGACGTGCTTTGAGCACGGATGCCGGGTTTGGTTGAGCTTGAAGCGAACTGCTGCTGACAGCGAGGGCGAAAACGTATGAAGCAAACTTCATAAGCCTGGCCAATAGCTATAGATCCCGGATACGCAGCCGGTAGTACCGTGCCTGCGCGTTCATTGGGTTGGTAAACTGCAGTATCTGCGGCGCGCCGGCCGGCGTCGCGAATTCGATGTCGGCCCATGCCGTCAAGTCCGGGCTGGACTGAAGCACATAACCAAGGTTTGCGAGCGCCCGGAACGAGAGCGCGAGCTTGCCGCTGGCGTCCGGGATCGGCATGAGCTGAGAGAGCTTCGTGGCGGGAGGCACCTCAAAGCTTTGCAGCAGCATGCCGTAGATGACCTCCGCAATCCGGCCCGCGCCGTCGGCGTTTGGGTGGATCTTGTCGGGAAACCACTCCGGATGATTCGCAAGTGCTGGCTCCATATCCACTGTGTCCGCGCCGGAACGATCGGCAGCCTTCCGAATGAGATTGTTGACCTCCGTGACCACCGGTTGGCCGTAATAGGTCTGCCCGGGGAATAATGGAGCAAGGCGTTGCCAGATAATGATACGCGGATTGGTCGGCAGCGCGCGATAGGCGGCAATGATTTCGCGATAATCACGCACTAAATACTGTCGCTGCGCGTCGGCGAAGGTGGACACGTCGTTAATGCCGAGATTGCAGATGACCGCGTCCGGTTGGAACGCGAGCGCGTTCGTGTGCTCGACTTGCTTGATGTAGCCGCGCGCCCAGTTGCTAAAGGTGTCGCGAGTCACCGTGCAGCCGCTCCGGCCAAAGTTGCGTATCTCGAACTCGGGCCCAAGCAGCGCCTGTAATTGCGCCGGGTAAGTCCTGTTTGTGTCGGTGATGCCCGCACCGTAAGTGATGCTGTCTCCAATGCACGCCACCCGCACGGGGCGGTTCGCTGTCGTCCAGCGGTCCGTGCGAAACGGCGATGCCGGCAGGCCCGCCCCATTGAAGAAATTGATGCTGCCCGATGGAATCCAACAGTAGCGCACAGCCGCAGGCTGCGGCACGTCCGGCGCGCTCACAATGACGTATTCGCCGGAAATGGCGGCCGTCGCGGTGTAAAACACGCGGTTCGTGCCTGCTATGGTGAATTGCTTGAGCGGGAGTCCGTCCGACGAAACCAGCCCGCCGGACGTGTGGCTGAATTTCAGCGCCATCACGCCGTTTGAGACAGTTACCCCGGCGAGTTGCGGGCCGCTCCACTCGATGTTCTCTCCGTAGCTCAACGCGCGGGCGATCAGTGCCAGGCGGTCGCCCACAGGCTGCTTGTCCACGGGGTGCACATCCTCCGCGTTGCCGTATTCAAAAACGACGGCCATGGCGGTGTTGGAAATGGTCCGGGCACACTTTAGCTGGCTTTCTCGAAACCACGGCCATGGGCCGCGGTTCATCTGCGGCAGTTGGACGAAGTAAACCGGGAGCGACAAATTCTCCCAGGCCGCGCGCCAACCGGCGACGAGGTTGGTGAAGGTCTCGGTGTGCCAGCGGGCCATCAGGTCGTAATCAAATCCATCGTAAGGTGTGTTTTTGTAAAACTCCGCATCCGACTCGCCCTGGTACCAGAGCACGCCCCGTATGGCGAAAGGAGCGATGTTCGCGAGACCGTTGCGCCAGCAAGAGCCTGGTTTGTAGGGATGCTCCGGCATCGGCGCGGGCCGGCCGGCGCTGTCCCAGTTGGACAGGTTCTTCAAGGTGCGTTCCTTTACCCACGGTGAGATCATGTCCGAATCGAGAAAGTGGTCCTCGATCGCTTTCAGGCGCGGGTCAGCGTCCGTCGCTGCGGGGGGCATCCAGCTTTGTGCGATCGTGCCGCCGACGCTGCAGTCAATCAGCCCGACCGGAATATTCTGGTTCGTGAGAATATGCCGCGCGAAGAAATATCCGACTGCTGAGATCGAGCCTGCCGTGGCCGCGCTGCTTTCCAGCCAGGACCCTGAAAAATATTGTTGCGGGGTCAACTTCGCCACCTCCGCTGCGCTCCAGACAATGTCATCGGTGACGGGGTACTCGCTCATCCACCAGTAGCGCAGCAGAGTGTTCGTCGCGCCCGCAGTCGCTGCGGCGCCCCCGGTCGCGGCACTCAAAGGGAAGTTGGCGTTGCTCTGACCGGAGATGAGCCACACATCTCCGATGAGTATGTTGGTGCAGACGATGTTCGTGCTTCCGGTGACGGCAAGCGTTTGCGGTGTTGCATTGACCGCCAGCGGGGCGAGGTTCACGCGCCAGGCGCCGTTCGTGTCGGCGGTGGTGACCAATGTTTGTCCTGCGAAATTCACAGTGATGGCCGTGCCTGGCACATCCACGCCAAAGACGGGGCAGGGCTGATCGCGCTGGAGAACGGCGTTGGAGGCAAATACTCGAGCCAGCTTCAGCGTGGTGGGTGGTGGGTTTGTGGGCGCGGGATTTGTCTGCGGCGGCAACGTGGTGAATTGAATGCGGTTGAAGTTCGCCGCCCCATCGCCGCCCGTTGAACCCGCCCCGAACGCGCAACCGGACAGTCCGCCCACCGCATAGGGCCCGATGGAGGTCACGAAGCTGCCATCCATGGAGAGTGAGGCGCTGGTGTTCGTTGGATACTTGGTCAGCGAGAATTCATGGTACGCGCCGTCGTGCGTCTGCTGCACCGTGAGTGTTTGCGCCGGATTGAACGTCTGCACCGTCAGCGCGCCTGCTGTCGTCACATCGACGAAATAGAACCACCGGGACGATGCGTTGTTGTATTGCAGGTAAATGCTGCTGCCGCCGGTGTAGCCATTCGTCATGCGGAGCTTTGCGAGAAACTCCCAGCCGTTCGTGGCGGCGGCGGCGTGGTGCGCCGCGTCGAGGTTGGTGCTGTAAGCCTGGCCGATGGCGGCCGAGGTGTTATCATTCACCGTCCACGCGTTCAAACCGGAAGCGCCGTCCGGGGAGAGTCCGCCGACCGTCCCGCCGGTGCCGCTTCTGGTCCAGCCGACCGTGGCTGGATCGGGCGCCGCGGCGTCTGCGCCCGCATCGTAAAGCGCGATGGCATTGGTCTGTGCACAGACAGGCCAAGCCAGCAGAGTTGTAAACAAGGCTAGTGAAAAGGTGCGCAGGCTCATTAACTGCTTCTGCAAAAATGTCATTCACTCTGAAAGGCCACAACCCCAATGCGGTTGTCGTTTCTTAATACAAGCGTCGCCGAAAAGATGGCGACCAGGTGTATTAACGTGACAAATCCTGATTCCCCGCTATTGCTTTGACGCACCGCATTGCCGCGGTCACCATTGGATAAGCAGACAGTATGAAAACCAGCATTGGACGGGCGACGACGGGCAAGAGCAGCCGCAGAAGTTTTCTTCAGAGCGCCGCCGCTGCATCTCTCATGGGCTACACGTTGGCTGTGAAAGCCTCTCCTGTGGCCAGGAAACTTAGTCCAAGGGACGATCCATACAAGCCCCTGAAGCGGCCCGGCCCTGTGACGTTCCCGATCGAGAACGAGGCCCTGATGCGGCGTGTCGATCTCAAGTGCGACGTTCTGGTCGCTGGCGGTGGTCTGGCCGGGGTTTGCGCTGCACTCTCCGCAGCACGACATGGGAGGAAGACGATCCTGGTGCAGGACCGTTCGCGACTGGGCGGCAACGCCAGTTCCGAAATCAAGATGCACCCGCTGGGTGTTGAGCCTTCAAAAACCGGATGGCGGGAAGGAGGCATCATAGAAGAACTGAAGATGGAGAACGTGGTGCGGAATCCCCAGATGGCCTGGGAGCTCTGGGACCTGCTGCTTTATGACAAATGCGTTTCCGAGCCTAATCTGCAGCTCATTCTGGATACCTCCCTCTGCCGGGCCGAACTCGATGAGAATGCGATCAAGGTTGCGTGGGCCCGGTGCGAGACCACGCGGACTGTCTATAGAATCCAAGCTGGGATTTACATTGATGCCACTGGCGACTCGCGGCTCGCCATGGAAGCAGGTGCGGAGGTGATGTTCGGAAGGGAGGGCACAGAGAAGTTCCGAGAAAAGCATGCGGACTACGACAAGATCGGCACCCGCCAGGGGTCCTCGATTTTGTTCACGTCGCGATTGTATGAGAAAGAAATGCCCTTCAAGGCACCTGCGTGGGCCAAAAAGATTACCGAAAAGGACCTGCAATACCGGAAAATCACAGACGCTGAACTGGCCTTCGGCTTCTGGTGGCTCGAGCTTGGCGGCGAACACGATGCCATCCGCGACAACGAGCACCTGCGGTTCGAGATACTCTCCATAGTTCTCGGCGTTTGGGATTATATCAAGAACAGCGGAAAGTTTCCGGCCGCGAAATGCCGTGCGCTGGACACCGTGGGCATGGTGCCCGGAAAGCGCGACACGTATCGTATCGCGGGCCCTCGCGTGTTTACGGAGCAGGATATCCTCGGCGGATGGAAGAAACTGGACGACGGTGTTGCCGTGGGCGGTTGGATGCTCGATGATCATCCCGCTGCAGGGTTTTGGGCCTCGGACCGGCCTCCCGGCCAGACGTCAAAGGATCCCAAGGTGGCGACCAAGCCTTACAACATTCCGCTATCCTGCCTCTATTCCAAAGATATCCGGAATCTGATGATGTGCGGCCGTAACATCAGTTGTTCCCACGTGGCGTTCACCTCCACGCGCGTAATGTGTACGTGCGCTGTGGTTGGACAAGCTGCAGGCACCGCAGCCGCTCTCTGTGTGGAATCCAGACTGACCCCGGCGCAACTTCGTGATACGAAGCAGAAGCTGATTGAACTGCAGCAACTGCTGCTGCGCGATGATCAAACAATTCTGGGAATATCCAACTCGGATCCCAGGGACCATGCCAGACGCAGCAAGGTGACCGCGTCTTCTGCCGCAAACGGTTCCAAGCCGGAAAACGTCATCTCCGGGGTAACGATCGAGGCCAAAGCCGAATTCAAGAACCGTTGGGCTGCGCCAGTAGCTTCGATGCCGTGGATTCGGCTCGAATGGGATACTGCACAAAAAGTTTCTCAGGTTCGCATTACATTTGATTCCGGATCTCTTGGGCTGACCCAAACCAGCCGGGTGCCGCGTATTGAGAAGATGGTTCGGGGTCCGCAGCCCACGATTGTTCGTGATTATAAGCTTACAGCCGTGCTTCAAGATGGTTCTGAAACAGTGCTGGCGAACGTTAAAGAGAATTTCAGAAAACTGGCAGTGCACCAGTTCAAAGAGGTCCAAGCCAAGGCGATCCGCTTGGACATTTTCGCTACAAACGGCGACGAGCTGGCGTTGGTAAAGGAAATTAGGGTCGAAGCATGACGCATTACCAAGAAAGCGCGGCAATGGCAGCCCCTTTTCTCGCATTGAACAGAATCACCCGAAAATTCAGTTTGTCATGCCCGCCGCCTAACATCCCCCCACGAGCGGTTTTGAAGGGATCCTCCACGGACGCGCCACTTATCTGCACTCGGAAGGCGCGCCTCCTTGCGCAGGGAAGGGGCAATCATTTCCTCTTCACTGTCGAATGCAATCAAGGGGGTTGATGACAACTTGCGCGAACGCTACCCGAAGAGCTCTCGCGATTTTTCCCCTCAACACAGCGCGAACGCTTGTGATTCAAAGAGCTTTTGAGAGGTCGGAGGACATGGCGCTTGCATTTGGGAGTGTTTCACTGAGACTGGAACGCGTAACTGCGGATGTTCCCCGGCTATGGAACCATCCCCCGTTGCTCTCAGGTGTTAACTGGCATGAATAGATTCTACGTAATAGTCGCGGTGTGCTCGCTGCTCACGATCACTGTGTCAGCAGCGTCGTCGAACGCCCCGATCAAAAGGAAAGCTCTGCTGAAGGGCAAAGTTACTTTCACGAACCTTGGCAAGTTTGAGTCATCAACTGCTGGGTCGCGGCAGGGGGCGACAATTTTCCAGAATTATCTTTTTCAGGGTCACGATGGAGCCAAGTGCGACATCTTCGATTTCACTTCGCGAAAGTTACTCAAGACCTCCCGGGCACAGCCGGACATTGCCAAGAATCACCTCAACACAATCGACTTTCTTTGCGACCGTTACTACCGTCCGGCCGATGCGTTCCCCTTGCTTTACGTGTCGGAGAACAATCTCTCGTATTTCATTACAGTCAATCGCCTGACCTCACTGGAGGACGATTTTCACGCGGTGCAGCGGATTGAACTTCCCTCACAGATTGGCTACTACCTTAACGCCGTTTACGACACAAAGAGGGGATTCATTTACACCGTTTGCTTCAAGAACAAGACGTGGCGGAGCGCCGCCGGCAACAACTGCCTGCTCGTATCGAAATTGCGTTTGCCTGATGTGGGCGAAGGCAATGTGACACTCACCCACGTAATCGATCAGTTTGAACTGCCGTTCCACACCGCGACCCAGGGCGCTTTCTTCAGCGACGGGCTCATCGTCCACGGTTTCGGCATCAACATCAATGCTCACGATGGCATTGTGATCATCGACCCGGCAAAGAGGGCGATCGTTCGCGAGATCCCCACCCACGACATCTTTTGCGACGAGATTGAAGGTGTGACCGCTTATAATGGCGCCGTTATCGTTACGCTCCAACATGGCAATGTGTTTCGTGTGGATTTCAAATAGAGATTGCGTGTCCGCGCCCGCTTTCGCACAGAGACGTCTGAGTCTATCTCCACACAGATTTCAATTCCCCACCCGGGGGCAGTGGACTACGAACTATTCATCAAGGTAACCGAGCTATGAGCATCCGCCTGATCGCGCTGGACATGGATGGAACCATTACCCAGCACAAAACTCCCCTTGATTCCGCAAACCGTCGTGCGCTCGACCTGCTGCGTGCGAAATATCGCCTCGTCATCGTGGGTGCGGGCAGTTGCATGCGCATTCACAATCAACTCGATCGCTATCCCATCGATGTCATCGGTTGTTACGGCATGGAATTCTCCCGATACGACGAGAGCCAGCAGACCCTGGTCATCACCGAGAAAACGAGGATTCCAGTTACAAATCGCGAAGCCATCAACGAAAAGGCGCGTGTCCTGCGCGAGCGGTTCGGTTTCACGGAATATGCAGGAGACAGTGTTGAATTTCATGACTCCGGGATGCTGACCTTTGCGTTGTTGGGCACCAGGGCCAGCATCAAGGATAAGCTGGCATTCGATCCTGACCGATCACGCCGTAAACCGGCCTATTCTGCTGTATGCGAGGCCTTCGGCGAATACACAATCTTCATCGGAGGTTCGAGCTCGTTTGATATCGTGCCGCATCCCTTCAACAAGCTGTATGCGCTGGACAAGTATTGCAGGCTTCATGATTACCGCCACGACGAGGTCGTCTTCGTCGGGGACGATTACGGCCCGGGCGGGAACGACGAGCAGGTATTCACCTCCGACATCCGATGCATCCGCATCGACAACTACCTGGACTTTCCGGCTGCCACGGCGCATCTGCATTAAGAACCACTCGATGCGGCACGTTTGCCAGCGTTTGGTTGGATGGATCAGAGGCCCATTCATTCCATTATGGTCGCGATCGGGTTGCGATCGGGTTCGACATTGTCAGGTGGCCCGGTATCTTCGCGTCTGTGTGGTTTCTCTGGAATAAGGCTGGCCCGGTTAAGCCAGGAGCTGAAAGCATCTTATGTCTAATGTAGCGATCGTGGGCGCGGGGATGATGGGCACGGCAATGGCATGGCCGTTGAGCGACAACGGCCACCAGGTCCGATTAGTTGGGACACATCTCGATCGGGAAATCATCGACTCCTGCCTGGCCAACAGGTTTCATCCACGCTTGCGCCGGCGGCTCCCGGATAACGTGCGACCGTATCAAGCGGAAGAAATCGGGGCAGCGTTGGAAGACGTTCAAGTCATCGTCAGCGGAGTCAGCTCGCCGGGGGTGCATTGGATCGGGCGCGCGCTGGCGCCGCACATAAAATCCGGGATGAAGATCATTGCTATAACCAAGGGACTGGAAGCCACGACCGACGGGACCCTGCGGATTCTCCCTGATGTGTTGGCGGATGAATTGTCCGCTAACGGGTCGGGGCAGGTTTGCGTGGCGGCGGTGGGCGGGCCCTGCATTGCGGGGGAGTTGGCCGGTCGGCGCAACACCTGTGTTTATTTTACCTCGCGTGACACGCCAGCGCTTCCGTTCCTGCGGCAGTTGTTCCAGACGTCCTACTACCATGTTTTCCTCTCGGCAGATGTCGTCGGAGTGGAGGTGTGCGTGGCGTTAAAGAACGCCTTTACGCTGGGGGTGGGTCTGGCGGAGGGAATGCTGGACCAACTGGGCGGCCCAGACGAGGCAGGGGCGCACAATTACAATTCGGCGGCAGCGCTGTTTGGCGCCAGCGCGAAGGAAATGACACGGCTGGTTTCGATACTCGGGGGGAACCCGGCGATGGTTGCGTCCCTGCCGGGAGTAGGCGACCAGTATGTCACTTGCATGGGCGGACGAACGGTGCGGCTCGGACGGCTCCTGGGCAAGGGCCTCACTTACGAACAAGCCCGGGCGGAGATGGCGAAGGACACGCTGGAAAGCGCTTTTGTCATTGCGCAAATTGCCAGGGCTCTGCCCGGACTGGAGGCGCGCGGGTTGGTGGGCCGCGACGAACTGCCACTCACGCGCTGGTTGTGCCGCGCGATCACAGGTCAGACCACTGACGGAGTTGATTTCGGTCAACTTTTCCAGGACGACATGAAGTGACAATCGGCCCGGTCCAGGACAACTTTCAGGCGTTTGGCTGTCGGGGCGGCCGATCGGCAAAAGTGAGTCTCGTGCCTGTGCGTGAACATGGCAGGCGCCGGCAGGGTAAGCGATGAGTGTTCCTGTTCGAGAGGTTTTTCATTGGACAACCAGTGAATCGGCAGGTGAGAGTAACAGCGCATTCGAGTTTATGGCGAAGACTATAGCAACAAGCTGCCAACTCGATCGTTTCGAAATTCGACGCGATCAAGCTGTGGCGGCAGCCAACACCGGGATAACGGACGCCGCACCGGATGGGGGCGCAAACAAGTGCAACTCGTGACACGGTTGGAAGTTCGCTGCCCGTCGGATTTCGCCGGTGTTGACCAGTTCCAGATTACCCTGAGCATCTGCCCGGAAGGAAGTTTCTCCTCAGGCAAGAAATTCCTGCCTGCGATTGAGGGTGGTCTGCGGACACTCGGGGTAATGTCTCAGACTACGGCATGGAGACTTCGAGACGCCGAGGCCCTTCATCGGCTGTGCGACCCTGGTTGTGCGAGTCTTGCTGTTGATGACAGGGACAAGACGATGGAGAGGATGCCCGCATACTACTAATTACTGAAGCAAATGAAGCCCGACACAGCCAACGAAAACAAAGATTCCAGTCTCAACTCAGTCCCGGTTTCCCCATCTGCGCGAAGTGGTTCGCGATGGTCGCTGGTCTTGAGGATTTTCGCGCCTGCGCCGGAAGCAGAGGTCCTCCTAAAAGACCCCGGCGAGATTAAAGCTCAGTATCGATACTGGCAGCGCCGGATTCTGATCGGCACGATTGTCGGCTACGCGATGTTCTATTTTGTGCGAAAGAATCTCAGCATCGCTATGCCGGGGATGGGAAAGGAACTCGGTATCAGTAAAGCCGACCTGGGTTTGTTTCTTACGCTGCACGGGCTGTTATATGGCCTGTCAAAGTTCGCTAACGGATTTCTTGCGGATCGAGCCAACGCCCGGACGTTCATGGCGGCGGGACTGGTGCTTTCTGCAATTGCCAATGTGTTCTTCGGGCTCAGTTCGGCGGTCGTTACGCTCGGCTTCTGGTGGATGCTCAACGGCTGGGTCCAGGGCATGGGATTTCCCCCCTGTGCCCGGCTGATGACGCATTGGTTTCCGCCCAAACAACTGGCTACGAACTTTTCGATCTGGAACACTTCGCATTCGATTGGCGCGAGTCTGGCGGTAGTGCTGTGTGGTTACCTCGCGTTATACAGTTGGCGGCTTTGCTTTTTCGTGCCGGCCGGTTTGGCGGTTCTTTGCGCCCTGCTGCTGCTGGTTCTTCTGCGGGACACTCCTCCGTCGCTGGGGCTGCCCGAAGTGGAAGGCACAACGCAAGCCCCGGGACAGCCGGCGTTCTCCTCCGCGCTGCTCAAGCAGGTATTTGGCAATCCCTACATCTGGCTGCTCTCGATGGGCAGCTTCTGCGTTTACACCATGCGCTATGTGATGCTGGATTGGGGACCCACCCTGATGACAGAATTGAAGCATATTAAACTGACCCATTCCGGCTGGATGGTGGCTGGTTTTGAGGTGTCGGGCGTGGCCGGCATGCTGCTTGCCGGCTGGCTGACCGACCGGGTTTTCGGCGGACGGGGCGCTCGGGTGTGTGTGATCTCGATGGCGCTGGCTGGCGTGGTGGTGTTCCTCTTCTGGAAGCTCGCGAGTCCGGTGCTGTGGGTCAACACGCTGCTTCTGTGTCTGGCAGGTTTTTTCATCTACGCGCCCCAGGCGCTGGTCGGAATCGTGATTGCCAACCTGGCCACGAAACGGCTGGCGGCAACAGCCATCGGATTTTCCAGCATCTTTTCCTATGCCAGCACGCTGATCTCGGGGTGGGG
>ERZ1645192.3653-NODE-3653-length-12432-cov-9.300396_pt1 | contig 12432 bp, 8 predicted proteins | sample MGYA00575354_ERZ1645192 | MGnify/ENA primary metagenome ERZ1645192 (study PRJEB40844, sample SAMN11349763) | freshwater sediment metagenome | isolation source: river sediment | host: Sediment | place: India: Faizupur Khadar , New Delhi | collected 2017-02-21 ... | reverse complement strand
CGGAAATCGACGAAGATGTAGACGACGAGCTGGGCGTTTTCGGTCCGCACGCTGGGCGGTCCTTTCGCCAGGCTCACCTTCGCCACCTGGCCGAGCGGAATGGCGTTGCGGTTCGGCAGCGGGATCAGCACGTTCTCGGCGATCGCCTGCGGGTCGGAGCGGAACGCCTGCGGGTAGCGGACGTTCACCGTGTAGCGCTCGCGGCCTTCGACGGTGGTGGTCACCGCCTCGGCGCCGAGACCGCTGCGCACCACCTCCTGGACATCGCCGACCATCAGCCCGTAGCGGGCGAGCGCCGCCCGGTCCGGTTCGATGTTGACGTAGTAGCCGCCCATCACCCTTTCGGCGTAGACGCTGGTGGTTCCCGGCACCGTCCGCACCGCCTGCTCGATCTCGCGGGCGACCCGCTCCAGCCCCGTGAGGTCGGGTCCGAACAGTTTGACGCCGACCGGCGTGCGGATGCCGGTCGAGAGCATGTCGATGCGCGCCTTGATCGGCATCGTCCAGGCGTTGCTGATGCCGGGAAACTGCAAGGCCCGGTCCATCTCGGCGATCAGCCCGTCGACGGTCATGCCGTCGCGCCATTCGTCTTCTGGCTTCAGGTTGATGACGGTCTCGAACATCTCGGTCGGCGCCGGGTCGGTCGCCGTGCCGGCCCGTCCGGCCTTGCCGTACACCGAGGCGACTTCCGGGAAAGACTTGATGATCTTGCCCTGCATCTGGAGGAGTTCCGCCGCCTTGGTGATCGAGAGTCCCGGCAGCGTCACCGGCATGTAGAACAGCGTGCCTTCGTTCAGCGTCGGCATGAATTCGGCGCCGAGTCGCATCGCCGGCCACACCGAGGCGCCGAGCACGACGAGGGCGATGGCGACGGTCAGCAGTTTCGCCCGCATCACCAGGGCGATGACCGGGCGATACATCCAGATCATCAAGCCGTTGAGCGGGTTTTTCTTCTCCGCAATGATCCGGCCACGGATGAAAAGCACCATCAGTGCCGGCACCAGCGTGACCGACAGGAAGGCGGCGGCCGCCATCGAGAACGTCTTGGTGTAGGCGAGCGGCTTGAACAAGCGTCCCTCCTGATCTTCCAGCGTGAAGATCGGCAGGAACGAGACAGTGATGATCAGCAGCGAGAAGAAGAGCGAGGGGCCGACCTCCACCGCCGCGTCGACCAGCGATTGGATCCGCGGCGTGTCGGGCGAGGCGCGCTCGAGATGCTTGTGGGCGTTCTCGATCATCACGATGGCGGCATCGATCATCGCTCCGATGGCAATCGCGATGCCGCCCAGCGACATGATCGTCGAACTGATGCCGAGCGCATGCATGGCGATGAACGCCATCAGCACGCCCACCGGCAGCATGATGATGGCGACCAGCGCGCTGCGGACGTGCAGCAGGAAGACGACGCAGACCAGGGCGACGATGATGCTTTCCTCGATCAGCGTGGTCTTCAGGGTCGCGATCGCCCGGTGGATCAGATCGGAGCGGTCGTAGACCGGAGTGATCGACACATCCTCGGGCAGGCTGGGCGTGATCTCCGCGATCTTTTCCTTGATGTTGTCGATCACTTCGAGGGCGTTGCCGCCGTAGCGCTGTACGGCGATGCCGCTGACGGCTTCGCCGTCGCCGTTCAGTTCGGTCAGGCCGCGCCTCTCGTCCGGTCCCAGTTCGATGCGGGCGACGTCGCGCAGCAGCACGGGCGTCAAGCCCTCCGCCTTCAGGACGACCTTTTCCAGATCGGCGATGCCTCTGAGGTAGCCCTGCCCGCGCACCAGATACTCGGTCTCGGTCATCTCGATGACCCGGCCGCCGACGTCCATGTTGTTCTGCTGGATCGCCGCCACGACCCGCGGCAGCGGAATGTCGTAGGACTTCAGGCGCAGCGGATCGACGGTCACCGCGTAGGTCTTGACGAAGCCGCCGATGCTGGCGACCTCGGAAACGCCTTGCGCCTTGGTCAACCCGAAGCGGATGTGCCAGTCCTGAAGAGTCCGCAGTTCCGCCAAGGTCCGCCGGGCGCTGGTCACGACGTATTGATAGACCCAGCCGACGCCGGTGGCGTCGGGGCCGAGCGTCGGCGTCACGCCTTGCGGCAGCGACTTCGAAGCGAAGTTCAGGTATTCGAGGACGCGTGAGCGCGCCCAGTAGATGTTGGTCCCATCCTCGAAGATGACGTAGACGAACGACGCGCCGAACAGCGACAGCCCGCGGACGACCTTGGAGTGCGGCACCGCCAGCATAGCCGTGGTCAAGGGAAAGGTCACCTGGTCCTCGACCACCTGCGGCGCTTGGCCCGGATATTCTGTGAAGACGATCACCTGGACGTCGGAAAGGTCGGGAATGGCGTCGAGCGGCGTCCTGGCCACCGAGTAGATGCCGGCGGCGATGATGAAGATCGTGCCGATCAGCACCAGGACGAGGTTGTGCGCCGACCAGCGGATGACCGCGCCGATCATTGGTGCTGGTGCTCGCCGGCGGTGAAGGCGCCGAGCGCTGCCTTCAGGTTGCTTTCCGCGTCGATGAGGAAGTTGGCGCTGACCACCACCCGCTCGTCGGCCTTCACGCCGGCGAGGATCTCGGTGAAGCCATCGGCCTTGGCGCCTACCTCGACCGGCCGGGGCTCGAATCGGCCCTCGCCGCGCTCGATCAGCACCACTTGGCGGACGCCGTTGTCGATCACCGCCGAATCCGGGACGGTCAGTGCCTTCGTTGCGGTCGCGTGCGTGTCGAGTTCGACGCTCGCATACATGTCGGCCTTGAGTTCGCCCTGCGGATTGGCGATCTCGATCCGGACCGTCCCAGTGCGGGTTTCCGGTCCGACGGTCGGATAGATGAAGGCGACGCGGCCCCGGAAGCTGCGCCCCGGGTAGGCCTTCACCGTGATCGTCGCCGGCTGGCCGACGGCGACGTGAGCCATGTCCTGCTCGAACACCTCTGCGATCACCCAGATCGGCGAGATGCCGGCTATCTTGAACAACGGTTCGCCGGGCATGAAGCGCATGCCTTCGAAAACCATCTTCTCCAGCACGATGCCGGAGAATGGCGCGGGCCAAGCGACCGTCCGGCTGGCCCGCCGCTCCCGCTCCAGTCTTCGCAGCTCAGTCTCTGGAAAATCCAGATAGCGCAGCCGTTGCAAGGCGCCCTCGACGAGACGGCTCGCCGCCGTCCGGCTGTCCGCGTCCGCTTCGCCAAGCGAGGCGGCCATCTTCGCGGCATCGAGGTATTCCTGCTGGGTTTGCACGAGAAGCGGGCTGTACACCCGCATCAGCGTCTCGCCGCGCCGGACCGGCTCGCCGGTGGCGTTCACCAGCAGCGTCTCGATCCAGCCTTCGAACTTGGTGGACACCACGGCGATTTGTCGCTCGCTGAACTGAACCGTGCCGACCGCGCGGACCGGCCGCATCAGCGTCTGCAGCGTTACCGATTCGGTGCGCACACCCAGCATTTGGACGCGTGCCGGGCTGATCCTGACCACCTTACCGTCGTCCTCGGCCTCGTCGGCGTAGACGGGAATGTAGTCCATTCCCATCTGGTCCTTCTTCGGCACCAGCGAGGTATCGGGCAGCCCCATCGGGTTGCGGTAGTAGAGGACCTCTCGCTCTGAGCGGGTGCCGTTGGCACGGTCCGCCTGGGGCGCGGCGGCCGGCTCGAAGGATTCTTCTTCGTCCTCGTAGACCGGGATGTAATCCTTCCCCATCTCGTCCTTTTTCGGCACCGGCGAGAAGTCGGGCTTCCCCATCGGGTCCTTGTAGTAAAGGATCCTGCGCTCGGCGGGTTTGAGACTCTCGCCGTGGGCGGACGAGTGCGTGTCGGCGGTTGTCGCGGGGAAGAGCGCCGGCGAGTAATGATGGGCAAACCAATAACCGCCATAGGCGGCGCCGGCCGCGAGGAGAACGACCAGGGGCACGGCGACGGCACGTTTCACAGATCGCTCCCGATCAGTCGTTCGATTTCGGCGAGGCGAACCTGTTGTTCGACCTGTACCGCCAGCAACCGCAGCATCGTCTCGAACACCCGCTGCTCGGTGTCGAGGACTGCATTCAGGTTGGAACGTCCCTGTTCGTAGCCACGCAGCGCGGTCTGCAGCGCCAGCCGGCTCTCGGGAAGCTGCACGTCCTTCAACAGGACGCCGATCCGCCGCAGGCCATCGAGGGCCCAGAAGGCGTCGGCAAGATCGCCCCGGACGCGGGCGTCGGCGGCATCCTGGCGGCGACGCGCCGCGGCGACGTTGGCCGCCGCCTCCCGCTCCCAGGCCTCGCGCAGCCCCCATTGCAGCGGGATGGTGGTGCCGATCATCGCTTCGTATCCCGGCGAGCGCTTGTCCTGATCGACGAACTGCTGAAAGGTCACGCCCAGGGTGACATCCGGGTACCAGCTCTTGCGCACCAGCGCCTGGTCAGCCTCCGCCGCCGTGATCTGCGAGCCGGCGGCACCGATCGTCGGATTGGCGAGCCGCGCGCGTTCGAGCAAAGCGGCAAGTTCCAGTGTTTCGTCCGGCAGCGGCCGCAGGGCTTCCGGGGCTGCCAGCGGCGCGTCCTGAGCCCGGTCGAGCAGAGCGTTGAGTTGCGCGGCCCGCTGTCGCTGATCGGCGCCGAAGCGGACCAGATCGGTCCTGAGCCGGGTCTTCTCGACCTCGGCGCGGATCGCATCCTCCTGCTCGCCCAGCCCCTGCGCGTAGCGGCTTTGCGTGACGTCGGCCAGCGTGGCGACGGTGCCGTAGAGGTCGCGGGTCACGCGCCCACTCTCGAAGGCGGCGTAGTATGCGGCGAAGATCGTCTTGATCCGCGCCGCGATCTCCAGTTCGGTCGTGCGCTGGGTTTCGCGCGCCGCACCCGCCCGCGCCCGCGCCCCGCTTTCCTGGAGCTCCAGTTTTCCCCAAAGCGGGAACGATTGCTGGATCTTGTATTCGACCCGTGCGAGTTCCTCGGGAAGCGCGCTGTCGCGCTGGCGATCGATGTCCTTGAATTCGGTCGCGAACGTCGGATCGGGCAGGCGGCCGGCGGCATCGACGCGGGCGCGCGCCGCCTCGCTCTCCAGCGCCGCGGCGGCGACGTCGGGATTCAGCCGCCGCGCCAGGACGAGCAGTTGATCTACGGTGGCGCCGGGCACCGCCACATCGCCCGACGCGCTCGCGGATCTCGACGCCGACGGCGGAGCGCTTTGCGCTCGCGCCATCGGGGCCAGTGCGATCAACGCCACCGCAACGATCAGCCTATTCCGCGGCAACAACGATGACCTCGCCACGCACCGTTTCCGGTTCGCCCGGGACCTTGGCCGCCAGCTTCAACGCCCACCGGCCCGCCATCGTCAGGTCCACCTTGAAGCGGTAGACGCCGGGCTCGTCGGACGCGACGGGTGTGACCTTACTTGTCATGCCGCCCATGTTGTCGGGTGACATGTCGAGCCGCATCTGGAAGATGACGGCGTTCGCCACCGCCTCGCCCGACGTCGTGTTCAGCAACCGCACGGCTACGATCGCATTGCTGCCCTGCTTGACGTTCGCCTTTGTCGCTTCGAAGACGTAGTCCTTGGCGGCGGCCAGGGCGTCGCGGTCGCCAGCCACGGTGAATGCGCAGGCGATGAGAAACGCGCCGATCAGTTGTTGCATGCAAGGTCTCCCTTCTCTCAGCCGTCTTGACACCCGATACCTCTCGATCACGGCAGCGGTCCCTGCGCGCTTCTGCGATGACGCGATCGACGCCCGCCGGCCAATCACCGCCATGCGCTTGCGCGTCCTCGATGAAGCGGCCAAACGGCGCCAGCCCCATCTGCCCTTGCTCGGGGCTCACCACGCCTTCTCCGGCCGCGGGGTCCGCCGCCAGCACCAGGCGCCAAAATCCCAGAGTCCTCGCCCGGTCCGACGATCCGCACCCGCTTGCTCTTCAGGTCAAGCGGGGCGCGCGTTGCATGATCGTGACCATGATGGGCGAAGGTGACATCTGGCGACAAAAATGCCGCCAGAGCCGCCGCCGCGGGGATGCCGGCGCTGTGCAGCGCCTCGCGCCGCGCCAAGCCCTTGCATCGGATCATGTCCCATCCTTGCCGCAGGTTGCGTGCATGCTGGCAGTTCGACCCGCCACGCCGTCCCGCGCTCGATCGCCGTGCTTAGCGGTTGCCGATGTCCCGACGTTTTCCCATTTGTAACAAAGTGTTGCCGGCTGCCGTCGCGATGACGGTGGGTCGTTCCACCGCATGTGTGTCAACGGCCTGTGACCCATGCCACTGCCGCACCGCGCTCGGGCGCCTGGAAGAAGCGAAACTGCGCGTTCTTGTAGATATCGGTAAGACGCTCACCCTCGTCCTTCCACTCGTCTGACCCGATAATGGCGATCCGACGAACGAGGTCCTGGTAGCCCATGCAGAACAGCGTGCAGGCGGTGCGCGCGCCCTGTTTCCACTCCTCCAGGCGCTCCCAGTCCATCAGGACCGACAACGTGCCACTCTCCTGAGGGCGCAGGTGGAGCCCAAAAACGTCGCCCAGCGACTGTTGGAAAGCCAGCACAGCATGATCCCAGTCTTCATCGGTGACCATTCCGATCATTCTGAGAGTGATCATCTCTTTGGCGAATTCCGCCTCGATCATGGACGTGATCCTTACCCTAATGACCGGCTTTGAACCTCACCGATCCGTTGATCGCCTCCGGTTCACCCGGAACCTTCGCCGAGACGCGGAGCTTCCACACCCCAGGCATGGATACATCGCCCAAGAAGCGATAGAGACCCGGTGCCGGCGTTCCTAAAAAGTGCACTTCTCCCCACATCTCGTACGTCATCCAATCCGGCGACGACCCTTTGATCAGGTGGCGCGGCATGGACATGTTCAAAATGCTTCCAGTGACCGTCGCGTTATCCACCTGCTGCCCGGTGGTTACATTGGTGAGCCTTACGTCGAATTCGCTGCGGGCGTTTACCGCGACCGGCTGATCGACGACTTCAAAGCGGTAGTCCAGGGACCCGTCCGCGGCATGCGCCGTGGCCGACACGGAGATCAGGGCCGCGGCGATGATTCCGAGCGCTTGCGGGCTCGGATTTGTCGCTGGCGAAGCACGATGACGCTTCATCGGATCTCCTGTGAGAATGGGGCGCCGTCGGTCACCTGCCGACACGGTGCGAGCGCGCCAAGGGCCGCGACGGAGACCGCCCCGTCCCGCACGCGAGCGGTGGCATGCCGTTAATGCACGTTATCGCCGACCGACGGGAGAGATCCGCTACCACGGCTATTCCCGGGCTATTGACCGACCTTGAAGGTCGCTGTCCCCTCGATGGGCTGCGCCTCGCCGGGAACCGTCGCAACGAGGTCGAGCTTCCATGTCCCCGGCATCGACACATCACCCATGAGCCGATACAAGCCGGATGACGATGTTGCCAAGACTTTGACCTCGCCGCCCATCGCTGTCGCCATCGGCATTGGCGGTCCCTTGTGGGCATGGTGGGCCATTGTCATTTCCAGCCGGCCGCGGATGATGGTGGCGTTTTCCACCGGCTGGCCCGTGGAAGCCTTCGTCAGCTTAACGTTGAATTCCCTGTGTGCGCTTACCGCCACCGGCTGATCGACCACTTCGAAGCGATAGTCCTGCGATCGGTCGGCAGCATCGACGGCAGCGGAGAAGGACATCAGGGCTGCCGCAATCACTCCCAGCGCCGTCCGGCTAGGATATTTCCTCGAGAGAGAACGATATTGCATCGGTTCCTCCGACAACATTCAACCGTCCCAGGGGTGGTCGACGAGAAGAGCGTACTCGCTAGGCGTCTCCGCAATTTGTCCCGCTGGTAAAAAAGTGTTTCTGAGGCGCGTTGCGGCTTTGCCTTCGCCGGTATTGGACGACCGGCTGCCCGCACTCCTCCCAGCAACATTTTGTTACGCAATTGCAAATCAGGAGCAGCAAACAGCTCTCATAAGGACGGGCGTGTCTTTCGTACGCTTCCCGGAGGGTTCGCTTGCAGTGGTTGTTGATAAGCATACTGGCCTTGTTACTGTTCAGCGGACCCGCAGGGCCCGCGCAGGCTGACGACATGCGGCAGGTGCTGGAAGGTGCCTGGGCGAGGAATGCCGCGATCGCGGCATTGACGGCGCGACGGGCGGAGATCCTGGCGCGCAAGCGGGCGGCGGGAAGGCTCACGCCCGGCCCGCCTGTCCTTGGCGTGGGCCACCTCAACGGTTATGTCACCGGTGACGACGGCTATCGGGAGTACGACGTCGAGCTCGGCACACCGCTGTGGCTGCCGGGCGAGGGCACTGCGATCCGGCTCGTGGCGGACGCAGAGCTTGTCCAGCTCGCCGCCGAACTGGTCATGGCGCGGCTCGCGGTTGCCGGTGCGGTGCGGGACGCGTACTGGCGGTATCGGCTCGCGGCCGTCGCGGCCGAGGTCGCGCGCCGCCGGTTGGACGCCGCCCGCGCCCTCGAAGGCGACCTGGTTCGTCAAGTGCGCGCGGGCCAGGTCGCGCGAGCGGACCTCTTGCTCGCGGTTGCCGAAACCGCGGATGCGCGCGCGATCCTCAGTACCGCGGATGCGTCTGCAACACAGGCGCGCCTCGCCTTTCACGCCCTGACCGGAGCCGCCCCTCCAGCCGATCTTGCGGAACCCGAGGTCCCGGCGCAGGCCGACGCGAACCACCCGCGGCTTAACGCATTGCGAAGGACTGTGGAGGTTTCGGAGGCGACCAACCGCCTCCTCAAGATCCAGGACCGGGACAGCCCCGAGGTCGCGCTGGTGGGCGTCGTCGAGCGGGATCTCGCCAATGACCCGTACGACAAGCGCATCGGCATCCGGGTCGTCATCCCCTTCGCGACGGAGGGGCGGAACGAGCCGCGGCGGAAGGCGAACGCGGTGGAACGGACCCGCGCTCTCGCCGAACTCCAGGCCACCGACTCCCAGATCCGGACCGATGTCGGGCAGGCTGAAGCAGACCTTGCCTCGGCGAAGGAGCGCGAAATGCTCGCAGGGGAACGCTATCGCGCGTTTGCCGAGCGCCTTGAGCTCGTCGAGCGGAGCGTTCGTGCCGGCGAGGGCGGGCTCGTCGAGTTGATCCGGGCCCGCGCCAGTCTGTTCGAGGCCGACACCGCGCGGCTGCAGAACCAGATCGCGGTGATGCAGGCCCGTTCCCGTCTCAATCAGGCGCTCGGGCTGGACCCCTGGTCGCCGGTGCCGGTGCCGGTGCAGGAAGCAGGGAAATGAACCTTCGTGCCAGCGATACCGGGCCTGCATCGCTTGTCGGCGCCCTGATCGCCTTTCTTCTTTTCGCCGTCATGGCCATGCCTTCCGTGCCCGCACGCGCGCACGAGGGGCACGATCATGGGGCGCCTGCGGTCATGGTAACCGCCGCCGCTCCGCGGGTAGAAGCAAGCTCGGAGAGCTTCGAACTCGTCGGCATCGTGCGCGGCAAGACGATGATCCTTTTCCTCGACCGCTTCGCCAACAACGAGCCGGTCACCACCGCGATCATCGACGTCACCTTGGACACCGACACGGTGCGCGCTGAGCCGCAGCCAGACGGCAGCTTCCTGGTTGAGGCGCCTTGGCTCGCCAAGACTGGACGGCGGGACCTGATCTTCGCGGTGGCCGCCGGTGACACCAGCGACCTCTTGATCGGCGCGCTTGACCTGCCAGCAGAGGCAACCGACGACGCGGCCGGCGAGAGAACCACGGCGCTGCTCACACGTTCTCCCGTTTTATGGCTCATTGGGTTCGCACTGTTCGTCGTAGGTCTCATTCTCGGCCGCAGTCTGGCACCGCGGCGGCACAATGCGCCGCCAGCACCGCTTGCCGTGCCGCCCGAGAGGTCAACGCCGGGGAGGGATATCGGGTTGAAGCGCCACGCCGGTGCGGTTGTCATGCTCGCGGTCCTTGCCATGGCCACCTCTGCCCGCGTGGTGCTCGCGCACGGCGATGAGGATCACGGCGCGGTCGATGATAAACCGATGGCAGCGGTCACTTCGCCGGCCGTTGCGACCGACAGTCCGCGCCGGCTTTCTGACGGGAGTCTGTTTGTGCCAAAGCCGACGCAGCGCCTGCTCAGCGTCCGAACGCAGCCGGCCCGCGTCCAGGAGGTGTCCCGCGCCACCGCGATCACCGGCCGGGTCATCGCTGATCCGACCGCGGGCGGACGCGTGCAGGCGGCGCTGGCCGGCCGCATCGAGCCATTGGAGGACGGCTTTCCAGTCATCGGCCAGCGCGTGCTCCGGGGCCAGGCACTGGTGACCGTCAGTCCCGTGATCACGACCCTCGAACGCGGCGGCGTGCGTGAGCAGCTTGCACAGATTGAAAGCAGCATTGGCATCGCCGAGCAGCGGGTGGCGCGCCTGTCACAGCTTCAAGGCAGCGTGCCGCAGCGCGAGATCGACGAAGCCCGGCGCGAGCTGGATGGATTGCGGCAACGGCGGCGCGCCCTGGGCCCGAGCCTGGCTGAACGGGAGGTGGTGCGCGCCTCGGCCTCGGGGGTGATCTCGGTCGCCAACGTCGTTACCGGCCAGCTCATCGAGAGCGGCGCGGTGCTGTTCGAGATCGTCGACCCGGCGAAGCTGTGGGTCGAGGCCATCGCTTATGATCCGGCGACGGTCATCGACATCCGCAGCGCCGTGGCCACGACGGCCGACAACGCGACGATGCCGCTCGAATTGATCGGCCGAAGCCTCACCTTGCGGCAGCAGGCGGTGCCCGTCCTGTTCCGCATTACCCACCCATCGCCAACGTTGAAGGTCGGCACCCCGGTTTCGGTGATCCTGCAGGAAGCGAGAACGGAGACCGGAATGGTTCTGCCGGCCGCCAGCGTCGTCAGCGCCGCCAACGGTGAAAACGTCGTCCTCGAGCATGTCGCCGCCGAACGCTTCGTGCCCCGCCCGATCCGGCTCCGCCCGCTCGATGGTGAGCGCGTTGTGGTGCTGGCCGGCATCGGCGACGGCACTCGTGTCGTGACTGCGGGCGCCGAACTGCTCAACCAGATCCGCTGAGCCGCCGCGATGTTTGCCTTCCTCGTCACCGCCAGCCTGCGCAACCGGCTGTTCGTCCTGATCGCGGCGGCGATCCTCGTCGTCTACGGCGCAATGTCGTTGCCGACGATCCCGATCGACGTTTTTCCCGACCTGAACAAGCCGACGATCACGTTGATGACGGAGGCAGAGGGCCTGGCGGCCGAGGAAGTCGAGCAACTGGTGACCTTCCCGATCGAGACCTCGATGAACGGTATGCCCGGGGTGACCCGCGTGCGCTCCGTCTCCACCATCGGCCTGTCGATCGTCTTCGTTGAGTTCGACTGGGGAACCGACATTCTGGTCAATCGGCAACAAGTGACCGAGCGGCTGGGGCTGGTCCGCGAGCAACTGCCCGAGGACATCGTACCGCAGATGGCGCCGATCTCCTCGATCATGGGCGAGATCATGCTGATTGCGGTGTCGAGCGAGACTGCACCGGCAATGGATCTGCGGGATCTTGCCGACTGGGTGGTCCGCCCGCGCCTGCTCACGATCCCGGGCGTCTCGCAAGTGATCCCGATCGGCGGCGAGGTGCGGCAGTACCGCGTCACGCCGAACATCCCGCTGATGGACAGCCTCGACGTCAAGCATGCGGAGATCGTCGATGCGCTGCGCAAGTTCGGCATCAACACCGGCGGCGGCTATGTTGACCAGGGCGGCCGCGAGTTCCTGATCCGCAACATCGGCCGCACCGCCCGGCTGGACGACCTGCGCAATCTCGTCGTTGCCGTCCGTGACGGCCAGCCGATCCCGCTGCGCCATGTGGCCGACGTCGATTTCGCGCCGCGCATCAAGCGTGGCGACGCCGGTTTCATGGGCAACGCCGCGGTCATCCTTTCCGTGCAGAAACAGCCCGGCGCCGACACGGTCGTCCTGACGCGTCAGATCGAAGATGCTCTCAACGACCTGGCGCGGGTCGTGCCGGCTGACATCCGCATCAACGACGCGCTGTTCAAGCAGGCCAACTTCATCGAGACCTCGATCCGCAACGTCGAGCGGGTGCTCCTCGAAGCCTTGATCGTCGTCTCGATCGTCCTGTTCATGTTCCTTTTGAACTGGCGGACGACCCTCATCTCGATCCTCGCGATCCCGATCGCGATCGTCATCACCATCTTGGTGTTCAAATACTTCGGCCTGTCGATCAACACCATGACGCTGGGCGGAATCGCCATTGCCATTGGCGAACTGGTGGACGATGCCGTCGTCGACGTGGAGAACGTCTTCCGGCGGCTGCGGCAGAACCGCGAGGCGGGCAACCTGCAGCCAGCGCTGGCAGTCATCGCCGCTGCATCCACGGAAGTGCGCTCCGGAATCATCTACGCGACGATCATCATTACCCTGGTGTTCGTGCCGCTGTTCGCGCTGTCGGGCATCGAGGGGCGGCTGTTCGCCCCGCTGGGCGTCGCCTACATCGTCTCGATCCTGGCGAGCCTGCTCACCGCGATCACGCTGACGCCGGTGC
>ERZ1645192.3652-NODE-3652-length-12436-cov-5.504967_pt1 | contig 12436 bp, 5 predicted proteins | sample MGYA00575354_ERZ1645192 | MGnify/ENA primary metagenome ERZ1645192 (study PRJEB40844, sample SAMN11349763) | freshwater sediment metagenome | isolation source: river sediment | host: Sediment | place: India: Faizupur Khadar , New Delhi | collected 2017-02-21 ... | reverse complement strand
ATTTCTTTGGTGGAAAAATTGGTGAGTAAAAGTTCCTGGCTTCTTTCTGCCGAAGTAGTATTTGGAAATAAACCGATTACAACAGTGGTTTCACCCGATTTAGATGCATCACCTCCCAATTCTGCAGAAATGCTTTCAATCACTTCGCCTGGTAATTTTGCTAATTTCCAAGCAGTATTTGACCATGAAATCTGAATTTCTATCTGTTTGGTATCCCACGAGAGAGGTGCTAGATTCGCAGGTTTAAATTCAACCTTGCCTACACCAGGTTCATTTCCAGCTCCCGAATCTTCTTTTCCGCATTGTACAAAAAGAAAGGTAAAAACCATCAGGCAGAAAAAAATGACGATATGTTTTTTTATTGAAAGCATTGAAAAAAGATTTATAAAAACGATTTCTAAAGTAAACAGTAAGGGCTGTACTCATAAAAAAACAAGCACTTACAAAACATTCAACAGCCCTAATCCTACAGCAAAAGGAATTTGAATGCCAAAAAAAATTATATGAGATTATTTTTTGAAAAGCATAAAAACAATAATTCCTCTCCTCCGGCTAAGAAGAAGAGGAATTACTGGGGTTCATTAATTTGAAGGTTCGAAAAGTATTTTTCCGGCAAGTCCGTTGGCAAAACCTCCGTAGGCATGTTTTCTGTTATAGCCTGAAGTCCACAAGCCAATGGGCTCGCCTGCTCTCCAGGATGAACCTGAAGGGCTGTCGGTGGTTGCCCACTGGGTGATTCCGTAGCGCTGAGCAGCAGGTACATTGTCAAAGTAAGCTTTTATAATGTCCTGATAGAATTTAGCCATGGCTTTTGATTGCTCCAGTGTCACTTGTTCGGTTTTCAGGTTTGATGCAGCCCCTTCAGGTTTGATACCCATGTCCAGTTCTGATATTTTAATCAGTTTTCCGGTAGCAGCCAGGTTTTTGAACATGGCTACAACAGCATCAAGCGAAGTTTCACCGAGTGTAACGTGCATCTGCGTACCGATTCCGTCCACTTTTGCACCTTTGCTTTCTACGTATTTCACGTAATCGATCAATCCGAGGCATTTTTTCTGGTCAGCACCTTCCAGTCCATAATCATTGATGAAAAGAATATCATCCGGATTTCCGTATTTACGTGCCAGCTGAATGGCTCTGACTGCATAATCCTTACCCAGGTAATCCTGCCAGTAGAATTCATCGGCAGCCATATTGGTTTTTCCGATTCCGGTTTTGAGTTTTGTAGGATCGGGCCAGTCAGACATCGGTTCGTTCACCACGTCCCATGCTTTTACGTAATCTTTGGTAGCGCCAAGCATACCGGCCATCCACGTATCGAGAGCACCGTCAATGAGCAGGCGTTTTTCTTCGTCGGTTTTCGGAATGATAATATCACCCGAACCCATTCCGCCGAATCCTTTACCTTCCGGAGAAATGGCAATTTTTGCGATTCCGTTCCAGGCTCCGTTCCAACCGCTCACAGCTCCGATTTCGAAATCGCTGTTTCCGATCAGATTATTGGTGGTTCCGTCTTCCACCAGCACTACATTGTCGATGTAGATGGTACCTACGTATTGACCGAAATTGAACAGAAAGCGGGTGCGGTCAGCAGCTGTTGGTGTCACTGAAAGTTTGATCTGTGTCCAGTCAGTGCCTAGCGTGAAGGAACCAAACGCGTTTGAAGGATAAGATCCTGAAGGTGTTTGAACATCAGCAGTAAGAGTGGCGCTCTTATCTGCTTTTCCCCAGAATGTCAAGTTGTATTTCTTGCCATTGGCCAATGCCGAGATATTCGTACCCACCTGTGCTTCCCATGGATTCTGAGTTTGCGGGTTGGTAAGCATCATGGCATATCCGGCATCTACCGGTACACTTCCGCCTTTTTCATTGTATTTTTCCAGCTTAATGTTGTCAAAGTAATAGCTGGTTGCATTTTTCCCAAGATTAAAGGCTATGGTTCCTGTAGTGGCTACATCTGCAGAAACTGTAATTTCTTTTACGAATTCAGTCCAAGTAGGTGTTGAGGAAATGCTTCCGAAGAAATCCCAGTGTTTGTATTGATAAGGTACAACGTGTGCCTGCGTGGCAAACGTGGCCGGAGCATCCGAACGAACATTCATTCTCAGAATGTATTTCTCGCCAGCCTGCATGGCCGGTGAAAATTTTACAAAAAACTGGCAATCCCATTCGTTTGTTCTTACCTCAGCATTGGTGATTTTTAGTGCACGCCCTTTTCCGGCTGCACCTTCACCATCGGCAGTAAATGATACTACTGCATTGTTGTTGTACTGATAATTAGAGGCATCGCTCGTTTCGAAATCCTGGCTGGCAATCACCTCCCAGGTAGGTCCGGTCTGTCCGGGAATCACTGTGGGAGCAATGAGCCCTTTCAGGTAGTTGGCATTCTGATTGGCATGCCATACCAGCGTATGTCCGTAAACAGTAGTACCGGCTTCTTTTGCCACACTGATCAGATTTCGGACATCATCGAGCTTCAATGTGCCGTCGTTTTGAACTACTGCACCGTGCTTCATTTCGTAGCCCATAGAAATTTCATCGAAATTGCTGTTCAGAAGCTGATACACCAGCCCTTTGCTTACATATTCGGATAAACTGGCTCCGGCTCCCAATTTGAATTTGGGATTTTCAGTGCGATTCACGTATGCCTTCAGTACGTCGTAATTATTTAAATACTCTGCTATAGCTATGCTTTCCGGTTTATCCACCGAATATTCGAGGGGAGTATTGTCTGCGCAAGCCACAAACAATACCGGAAAAGCAATCAGCATCAAAATTTTATGGATAGTCTTCATTGTTCTTTTGATTTAAATTAATTAATTACTTCACATACATTGGAGTGAATGTTTCGATTTTCACACCGCGGTCGCGGACAACGAGCGTATCTTTGGTAGCGTATGAAACTCCTGCAGCAGAAGTGATGTTGTAATTCAAATATACTGCATCACGGTCTTTGTTGCCCCAGCTTTTTTTCTCGCCTTTCGGCACAAATGTTCCGGAACCGGTAGCTGAATATCCTGCTGTGGTGGTAGAAACGGTTATTTTATTACTGCTGTCGAAAGTAAGCAGCAACGTACAGGTTTCTTTTACTCCACTGGCATTCGTCACCGAAACCGGGAACTCATTGGACATCAGGGATGCTGATTTCAGGTTGCTGAGTTCATCATTTTCCACATACGTTTTGTGACGGACTTCAGTGGTGGTAACACCGTTTTTGGTTATTTGATCCACTCCGCGGCGCAGGTAGTTGGCATGCCACTGATTAATGTACTTCACACAGTATAACACAAAATCTTTTGGCTGCACATCCCAGTCGGCTGCATTTCCTCTTAATGCTCCGCTGTATTTAGGTGTACCTGAAAGGATAGAATCTGCATTCACAACTTTTGTCATTCGGATTGGCACTACATACGTGTTTTTCAGCGAATTTTTATCGGCAAAAAATGCTTCGGAAAGCTGCACTCCGACTGCCCCCTGAAGGCTTTTATCAAGCACAATCTGATTGGCAGCAAGCGTATAATAATTAGCCGGCATCGGAATCACAGGATTACCTGCCGAGTAAAACAAATTATTTGTCAGTGCATTATCCACTGCAACATCGATTGTAATTTGCTTCTCGTTGGAGTAAACACCTCCCATGGTGGCATAAATTTCGAATTTATGCTGGTTGTCCAGACTGGTATCATAAAGGTCTTCTCCGAGCACGATGGTTCTTACCGGATATTGATAGGCAAAATACACCGTACTGTAGTCAAAATCAGGAAACTTAACATCCTGATTCCGGCAGGAAGAAACCAGTACCGACAAAACCCCTATGGTCAGAATTGAAAATAATTTTATCTGTTTCATCTGTTTATAATTTATTGATTTAATATTGATTGCAGCAATATTTTTTTGTTTATATTTTTGCCACCTCAATTTTAACTAATTTTTTCAAATCACTTTTATAGCTTCTTACCAACCTTTATTTTGTACCAGATTAGACCATTTTCGGGTTTCATCATACGGAATTGGGCCGTAATACATGTAATCTGCATATACCCGATTTTCTACATTCAGCGGGGTGTATGTGAGTGTACCGCTGATTTGCTTATCAATGGTGATACCGAGTGCTGTTTGATTCAAATCAACTTTCCAGCGTCGCAGATCCCAGAATCTGAAGTTTTCGAAGCAAAGTTCGAGCCGGCGTTCGTTTCTAATCAGTTCGCGCATTTTGTCTTTGTCGCCTTTTATGCTTTCAAGGTACGCGTCACCATTGGCAGCACCTACTTTTGCACGGGCACGGATAGCCTTAATCACATCGTAAGCACTGTATGCATGAGTTCCTTTTCCGGTTGGTCCGTAAGCTTCGTTGGCTGCTTCTGCATAGTTCAGGAAAATTTCGGTGTACCGGATGCGTGCTGTATAGTGATACTGTGCATTGTTGATCGTTGGATTGGGATTAACATCCTGACGGAGCAGTTTGCGCAGATAATATCCGGTACGTGTTGACTGTCCGGCTTCACGGTTGATGGCATCGTTGTTGGTTCCGTAAGTACCTGTGGTAATTGCAGTACTGCTCGGACCGGCAGTAGATCCATTCACCAGAATGTATTTAGTTAATCGTGGGTCGCGATTGGCATACGGACTTTCGGCATTGTAACCACTCTGAGGGTCGCCAATCGGATATCCGTTTTCCATGGGGAATGCATTTACCAGGTTTTGAGTTGGATTTACACGTCCGTTTCCGTAAAGCGACGGCGGAAAGTTATTTCTTTCCAATTCAATACCCGGTCCGTCGGTTGAATTGGATTTGTCGCTTCTCCAGATAATTTCTTTCGGATTAGCGCCAGAAGCCAACGCATTTATTTCATCTGTATTTGTGTACCACGTTCCTCCGTTTGGATCCATTCCTGATACTCCACCGATGTTGTCAAGAACTGCTGCGGCATATCTGGCGGCTTCTGCCCAGGTTACGGCACTTGCTTCGCTGTATGCAGGACTGGCTGCCAAAAGAGCAGCTTGTGAGCGTACAGCTTCAGCAATACGACCTGTCATACGGCCTCTCATCAGGTCACCGTTTACCCTGTTGTAATCTCCGTGAAGATTTACACCCAATGCTTTGAATTTTGCAGGAATGGCATCGCTGTTGGCGACATCACCGTAATCAAGCGGTAGTAATTCGATAGCTTTTGCTGCATCGTCAAAAATTTGTTTTACACATTCTTCAAACGTATTTCTCGGAACGTTGAAATCAGAATTAGCCGTTTCGGGCAACGTGAGATTTGGAACTCCCATGAGTTTTCCATCGGCAGTCCAGCCTCCGTGGGCAAGCAGTAAATAATACATGTGTACGGCTCTCAGACCGTAAGCTTCGCCTTTCAAGCGGTTGTTGTAGAGCATTTTTACTGTTTCATCTTTGCTCCATTCTACTTTATCGGCATTTTCCAAGAAAATATTAATGTATTGGATCGCATTTCTTCTGCCCTGCCATTGTGACATCGGGTTGTTGCTGGATGACCAGGTTCCACCAGCCATCAGGCGGTAAGTATTGGATATGTCGTTCGAGACGGCATCGTCAGTAGCCACATCGCTGTTTGGACTTGAAGAATATGGCAGCAGGATATAGGCATTGGCCAGAATTCCCTGAGCATAAATCGGCTCCTTGTACATGGCATCAATGCCGCGGGTATTCTCAATAGCGGGTGAAAATACATCTTCACAGGCTACGAATCCAAGCACTGCTGCGAGAGCCAGAATTTTAACTGTTTTATTTATAATATGTTTCATCTTTTTTACTTTTTAAGTTAGAATGTTGCTTTCAGTCCGATATTATAAAAACGTGTCTGAGGTGCACTTCCCACATTCATTTCCAGTATTTTGCTTACGTTGGAAACTGTCAGCAGGTTTGATCCGCTTACGTAAGCCGAAATTTCATGTATGAAGAAATTCTGGAGCAATGTTTTCGGGAAGTCGTAGGTCAACTGTACTTTTGCCAGGTTGAAACGGTCATTTTTATACATCCAGAAATCTGAACTCCGGAAGTTGTTGGCTCCACTCTGAGTGGTGAGGCGTGGATAAGAGGCAGTTTCTTTGGTCTCTTCTGTCCAGCGGTCACGAACTACTTCAGAATATTTTCTATCACCATACACCCAGTAGTAGGTATTGTTTTTCATTGCGTTAGCTCCAAAACCACCAGTGCCGAGTGCAAAGAATGTGAAATTGTTCCATTTTGCTGTGAAATTCACGCCCATGGTGAATGGAAGTCCGTACCAACCGCCCCGACCAAGATAAACTTCGTCTTTTTCATCGATGATACCATCGCCGTTTTGGTCTTTGTATTTGATATCACCGGGAGCCACTTCGGCAAAGCGCTGAGTTTCGTGGCTTGCAATGTCGGTTTCGTCACTGAAAAATCCAAGACTTTCCAATCCGAAAATAGCGTCAATCGGTTTTCCGGTTCTGTTTTGATAGTCAAATTCGTAATTTTCGTCCCTTTTGGTTGCTTTAGTAGAATAGTAAGTTCCACCCACTCCCAGTGACAAGTCAACTGTACCTACGCGTTTGTTCAGGTTTACGCTGAAATCAAAACCACTGCGTTGGTTGTTGTTGAAGTTGTAGTAAGGGATAAAAGATGCTTCCGGCCAATAGGTGAAGAAGTAGTTCGGGAAAATTGTACCCGGCCTTACAACCAAACCTTCGGTGGAATTGATGAATACCGATGCATCAGCAGTAATCAGTCTTTCCCACAAAGATGCTCTTAAATTAGCAGATAGTTCTTTGCGTTTTACGTAGCCGAGATCAGGATTTCCTCCGCGAACAGAATTGGTAGAGTGTTCTACCGAAGCGTCGTTCCATCCCCACCAAGCACCACTCGCCTGATTGTACTGTGATTCATACATATAAAATTCTTCGATATCCATATCAGAATTGAGCATGCTTCCTGATACACTTAGCATCAGGTCATCAACAGCTGTGCCGGCCAGGAAATCTTCGTTGCTCAATCTCCAGCCCAGCGTGAGCGATGGTGAAAATGCACCTCTGTTTCCGGGAGCTAATTTAGCCGAGTGAGTATAAGCGGTGCTGAATTCTACAAAATATTTTTTCAAATAATCGTATCCCAGCTGTAATCCGAGATTTGCATTGCCTATGCGGTGGTACACCTGTGATTCGGTCTGCTGATAGCCATTGGCAAGGAGGATGGCATTAAAATTATGTACTTCGTCGATAGAATTTACATAGTTAAACTGCCCTGAAAATGCAATGGTCTGACGGTTTGTACTCCCGCCGATGTTTTGTACGCCGGGTTTTCGATCGTTGTTGTATTTTGTCAGACCCGACACTACGTCAGCACCGTTGTAATTAGACCATGTAGGGGTAAAAATTGCATACGTGTTATCGTATGAAGTATTGTAAGACGTAGCGTAATCCACCGCAAACTGTGTATTGAACGAAAGTCCTTTCAGCACTTTTTCCAGGTCAATCTTAATACCGGTATCAAACTGAAACTGGCGGCTTGTCCATTTGTTGCTTCCGGCTGCATAATAGTCACCAAAGATACTGGTCTGTTCGGCCTGAGTTCCACTCAGAAAATACAGTCCGTCAATTTGATGGCTGTTTTGAATCAATGTGAGCGAATTCTTATCGTTCGGATTGATATAGCTGATGGGTATAAGCGGCGAAAACCTGTTGGGACGAAAGGTAGATGAGGCTGCCCAATAATCACCTTTAGCCGAATTGGTATTGTAGAAGGTTGCGTTGGTATTCACAAAAGCGCTGATGTACTTTGATATCGACATATCTATGTTGCCTCTTACGTTCAGTCGGTCTGTACTGTTATTCTTGGCTTGTCCGAAGTTGAAAACATCATTCTGACGGTAATAACCTATATTGGTATAAAAGCGTGCAAAGTTGTTTCCTCCCGATATTTCGGCTGTTGCGTCAGAGCGGTTGTTGAACTTGTTGATATAATCCGAAGAGAAAAAATCAATGCTCGGATAACGATAAGGATTTTCACCCGTTGAATAGTTGTAAATAGCTTCATCAGAGTAGAGTTTGCCTAATCCGTCGTTAACGCGTGCTTCGTTGTAAAGTGTCATGTATTCAGCAGAGCCTAAGTATTTCGGATAGCTCTTATGAACATTGAAACCTGTATTTACCCTCGCACTCACTTTCAGAGGTTCAGTTTTTCCTCTTTTGGTAGTGATGTAAACTACACCTTTAGCTGCGCGGCTTCCGTACAGAACTACAGCCGAAGCACCTTTGAGGAATGTTACCTGTTCGATTTCGGTAGGAAGTACGTTGTTGGCATCGCGTGGCACACCGTCAACCAGTACGAGGTACGAATCCATACCCCAGAGAGATGCGCCATTCCATCCACCTACGTATCCCTGCATGTTGTCCATGCTGTACGTATTATAGTTACGTTTGGTCAATTCATCGTAGTTTACCACCGAAACACTTCCCAAAAGATTTTGCTGCTCCACTTTGCGGAATGCAACCTGAACCAGCGAATCTTTAGCACTGTTCAACGACAGCGTTTCATTTTCCGGGGCTGTTTGAGCACCTGTGAAAAGCGGAATAAGTGCTAAAGCAACAAGTAAAATGAATTTTGATTGTATGTATTTCATTGTATGATCTTTTATAATTTCACATTTATTTTACTTATAAATTACCAGCCCGGATTTTGTCCGAATTCCGGATACATGGAAGTATCAGAAACTTTCAACGGAAACCAGTAATGTTTCGCACTGAATTGACGGGTCAGGATGGTTCTTTCTCTCAGGTTGCTCACACGTGCATCTTTCGGGTCTTTCGTTTTGTAGAATTCATCGTTTTCAACCCTTTCAAAGTCATGTGCCGTTTTCACGTTGTAAGGATATTCGGTGAGTAGCAGCCAGCGTTGCAGGTCATTAAACCTGAATCCTTCAAATGAAAGTTCAACGGCACGCTCTCTTCTTACTTCATCCATGAATTTATTGTTGTCGGCTGTATAAGCAGCACTCACATGTCCTGCTCCTACGCGGTCGCGAAGTGTGTTCAATGCACCTTCGGCATCTTTATCGAAATTGGTTGATTTTGCTTTGGCACCTCCGAATGCTGCACAGGCTTCGGCATACATCAGGTAAATATCACCCAAACGCATATATGGCAAATACACGTGCAAGCTTCCGCTCCAGTTGTATGCTCCATCGTATTTGTTGGCTGTATGCGGTACCAGTTTTTGAATAAAGTAACCGGTACGGCTTCCATTTTGATCGTTGCGCATAATTCCGTTTGTATAAAGTTGTGTGTAGCGCATGAATTCCTGATCGGCAGGCATGGTGGAATTTACATATTTGAATCCGTCAAACACGATATCGTGATAGAATCTAGGATCTCTTCCTTTGAAAGGATGAGTCGGATCGTATCCCGAATTCGGATCATTCAACGGAAGGCCGTTTTCCATCCCGTAAAATTTCACATAGTTAGCTGTAGGATGGTGTATAATGTTGTCGTGTTCTACAAGTCCGTTCACTTTCGGTCCGAAAGTCTTGGTTGTTCCCCAGTTACTTCCGTTGTAGTCGGTTGAAGGTCCTCTGAAAATAGCTTCGGTTGAACCCGGCATCAGCCAGTTTTGTCCGGAAGTATAGAAAATATCCGAATAGCAGGATGTAGCATCGGCAGCTCTTACGTGGCTGTATACGTTCTTATATTTAAATTCAGCGAGCGAGTACTGAGTCTGACCGCTTTCTACAAGCGCCAGGAGTTGCCCGAAAGCTTCAGCTGCTTTTTTAGCATATTCGGTGTCGTAATTATAGGTATTTGCACCGCCTGTTTGTGCTCCGTTTTTCATGAGCGGACTTGCTGCCCAGAGGTAATTCTTACCCAGATAGCCTAAAGCCATTATTTTATTAGCACGAAGCTGATTTCTGCCTGCTGTATTTCTTCCCACGGTAGTTTTATCCCAGTCAACAGGCAATAATTGAGCTGCTTTAGTCAGGTCAGCTGCGGCTTTGTCGGCTGCTTCCTGGTATGTAGGACGTGGTAGTGTCAGTTTGTCGGATGATGAGAGTACCTGATCTACATAAGGCAGAGCGCCAAGATACTGCATCAACTCAAAATGCCACCATGCTCTGAAGAAATAAAGCTGACCGGCTATCAGGTCTTTCTCTTCCTGTGTTGCTTCGGTGAGTTTATCCAGATTTTCTAAACCGATATTGGATTTTCGGATTGCGTACCAGGCATGCGGCCAAAGTGCATGCTGGAATTTATCGGTTGACGTCGGACTGGTAGTCGGCTTATCAAGCCAGCAGCCGGGCTGTCCGAGTTTTCCGGCCTGCCAGCCCCAGAAGTTGCCCTGATCAACCTGGTTTACCATGTGCCAATCGGCAGGTGTGTTCATGATTTCATCGTCGCCCCAGTTCCAGGAGGTAGTCCAGTAGTTTTTTTCTTTGTCCGGAATACAATTGTAGATTTCCTCAATGTACCCCTGGAAGTTGATAAAATTTTTGAAAGCTTCACCCTCCGAAACTATTGATTCGGGCTCTCTATCGAGATAGCTTTCGCATGAGAAAAATCCCGGTATCATGAAGAGAACTCCGATCAAAATATATATTTTAAATGTCTTTTTCATTACTATTAATATTATAAAGTGAATCTTACTCCTAAATTATAACGCCTCATTGTAGGATAAGCACCCTGATTGCCTGCTCCTGCAAAATTGGATTCCCTATCATCCGGCATTCTTGACCATACCCACAGGTTATTACCATTTAAAAACACTTTCAGTGAGCTTATACCTAATCTGCCTATGGAATTTCTGTTGAAAGTATAAGCAAATTCAGCATTTTTCAGTCGAATGTACGAACCATCGTACATATACTGTGTTCCGGTGTTGTAGTTTGATTTTGCCAGCCAGTGTGGAATGGTGATATCAGCATTTTGATTATCTTTCGTCCACCAGGTACCCATATCGTACACTGTGTTCAGGTTGCTTCCAAAACTTGTCAAAGGAACCGAACGGGTTACGTTGCTTACTCCGTAAAGCTGGATGAATCCGCTGAAACCTTTCCACTCAAAACCGATGGTAGAGTTGTAGGTATTCTGTGGAGTCTCGGCATATCCGTATGGAGCAGAGTCCTTTGAATCTACGATTCCGTCGCCGTTGAAGTCAATAATGTAATAGTTGCCCGGCATTTTGTAATTGTCGTTGGTTTCGTGTTGGGGGCTTCCGAAAATCTGGTCGTAGTTGTTCATAAAACCTGCATCGAGGACAGAACGACTTTGCCCAATGCTGTAACCTGCCTGTTTCTGATAAGCCGGCAGCAGTTCAGGATCGCTTTTCACCAGAATTGTGTTTTTGGCATGTGTCATATTCATGTTGGCCCAGAGTCTCAATTTATTGGGAAGCACTTTATTCACGCGAAGTTCGATTTCGTAGCCTCTTGTTTTCACTTCTCCAAGGTTGGCCATGGCAGGTGTAGTACCGAAATAAGACGGGATAGCTCTGTCGCCTCCTCCCACCAGGATATCAACTCTTCTGTCTCTGAAGATTTCAACACTTCCTGCAAGCAATCCTTTGAAAACAGCTAAATCGACACCAAAGTTAAGTTTCTTGGCTGTTTCCCATTTGATGCCGGGATTGCCTACTGCCGACTCGCGATACCAATAATAAGGACTTGTTCCATGATTGACATCCAGCGAAGATTGACCTCCATAAGCCCATTGAGTCATATAAATCCAGCGTTGATTCACATTATCATCTCCGATTTCACCGTACGAGGCACGCAGTTTCATCATATCAAGGAAAGTAAGTGGTTTCATGAATTTTTCTTCCGATATCATCCAGCCGATGGCTCCGGAATTGAAGAATGCAAAACGATTTTCACGGGCGAATTTTTCAGTTCCGTTGTAAGCGCCGTTGTATTCAGCAAAGTATTTTCCACCGTAATTATAGGTGGTTCTGAATACCCAGTCTTCGCGGTAGCGGGGTATTTCTGATCCCGTAGCACGTTCTTCGCGGCTGAAAAGTCCCATAGCAGTGATGTCATGCGCACCGAATTCACGTCCCCAGTATAGCTGTGTCTGGTAGTTCAGGTTTCGACGGGTCATATTGTTGTTGACTGTACCCGGTTGTGTAGTCCAGAGTACACCCTGCATAAAGTCAAATTTATTGTTATTGTCGTACTCTTTTTTATAGGTCACTGCACCTGTTAGTGGATTGATCCATTTTTGCTGTGCATCGTTGTAAAGGTCATTAACACCTCGATTGAATTCCACGAACATATTATCCCATGAAATGGCACCTCTCAGGTTCAGACCTTTGGTTATGAAGTCCAGTTTTTGTTCCAGAATAAAGTCGGTGTTGATGTTGGTGGTAGTGGTATTCATCAAAACAGATAGCGCTAAATTGGCTGCAGAGTTCGAAACGTTAGAAATGTCCGGATAGAATCCCCAGGAACCGTCGGCATATTTT
>ERZ1645192.3650-NODE-3650-length-12436-cov-9.824731_pt1 | contig 12436 bp, 9 predicted proteins | sample MGYA00575354_ERZ1645192 | MGnify/ENA primary metagenome ERZ1645192 (study PRJEB40844, sample SAMN11349763) | freshwater sediment metagenome | isolation source: river sediment | host: Sediment | place: India: Faizupur Khadar , New Delhi | collected 2017-02-21 ... | reverse complement strand
CTACACCTAGTCCCTCTGAATACATCAATCCCAGCTGGTTCTGAGCTTCATTAAGTCCTTGCTCAGCTGCTTTGTGAAGCCAATCAAGAGCTGCATTATAATCCTGAACGACCCCATTCCCCTCCAGGTAGAGAAGTCCCAAAACAAACTGTGATTGAGCAAGGCCTTGTTCTGCTGCTTTTCTACACCAGATAGCTGCTTCGGAGGTGTCAGTCTCAACACCAAGACCATTCATATGCATGTACCCAAGGTTATGTGCAGCTATAGCATTTCTTTGGTCTGCAGCCTTCGTAAACCAATGATGAGCTTTCCCATAATCTGGTGGGATGCCTCTACCATATAAATAGATCCTGCCTAATTCAAGTTGTGCTTCAGCATTACCCTCCCTGGCTAGAGAGAGCAAACGATCTAACTCCTCCATACCAATCTCCTAATAAATGTTTTATCAGATTCCAAAATGGCAGCAAATAAGAATGTTTATACTTTATTTTTATATAATATACTTAATATACAGCATAAAAAAGAGAGGAGGTGCCGGTTTTCAGGACAGGTTGTAAATGTGACTGTTTCAAGAGTGACTAACGATCTATTTTGAATATCTCAGTTAAAGGACGATAGAAGTATACTGCAGGTTTCTATAGAGACTGTCGCCCATCAAAAGGTTCTGTAAACGAGAAAACACTTTGAAAATGCTTCCATATTATTCATTATTGTTTTATTATAATACAAAGCTAGTACCTAAGCTTCCTGCAATTTATTTAATGCTTGTTTGCAAAAGGAGTAACTGAGCGCCATGTTCAGCCTGCTGAAATGCTGCGTGCTTTGCTCTCATTAGAGGAGTGATATATGCCTGATATGAGTCATCTCCCAATATCTCCAGAGGTTATACTGCATTCAGTTATCAATATGGCCGTCGAGTCATGGCGTATAGGCAAAGTATTTGATCGGATGTTGATGAGACTTGATGCAGGAGAACGGAGCCGCTACGTAAGCCAGTTCCGCTGGTTCATCAAAAAAATTGAAGAGTCAATGGAAGAAGCAGGCCTACATATAGTCAATGTCGAAGGTTATCCTTTTGATCCGGGAATGGCAGCAACCCCTATTAATATTGAGGAATTCAATGTGAACGACTCCCTTATAGTCGATCAAATGCTCGAGCCAATCATCATGGGGAATGAGGGATTGGTCAAAACAGGAACCGTCACCCTGAGGAAGGTAGCTCAATGAATACCTTTGTAGGAATAGACCTCGGAACTACCAATAGTGCAATTTGCTCTTATAACGGTACGGAAACTCGCATCTGGAAAAGTCCTGAGCAGAACGACGTAACTCCGTCTGTTATTCTAATTGAGAGGCGGGGCAATAAATATGTTGGGAAACGTGCTTATGACTCAGTACCAGGCAGCCCAGATAATGCAGCAATGCTGTTCAAGCCGCTTATGGGGACGAGTACGCCCATTCATCTCCCTGCTGTTGGTTTGTCCAAGTCACCAGAAGAATGCTCTGCGGAAGTTCTGAAGGTGTTGTTTGGATACTTACCTGAAGAGATCAGGAATGACAACAACACTGGGACTGTCGTTACAGTACCCGCAGCATTCAATCAAATGCAGAAAGACGCTACCCTTCAAGCAACTAGATTAGCCGGCATTGGCAAAGTGGCTCTTATGCAGGAGCCCGTTGCAGCTATAATGAGTGTGATGCGGGTCCGTAACGCAGACGGGATATTTCTTATATATGACTTGGGAGGAGGGACTCTAGATGTTGCAATCGCTGAGAGCATCAGCGGTCATGTCAACCTTCTTGCCCATGGTGGTATAGCAAGGTGCGGAGGTAGAGATTTCGATCGGGATCTTTTTGATAATATAGTCCGTCCTTGGCTTTTTGATACATTTGCTCTTCCGGAAGACTTCTCAGCCAATCCAAACTTCAAGTCATTGAACTATCATGCGATTTGGGCCACTGAAAGGGCTAAAATTGAGCTTTCTGCACGTGAAGAAGCATGCGTAAGCCTTTCTGAAACAGAGGCACGAATTCGCGATCTGAACGGGAAAGAGATTTATCTCGATATTCAGCTGACCAGAGAAATGTACACTAATCTAATTGCAAAACGGATTGATGATTCAATTGAAACTGCCCGCGAGACACTCTTAAAAGTTGGCCTCACTTCGCGCGACTTGGAAAGAATAATTTTCATTGGTGGTCCTACAAATTATAAGCCATTGAGAGATAAAGTTTCCTTTGAACTTGGCATCCCTGGAAGTACAGAAGTGGATCCCATGACAGCCGTTGCTGTAGGTGCCAGCTTATTTGCTGAGTCCATTGATTGGGATACCGAGAATCATTCCCGCAAAACTAGCCGAGGACAGATATCATCGGGATCTGGAATATCTCTCACATTAAGTTTTATTGCCCGTACCCCTGATGTGAAATCCAGAATTGCTGTTAATTTGTCAGGGCAAGTGGTCCCCGGTGCAGAATTTCAGATTGAAAGCATGGATACTGGGTGGACATCAGGGAGATTGCCGCTCAAACATGGAGCCACGGTGGAAGTAACCCTTGCAAAGATAGGGGAGAATACATTCAAAGCCTTTGTTTTCGATTCAGTAGGCGGCCCAATACACCTGGAACAGGACAAGATCGTTATTACTCGTACTGCAGCAACGGTTGATGCAATCCCGGCATCTCATTCGATAGGGGTTGAGGTGCTGGAAAAGCTTGGAGGGCACCCTGTTCTCGATTATCTGGTACGTACAGGCGATCCTCTCCCTAAAAAAGGAAAGAAATCATTCAAAGCGGCTGAGTCTCTTAAGGCTGGGAGTCCGGGATCAATCAACCTGAAGCTCTGGGAGGGAGATATTCAGAATCCGATTGCAGATAATCGACCAATTGGAGTTATGAAGATCGGCGGATCTGATTTCGATAATGGAGTTATTTCTGCGGGAGCAGACTTGATATGCGAGTTCGAAGTCCTCGATTCTGGGACAATTAATCTTGAAGTGTCAGTTCCAAGTATTGGGGGGGTTTTCCATCCAGGGAAGAACTTCTATTCACGCCAAGAAAGCCAGCCTGACTTTTCAACGCATTCTTTCGTTATTGAAGAGGGAGAGAATACTCTTGGACGCGTTGATGAAATCAATGAGGTCATCGATAGCCCAAAACTTGATCGTGCGAGGCAAAAGCTTGAGTCTGCTATTTCTCTTGATCAGCTTGAGGCAGATCCAGAGCGAACCCAGGAAGCTATGGAAAATGTCTATGCTGCAAGACGGCTTCTTGCTCAGGTAAGAGAAGAGAATTTAAAGGAAATACGACAAATTGAACTCGATAAGGCTATATCCTTTTTCAATAAACATGTACGTGAATACGCACGTCCTTCAGAGGTTATAGCTTTTGAAAATCTGGGAAAGACAGCTCAACGTTCTGTAGGAGTAACAACTAATAGGGACTTCGAATATTATCTCGATGAACTTAGAGACAAGAACTTTGAAATACTCTGGCGACAGGATTGGTTTGTTGTTGCTCGGTTTAAATGGATGGTTGATTCTCCACATCTTTTCGCAGATAAAACTCGCTTCGAAGAACTTACGAAGATGGGCGGGGAATTCATGCGCTCAGATGAAATTGAAAAGCTTAGATCCGTCGTGGCACAGCTTCATATGATTAAAATTGGCTTGAGTTCTGAGAATGAGATGTATGATGTTGCCAACATCGTCAAGGGATAATGTATGGCAAAAGATTTGTGGCTACCAAAAGGATATGAACTGGCAGACGGATCGAGAATCCAGTCCCTCACCCATTCTGGTGATGCTTGGCAAATTTACAGTATCAAAGGATCGGATAGCATTTTGGTCGCATCTCTTGATCTGGCAGAAAGGTGGTGTGAACAAGGGTTCATAGAGGATTCCCTACTAAAAAAACTTACATTCGGTTCGGCTTCATTCCGTAGCATGAAATGCCCTGCCAAGTACACCTTGGCGCCAGTTGAAAGTGGGAAGCCTCTCCACAGTAAGGTCGATGGCTTAGCTTTTTCACTTGCGCTTAAAGAATCCAGAAAATTATCAAATGAGATTTCTTTTCACGATGCAATTTATGTGGAGCAATATTCCCGGCTCCTTCCAACATGGACGCTGACGCCCTTTGTTGATGATAAAGTAGTCTTGGGAACATGGATCACTGGCGGAGTAGTCATGTCAACAGATTCATTCAGGCGATTAAGCAAATTAGCGGGGTGGATGCCACAATCAGACCTTGCCGAGGTTATTTCAACAGCCGGGTTTGATATTCCCATAGACAGCGGTTCCATTGCAAATAGGGAATCACATTCCCAAAGAATCTCAGATGAAGAGAATGCAATCAGCGATACTGGCCTTCATGAGGGCAGCATACAATCATCAAAGGCCAGGAAATTTATTCTTCCTGGGCGACCACAATTAGAATCTTTTTTTAATGAACATATCATTGATATTATTTTTAATGCCGAGAGATATCAGGCTTTGGGCATCGATTTTCCATCGGCTGTTATTCTATATGGCCCGCCAGGATGTGGTAAAACTTATGCAGTAGAGCGACTTGTTGAGTTTATTGATTGGCCTAGCTACTCGATTGATTCAAACAGCATAGGCAGCCCATACATACATGAAACGAGCAAGAAGATCTCAAGTGTTTTTGATAAGGCTATAGATACCGCTCCTTCGGTTATTGTTATTGATGAAATGGAGTCATTCTTATCGGATCGCCAGTCTACCAGTGTTAATGTGCATCATGTAGAAGAAGTAGCCGAGTTCCTGCGGCGTATCCCTGAAGCCATAAAGAAGAATGTCCTCATCATCGCTATGACTAATCAATTTGATATGATCGACCCTGCCATTCTCAGGAGAGGGCGCTTCGACCATAAAATTGAGGTTGGAATGCCTTCGAGAATAGAAGTGGCCTCGCTTCTTAAGTCTCTTTTAGATAAGCTTCCGAAGGCTGATGATTTAGAAGCAAATTCTTTAGCGGACGCTTTAACGGGCAAACCACTCTCAGACGCGGCATTTACCATAAGAGAGGCTTCCAGGCTGGCAGCAAAAGCCGGCAAATCCAAACTCGATCAGGAAAGCTTGCTTGCCGCCATGGAATGCCTCTCACAGGGGAAAGAGAAAAAGAGCAGGAGCATTGGTTTTGTAAGAGAGCCATAGCCTGGGCTATTTATGGATTTGTTAAAAAACCCCTTTTACATTCTGAGCGCAACGCCTCGAGATGATCGTAGGGAAATAATGCAACTGGCTGAAGAGCGCAGTTTGCTGCTTGATGCTAATGAATGCGCTCGAGCTCGAACAGATCTTCTCAATCCAAGAAAACGCCTTTCTTCAGAAATTGCATGGCTCCCAGGCCTTAGCCCCAAACGAGCTGCAGAGGTATTATCTGTGCTGGAAAACTCCCCGCCAGACCTGCTGAAGATGGACAATCTCCCGGACATTACGAAAGCTAACTTACTTGCGGCAGGGCTTTCACGATTATCTGCAGGTATGCCAGATAATAACGTAGATCTTATTGATTGGATATTGGAACTTGCGTGGGCCTTTGAGGATATAGATCCAGATGAACTATGCTCATTGGTCAATGAAGATCGTATCGTTTCAAGGTTCCAAGAAGTGACCGATCTGTCAATGATTGAGGCAGAGATCCAGGAGCGCCGAAGCTACTATAAACATGCCGTCGATTCAGCACTTGATAAACTTTCTTCCAAGAAAATGGTTGAGGTAGTAACGGCAGTCGTCGAATCTGCCACTGATAACGGAGAAGAGCAAGGACCCGGTTTAATAGATGACCTTGTTGATTCATATACTCTCAAGGTTAAATCTCCACTCGAAGAAGGCATCCAGCGGATTAGGGTTATTGCTGATAAGATAAAGGCTGAAGCCGATGAAGATCAACTGGATGCCAACTTGGCTAAAATGGTTAATGAACTTATTCGTGTTGTTAATCTATGGGATTTCGGAGCTCAGCCTATTCAGCTTAGTGCCAAAAGCCGCGGACTGGATCATGAGGAAAGCCATCAGGTAGCAGGGGTTGTACGAGGGTTGGCTGTGTATTTGTTTAACGAACATGGGAAGCTTGAATTCTCGCAGCAGCTCAATAACGCCATCCAGAAAGCATTTGCGGAAGTTGCTGAAGTAGCTGAACGCTCGGCAGAAGATGCATCGACTTTGGAAGGTCTTGCTGAGAAACGACGGTTGAATGATTTTATTACCCCAATATTACGCACATGCAACTCAGCAGTTGAAAATACTGACAAAGATCCCACCTGTGGTGAGATGGAAGCTAAATTAGTCATGGATGTTGTGCCTGCACTTCTCACTGTAATGTCCTCGGAAGGAGTACCGGATGAGATAATATCAAAAGCAAGAGATGAAATCGCAATTACATTGATGCATTGTGCTATTTCCTTTGGAAATGAAACAAATAGATGGGAACCATGTAGAAGAATCTTAGAAGAAGCACTGAAATATGTTTGGAGCAAGGAGTTTAAGGATAAGATAAAAGAGAATCTTTCGATCGTGAATGAAAATTGTGGGCATGAAAGACAAACTCAGTTTTCTTGGGCCACAAATCAAAAAACACAACGTGAACCCTCAAATAAAACCCCAAAAGGCACATTGGACAATCATCATTCTATACCAAAAATTGTCAACCATCTATATAAGTTCTGGTACTTATATTTAATTGCGATGGTAATTATACTCCCAGCAATAATGGAAGATAAAACATCATCACAGTATAAATCTGAACCTTATGTTCAAGATCGGTCAGCATCTGAATCGAGCAACCAATCTAGCTATTCCGATCCTCCGAGCCCATCATCTTCGCCAAAATCAGAAAATGATTTTATCCCGGTTACATATACTAGACCCAGTACAGCCCCTAATGGTAAGCCCTGGCCAAAGACCGAGGATTATGTTCCTGGCTATAAAAAACTGCATACAAAAGGGCTCTCACGCGTTACTATTGACAATAGTCAGTGCAATTCAGATGTATTTGTTAAGCTCGTCTCATTGGATGGAACTAATGCATATCCAGTAAGAGTTTTTTTTATCCCGGCATATAAGCAATTTACTGTAAACAAAATAACTGCAGGGAAATATGAAATTAGATATCGTGACTTAAATAGTGGACATCTTTCTCGCTCGGAGCCTTTTCAGCTAGAAGAAATCCCAGTGGATGATGCAATACAGTTTAGTAATTATACGATGACTCTCTACAAGGTTTTAAATGGCAATATGCAAACCTATGATCTTTCAGAAGAAGAATTTTGAACTCTCAAAGTGTCTCAACTACATGAGTGGGTGTTCAAAAATCTCGGGATTTCCTGGGACCCAGCCTGCAAGGGAAGGGTATGCTGATTAACTATTTTGGTTTGTACAGTGATCATAAGTGCAGATTGCAGATTGATACCTCAATAGAATGTTTCACTTGCCGTCCTTGCCGACTGGTGGGTCGGTATCGGGGAACCTTCGATGTCCCCAGGGTATCATAAGTTTCCTGAAGCTGTGAAAACTTTCTATATCGTGCCCGTAGCAAAACTTCTGCGTTTATAGGAAATACATCAGATGGATCAAGGCTATCTTAACTACAAGGTCAGTTACCTGTGTAGGACGTCGGCTGCAACCTTTTGTTGGCTCATAACTGATGAGATGCAAAAAGCTATTTCAGATCGATTGAGAAGAAATATGTCCTTGCCTCTATATTGGATTCTTTGCGTAGCGCTTTGTACAAATCTGGATCGATGCTTTTCGCAAGAATAACGCCAGTCATATTTTGTGATGTTATTTTGTATTTTTTTACCCAGAATTTCATATAGCGCTTGATTTGCTCCAATGCAGGCAATTTTGCGATATCTTTCTTAAGTTCATACAATACATATCTACCCAGTCGATTCTTATAAAGCAAATCCAACCGACCAGCTTTCTGAAAAGAACCCTGCCTTTCAATCAAAGCAAGTTTGTCGGCTAAACGATATGAAAAAAGCTCTTCGATATCCTTTTCATTCACTTTTCCTGCACAGAGAAGATCACCAATATAATCACTCATGATTTCACGTCTCGTAACTTTGTCATTGTAATGCTGAAAATGGGAATCGACAACAATTGCATAGTTACGGCAGAGTAATAAGGGCTTCCGATTCTTGTATTTCTTGAAATCATGCAAATGATGCTCTCGTTTCAAACGATAAATACCAGATATTTTCATCCAATAGAATTCTTCACGCCGATCTTTCCAGCCAGTTTTTCTTGAGTCGATCAAATATCTTTGGATGATTCGCTTATCTTCAGGAATTTCATCGGCCGTGTTGAAATACTCGATGTCAAAAACGTGGGTAATGGCCTTATCAGTGACATTATAGAAATAGCCTCGTTTAATTTCAGGGTGCGGAAATGGGTTTCCGTTTTGTTGCCCAGGCTTAACGATGCTCCATAGTACAGCACCTTCTTTTTCTATATGTGAGGCATGCGCAAGAACATTTCCGACATTTTTATTTTCTGGTCGAAAGTCACCTTTCAAATTTGCTGCAAGTATTATTGCTTTGTCTTTAGCCATTTTATCACCTTGCTTCGTTAACGAAAAAGTTTCACCACTTGTCGAGCTCTATCTGCTGAGTGGCACTGCGCTTCACTTGATCCAACGTGCAGATCAGTGACGTTAAGTACCACCCCCGAAAAAACGAGATTTGGGAAGGCCAAGCGATTCAAGATGAAATCGGAATTCATCCAACAGTAACCTATTATTAGCAACGAATAAGAATCTAGCATGAGAATCATAATAAATGGCATGACAACCTTGTTCTCTTAGAAAGTTTAGCTTTTCTGTCATAACAACGTTGGCATCATGCTGCCTCGAAAAAGATTGATCGAAGGAGAATACAAGCTCATGCTTAGATGCTGCTTCTTTTAGTTGCATGAGGGATATATGTTGGTTGCTTGGTCTTCGGTTTACTCCTGTGTCTGGATCAATAAAAAGAGCAGTTCTGCGCAAAGGATCTGACGCAACCGAAGATAAAGGTGCTCCAATAAACCTAAGAAACATATTTTCATTTCCATTCCATTCGCCAGTAAACATTGGGTTTACAACGATTGTATAACCAAGCACATTAAGTTCAGTACAGAAAAAGCGTTTCACAATGTCATAGGAATCACCAAAGTATTTAGGATTCATATTCTCATTACACCTTACAATGGATATCCCGAATAAATACGTTGTAAAATGATATATAACACCAACTACTGATACATTCAGTAAATTTATTTTTAGGCTATAGATAGATCATGGACATCAAAACTATCTGACGATCGAACTGGAATTATAATAACTATAAGTTATATTAATTAGTTATCAATTACAGATCTCGTGCCAGAATCAAAACCTTGCACTTCATCACGAGAAAGCTCAAGTTTCAGGAGGAGATCATAAGTCTAGCCAATGAGAGATATCATATGCCGCCAGGCATTCCTCTTAGATGATATGCTCAAAGGAGACCTTGTTTTGTAAAAATGGCTTCTACTATGCTTCGAGCATCCCTCCCCATCGCATTTTTGCCTTTTACTGAACATGCGAAGGCATACGTTTTTCCTTTGCTCTCAACGTATCCAACGTACCAACCCAAAAAAGTACTTGTCTTGTATGTTCCTGATCCAGTCTTCCCATAAAGAATCCCATTTCCCGTCTCTTTTGCTTTCATTATATCCTTGAGGGTTCTCCTGGATTGTTCCGAAAAGGGAAGCTTCCCAGATACGAGTTCATACATCAGACGTGCCTGTTGTACGGGGGATATTAAAATCGTCCTCCGTCCCGGGGCAGGAAGCCAGAACACGTCAATTCCCGCCGATATGTCACGGTTGCCATAGTTAATCGTGTCTATCCAGGATTGCATCCTCTGTGTGCCGATCTTGCGGGCGAGACTCTGAAACGCCGGTACACAAGAAGATTGAAAAGCCTCTTTCAGTGTGAGATCACTGTTCCATTCGGGTATCTCTCTGACCTTTCCATCCCACTGGTAAAACATCTCATCGGGAGAGTGCACTATGCCAGTCTCAAGCCCTACAAGTGTATTCCATATTTTGAATGACGAGCATGGCGGCAGGGGTTCTGTAGATTCGTTTGGAAAGAAAGCACTCATTTCCCCGGACGAACAATTAATGAGGACAAAAGACCCTGTTCGGCCTGCAAAGGCATCACTCACTGTAGGTTCAGGAATGCGAACTGTTTGGCAGGAAACAAGGAAAAAAGAGATGATCACCATACAAAGAGTTTGTAAGCGCATTAATCTCCTCCCATGATGAGGCAATTATATAACATAGGATCAGTTTCATTTATATCGTTAGGGAATCTTTGTTCAACGGTCTATAGATTTCTTTTGCATATCGCAATAGGCCGACTACAATGCAAAGAATACATGTATCTATAAGAACTTGCAGCTTTCAGCACATTCCAGATCTCTGTAAAATATGCTATCTTTTGCACTTTCCCGAAGTCTTTGATTTGAAGAGGTTATCTATACGTAATCCCCATAACTGAAAAAGCGAGATTCCGTCGCGGAGGAGCCTTCTCCAGAGGTGGTCAAGGGGGATCCGTACGTGCTGTCGCCACCCCCTCCCCCCTTTCTTTTCTTTATTATGAGTGAAAAATAAAATGGGGCATCTAGATGATGATTGAACCCATTCGCTGGAACGAACCAATACTTAACCTGTCTGAGATATACTAAGGCATCTGAGTAGACCATGAGAGCTGAAAATGGAGTATATACCTTTGCCCCATCAGGTAGCGACTTACGCGCATTTTTATTTCACGGACATTCCGAAATCAAATATGGGGTAACCCGGGATGATTTTCTTTCTAGTGTAGTCGAGAGATTTTTGAAAACCTGAAAAGTGGCCTGCACCCTTTTGATTCGAAGCCTATTCGGTACACTCCGATGACCACAGATGTGACTGAGAGAATAATTTATTGAGGTATATTTGGAGGTATATTAGAAAGCGTAGCCGATTTATAAATATATATATCAATATGTTAGGTGATAATTAAGATTCCTGCGGCTCAGTCAGGGTGGACTATACCCTTTTTCTACGCGAGTAAATTTTTTAACCGAAAGCCTCTAACAAATTATAAAATATTTATTGGAAGAAACTTGGTTCATCCCAAGTGTCCAATCTTGGGGGTTCATTGTCAACAGTACGAAAAGTTATCGTCCCTCCATAATAATACTCCCAAATAATATATATAGACCATGATTTTATATGAACAGGCTCTCCAAGAATATTGCGGATATCAGACTCAGACATACCTTTTCTAATTAAACGCCAATTAGATTTTAATAAAGATGTTCCAACACTTACTAATGGAATAGGCTTACCTGATATTTTTAGAATTGTTTTCTCTTTTATATTAACTTCCCACCACCAACCAACTTGAGTCCCAGGATCATCGCTGAACATAAATGTATAGCTAACAAGATAACTATTTGGCTTATTTTCAATCCTTGATGAATTCCATCCAACGATAACCATATCATCAGCAATAGATTGCAACCATTTACTGGGTGGATTTAATTCATACTTACGTTTTACTAGATCAATAGAATACAACTCTGGGTGTTTGTTTTGTAACTCTGTTTCTTTAGCTAATTTATCGTACTTGTTATATGTTGGTATCGCTATAGCGGCAATATTACCGATAATTGCTATCAAGAATAAAACTAATAAAGTTCTAGCAAAGACTTTCCATACCAGTTTTGAATTCTTTGCACATCGCCAAATTGATACAACCTGCCAATAAAAGAGAACCGGGATAAATAAACAAATTGGGATAATAATGGCCATCCCAAATTTTTCAGGAATAAGGACAGTGCCTATTATGCCCAATATAAACATAAATATCAGGTTGAACCCAACACAATATGTCCAAAAAACTGTACCTAACTGCTCTTCTCCAAACCAAGCTCTCGCTATTAAACCCCTTTTTTTTAAAGACAGCCCCTTTGATTTACTAAAATCCTGCATATAAACCCCTTGCCTCTTTAAAAACATCACAAATAAGTTTCTGATATATTGCATGTGAGACTAGTTATTCATAAATTATATTTTAATCATGTTGCTATGTAAGTCTTTTGTCAATAACTTTATATAGATATCAAGTTAAGATGCACAAATATAGTTATTCCGAGGCAAGCTTATGTAATCTCTTATATGGATTAAAATTTGCCTCACCAGACGACCCAGGAAGGATATCTGTTGAGGCAAAGGAGGTCAGAACTTAATTAATAATATTTGCATATATCATATCTAAATTATTAGCTAGCCTAAACCCCATATATTGACCCCCCGACGCTATCCTCTTATATTATCAACAAACATATTCTAATAATTAGAATTAATCATCCAATAAAATAAGGCGGTATATTCCCTAT
>ERZ1645192.3648-NODE-3648-length-12438-cov-4.645724_pt1 | contig 12438 bp, 10 predicted proteins | sample MGYA00575354_ERZ1645192 | MGnify/ENA primary metagenome ERZ1645192 (study PRJEB40844, sample SAMN11349763) | freshwater sediment metagenome | isolation source: river sediment | host: Sediment | place: India: Faizupur Khadar , New Delhi | collected 2017-02-21 ... | reverse complement strand
GTATACATCGACAGCAATTACAGTTATTATGTTGAAGAAGAACCCGTCAGCCCTGAATTCCTGACCGAAACCATCGGCAACAAACTTTCAGCAGATGCTGAAGCTTCGGTGGTATTGAGGGCCGATCAGAGTGTTCCTGTACAGTATGTTGTTACCCTTATAGATGCGGTAAACAAAATAAACGACCTTACCGGAACAAAACACAAAGTGATTCTGGCCACCAAACCCCTTAAATAATCTGCTGCACAATGGCTGCCTGGCAGGATTTTTGAAAACCTTTCAGAAAAGAAATTTGAAAACGGACAAGGACGATATAAAGGGACTGATTGGCACCATCCTCTTCCATGCGCTGCTGGTGGGTGGTTTGCTGCTGATGGCACTCCGAACACCACTTCCCTTGCCTGAAGAGGCCGGGGTTGAAGTCAATCTCGGGAATTCTGAAGATGGGATGGGCGAAATTCAGCCGGAGCAGCTTACGCAGGGAGGTGAAGTTTCGCCACCGTCAAGCAGTGCGGCCGAAGAAGAAATTGTCAGTGAGAATACCGAGGAAACACCGGCCATTCAACCTGTTAAAAAGGAGAAACCCCAGCCTTCAGTGAACCCTGAGCCCAAACCTTCTGTCAAACCGGAGGTGAAACCAGCCCCGCAGCCGGTGGCCAATCCCAATGCAATGTACAAAGGCAAGCAAGGCGGTACCAAGGGCGGGAACGAAGGCAATGGCAACAAGCCCGGCGACAAGGGGCGGCCTGACGGAACCCCGGGTGCTGACAATTACGATGGTGCCGGAGGCAATGGCAATGGCGTATCCTTCAGTCTCGCGGGACGCAGTTCAAGACAACTTCCACCTCCGAACAAAAATTTCACCGAAAAAGGCACCGTCGTTGTCACCATCTATGTGAACCGTTCCGGAACGGTAACCCGGGTTATTGCAGGTACGAAAGGTTCAACCACCTCAAACCTTCAGTTGCTGCAGCTTGCCGAGCAGGCAGCCAGGCAGGCGAAATTCAGCCCGAAAGAAGATGCCCCGGAGGAACAGAAAGGGACGATCACCTACAACTTTGAATTAAACTGACCCTTTGGTTTCATGAATTACCAAGAAACGCTGGACTATCTCTACAGCAGGTTTCCGACATTTCATCTCACCGGAGGCAATGCTTACAAAGCCGGTCTTGAAAACACCCTTGAAATCGGAAGGCTTACCGGCAACCCTCACCTCGGTTTCCACACCATCCACATAGCAGGAACCAACGGCAAAGGCTCTGTTTCGCATATGCTGGCTTCCATTCTGCAGGAATCCGGGTTCAGAACGGCACTTTTTACTTCACCCCACCTGAAAGACTTCAGGGAACGGGTAAAAGTGAACGGCGAAATGGTGAGTGAGGCTTACGTTTGCCAATTTGTTGAACAATACAGGAAAGAGTTTGAGCGCATTGAGCCTTCTTTTTTTGAAATGAGCTTCGCCCTGGCCATGAGCTGGTTTAAACTTCAGGATGCAGAAATTGCCGTGATTGAAACCGGGATGGGTGGCAGGCTGGATTCAACCAATGTGGTGAAACCCCTGTTGTCTGTGATCACCAATATTGGTCTGGACCACACGAAATTCCTCGGAACAGGCATCGCTGAAATCGCTTTCGAAAAGGCTGGGATTATCAAACAGAATACTCCCGTCGTAATCGGGGAAACCCACCCGGAATCGGCCCCGGTTTTCCGGTCCACGGCAGCTGCTTTATCGGCTGAGCTTACGTTTGCCGATCAATCGGTTCAGGTATCGGGGGATACAACAGATTTACCGACGGAGTTGCTTTCATTGACTGCCCGGATGGGAGCTCAGAAATTCAGCATCCAAAGCCCGCTCACCGGAACTTATCAGCTGAAGAACATTGCCACGGTAGTCTGTGCCTGCCATAAACTTCAGGAGTCAGCAGTGCTGACCGGCAAACTTGAAATTGAAAAAGGAATCAGAAATACCCTGGTGAACACCCGTTTGCAGGGCCGGTGGCAGGTATTAAGTCATAAACCGCTCGTTATCTGTGATATAGCCCACAATCCGCATGGGCTGGAACCGGTGGTCAATCAGCTGAAAGCACAGAACTACAGGAAACTGCACATTGTTATCGGGGTTGTCAATGACAAGGACACAGGCGGAATGCTGCAGCTGTTGCCTGTTGAAGCCACGTACTATTTCTGCAAAGCCGATATCCCCAGAGGGCTGGATGCGCAGCTGCTGCAGAAAGAAGGAGTACGTTTCGGACTGAAGGGAGATTGCTTTGGTTCTGTAAATTCAGCCTTCAAAGCAGCTAAAAGGAATGCTGCCGAGGATGACCTGATCTTTATCGGAGGCAGTGCGTTTACCGTGGCAGAGGTGTTGTAATCAGCCTCCGGTAATGAGGTGAAGCACCATGACATCATCCCCTTCGTTCACCACTTTTTTATCGTATTCATGTCGTCTTACCAGTTCGGCATTTACCTTCACCACCAGCATCTTAAACGTAAAGTTTTTGGCCGCCAGCAATTCACTGATGGTCATCTGGACGGCCTCAAAAGTCTCTTCCCTGTTGTTCAGCATTATTTTCATCGCTGGCTTCATTAATGGTTTGTGACATCCCCGGCTTCTGGTTTGAAATCCTTCAGAAGGATACTCAACACCTCGTTGGCCTGCATGTTGGCCACCACCCCAACCCTGGGCGCCAGTACCGGAAGTGTATCTGAGACCTCAGAAACTTCATCACCACAAACAATCAGTTTGCCTGAATTGCGGCAATGAATCAGATCAGAATTCCCCCAGCCTGCCATCCCGATGCCGGTAACCAGATATTTACCGGGCAGCTGAAGATGAACAGTTTCGATGATCATGTGCTTCATTTCAGCTTTATCAAACGCTTCAACAATCACATCACATCCGGCAAAAAGCTCAACAACATCAGACACACAGAGCTTCATATCGAAAGCTTTGACGGTGACACCAGGGTTGATCCTCAGGATGTTCTCCCGCAGGGCATGCACTTTGAGACGGCCTATCTGATCGTGGAAGTAGTACTGCCGGTTGAGATTCCGGGAAGTTACAATATCAAAATCTGCGATGATCAGTTTGCCTACACCACATCGGGCCAGAGCGACAGCGCAATTGGACCCGAGACCTCCGCAACCGGCAATGCCTACGGTAAACCGGCTGAGGTAGTTACTGATCTGTTCAGGTAGGTTGGCTGACATAGTCGGGCTGCTTCGTGTTTCTGCACGGTTGATGCAAAAATAGAAAAATTAGACCCGTTTCCATCAGTTCCGGATATTTTATGTTTGTTCACGCAGTTTCAGAATAGAATACCGGGTATTACCCAGCCCTCCGGATTTATAAAATACTGCATTTCAACATGCTTTATGAAACGACATTCATATCGCTATTTTTCAGACAATTATATTTTGAAAATGGTAAAACTTTGTACATTTGTGAACGCGTTCACAATAACAAACCAACCCTTTTCACCTATGAACACAGCAGAAATCAACAAATCGCTGAAACTCGTAAAACAGTATCAATACACACCGGCTCCGGTAATCCGGGGCTATAACAACCGCACGTTATACATCAACGTTACCGACAACAACATTCTTGAAAAGCCGGTAAGCCAGCAGATGAAGGAGAAATTCATCGGGGGCAAGGGATTTGGGCTCAGGCTTTTGTGGGATGCCACCAAACCAACGACAAAATGGAATGACCCTGACAATGAAATTGTGATCGGTATGGGTCCCATCTGCGGGATTACGCAGTATTCAGGTACAGGGAAATCGCTGGTAGTAACCATTTCACCACAAACAGACATCGTGATCGACAGCAACGTGGGTGGTTATTTCGGCCCCTTCCTTAAGTTTGCCGGTTTTGATGCGCTGGAGCTTCAGGGAAAAACCGACAGGGATGTTGTGGTGTTTATTGATGAAACCCGCAGCATGGTAGAGGTATATGAAACCGTTTCACTTCCTGAAGACAGTCACCTGCTCGCTGAAAAGCTTACAGAGATCTTTGCTGATGAAGAAAGCGGAAGAAAGAATGTTTCTGTTGTATCGGCCGGTACTGCAGCAAGGCACTCACTCATCGGGATGCTCAACTTCAGTTTCTTTGATTCAAAGCGCAAGGTAACCCGACTGAAACAGGCCGGGCGCGGTGGTATAGGAACGGTATTTATTGATAAAGGTATCAGGGCACTGGTTTCAAAAACCAGCGGAATCAAAGGAAACCTCAACAATGTTGTGGATCTTGAGGCCATTATGGCCCGTGGGCGTAACTTCAACCGCGAAATGCGTGAGCTTGACGACAGTCAGGCCGAAATGAGGACAAAAGGCACCGCCCACCTTACCAATGTAATGAACGATTATGATCTTCTGCCAACCAACAATTTCAAGTTCGGAAGTCATCCTGATGCAGTAAAAATACATTCAGAGATTTACAAGGAAAGATTTACCCAGGGGGTTCCCGACGGCTGCTGGATCGGTTGCAATATGTCATGCGCCAAGGGGGTTGATCATTACCAGTTGCGTTCAGGTCCTTATGCCGGTTCCAAAGTCATTGTGGATGGCCCTGAATATGAAACAGCTTCATCACTTGGTTCCTGCGCCGGAATTTTCAACCCGGATTTTACCATTGAAGCCAACTTCTATTGCGACACCTATGGCATCTGCACCATTTCCTGGGGAACCATCCTCGGATTTGTGATGGAGTGTTATGAAGCAGGCATCCTGAACAAGGAGCGCACCGGTGGTTTGGAACTCAACTTCGGCAATGCCGACGGAGCCATGGAACTGCTGCATCAGCTTTCACGGGGTGAGGGCTTCGGAAAAATCGCCGGATTGGGTGTCCGTAAAATGAAAGAGATGTTCATTGAAAACGGCTGGGGTGATCCGCAGTTCCTTCAGGACATCGGCATGGAGAACAAAGGACTTGAGTATTCACAATACATTTCTAAGGAATCACTGGCACAGCAGGGCGGATACGCCATGACCAACAAAGGACCGCAACACGACGAAGCATGGCTGATCTTCATGGACATGGTAAACAACCAGATACCTACTTTCGAGAACAAGGCAGAAGCACTGCATTATTTCCCGATGTTCCGCACCTGGTTCGGACTGCAGGGATTGTGCAAGCTTCCGTGGAATGACGTTGAGCCTGAAAGCAATGCCCTGAGCGACGAACCTGCCAAGGTTCCCGAGCATGTTGACAATTATGTAACCATTTACAATGCGGTTACCGGTGAAAACATTGATAAATATGAGATCATCAGGCAATCGGAGCGGGTTTACAACTTCCAGCGGATCTTCAACATCAGGCGTGGCTACGGCCTCAGGAAGCACGACGCCCAGCCTTACCGTGCTGCCGGTCCTGTAACCGAAGAGGAATACCTGTCACGTCAGGAACGCTACGACAAACAACTTGTAGAGCTGATGAACCTTGACCCGTCGAAAATGACACTGAAAGAGAAAATGGACGCCACCCGCAAATACCGCGAAAACAGGTATGAACAGCTGCTCGACGCAGTTTATTTCAGGAGGGGATGGACCAGCAACGGGGTGCCGAAGATTGAACACCTCAAGAAACTCGGCATGGATCTGCCAGAACTGATCGAAGTGGTGGAACCGCTTCAATAGTAACAGGAATAAATAAGTCTGAGGCTGTCTCAGAAGCAATAAATTGTTTATACTTCGACTCCGCTCAGTATGACAATTTATTGATAATCAGATATCAGGCTTCGCTCCGACAGGAAACGGAACGGAGCCTGATCTGATTTCAGAGTCAGCCACTTTTTATTAATGACATTTATCGTCCCGCATAAACGGGTACCGGAAATCGGTAGGCGGCAGCAAGGTCTCTTTGATGGTACGCGGGCTGGTCCACCGCAGCAGATTGAGGTGACTGCCCGCCTTGTCGTTGGTACCTGACTGTCTGGATCCCCCGAAAGGTTGCTGGCCCACCACAGCGCCGGTTGGCTTATCGTTGAAATAAAGGTTACCGGCTGCATATTTCAGCGCCTGACTAGCCTGATCGAGAATGTGTCTGTCGCGGGCAAAAATTGCACCCGTGAGTGCGTAGGGCGATGTTTCATCTACCAGGTTCAGTACGTTATCAAAGTCCTTTTCAGGGTATACATAAACTGTCAGCAGCGGTCCGAAAATCTCCTCCTCCATGGTAACAAAGTGGGGATTGCTTGTTTCAACGATGGTGGGTTCAATGAAATATCCTTTTGATTTATCCCCCTTGCCGCCAAATACTACTTTGGCTTCGGTCGATTGATTGACCAGATCAATATACCGCATGATGTTGTCGAAAGAGGCTTCACTGATCACTGCATTCATGAAATTGGAGAAGTCCCTGACATCTCCCAGGGTAACTTCCGACAGCATTTCCCCTACCCTGCGCTTTACAGCCGGCCAGAGATTGTCGGGAATGTAGGCCCTGGAGGCGGCAGAGCATTTCTGTCCCTGGTACTCAAACGCCCCCCTGACAATGGCTGTTGCAATTTCATCAACCCCGGCCGAAGCATGCACCAGGATAAAGTCCTTGCCTCCGGTTTCTCCGACTATTTTCGGATATGACTTGTAGTTGCGCAGGTTCTGTGCGGCCATACCCCAGAGCCTGTTGAACGTGATGTTCGACCCGGTGAAATGCAACCCTGCGAAAAGCCTGTCTGAAAAAACTGCATTTCCGATCTCAGGACCATCGCCCGGAATAAAATTAACCACGCCATCCGGAAGGCCCGCCTCTTTATAAATCTCCATCAGCACGTAATTCGACAGTATGGAGGTGGTGGCCGGTTTCCAGAGCAGGGTATTGCCCATCAAAGCCGGAGACATATTGAGATTGGAGGCAATGGCGGTAAAATTAAACGGCGTCAGCGAGAAGATAAAGCCTTCAAGCGGACGGTATTCTATACGGTTAATAAATCCCGGATCGGAATGTGGCTGTTCGTTGTAAATATCTGAAATGTAGTGAGCATTAAACCGCAGAAAGTCAATGGTTTCGCAGGCGCTGTCAATTTCTGCCTGGAAGGCATTCTTGCTCTGCCCCAGCATGGTGGCGGCATTCAGGCGTGCTCTGTACTTTTTGGCAATCAGTTCAGCAATCTTGAGGGTTACCGATACCCTTTCAACATAGGAGAAAGACTCCCACAAACGGTGCGCTTTCTGTGAAGCTTCAACCGCCATTTTCACTTCTCTGGCTCCTGCTTTATGGTACCTGCCAAGGATATGACCGTGGTCATGCGGCATGCGGACTTCTTCTGTATTTCCGGTGCGGACTTCCTTTCCGCCGATGATCAGTGGAATGTCGAGTTGCTGCGACGACATCAGATCAAGCTCGGCCTGCAATTCTTTGCGCTCCCTCGTTCCGGGTGAGTAGGATTTCACCGGCTCGTTGGCCGGATAATCAAAAGTAAAAATGGCATTGTTCATAAAATACGTAAAGTTATCGGTAAGGTTTGTAAAGGCTGATTAAACAAGCAGATCATGTGTTTGTTCACTGAAACCGGCGGGTCATCCGCCATAAGCAACTAAGAATGAATCATATGAATCCGCTATTTCAGAAAAATCTTGTAAAACCAGCATATTACATACTGATACAGCTTTAATACCTGTCAGGATCGCTTTTGTCTGGTAAAATTCTCAGATAACCTTCGGCGGGCCTGTCTCCCAGGCCATCAATCTGGAAAGCTCAGAATGACTTTGATTTACACGGTTTTTATGGGAAGGGCTATTGGTTTGTATGCTGAAAACGTTTAGGTTTGCTGAATAAAACAAAACGATCTGGCTATGTTTAAAACAAATGAATACTTCGATGGAAAGGTTAAATCCATTGCCTTTGAAACTACAGAAGGTCCTGCAACCGTGGGTGTTATGGCTGCCGGCGATTATGAATTCGGCACATCCTCCGTTGAATACATGACTGTGATTTCCGGCGAGATGGAAGTCATGCTTCCTGGCGAAACTGAATGGAAGGCCTACAAACCCTTCGACACCTTCATTGTGCCTGCTGGTGTGAAGTTTAAAGTGAGGATGCAGGGCGACACCTCCTACCGTTGCCTTTACCGGTAACCCACACATTCCCATTGTTTTATTAACTCTCCGGTCCTATGGAAACCAAAAAATTCAGCAACCTGAAGGTTGATTATAAAATATGGTTTACCGATGAATCAGGCAAAGGCCTGCTGGGCGACGGAAAATGGAAAATCCTGAAAACCATCGATGAAACCGGCTCGCTCACTGCAGCCTGCGACAAGCTGGGTATTACCTACCGCCGGACCTGGAACGATCTGAAAAGCATAGAGAAGCGACTGGGCTTTTCGTTGCTTGAAAAAATCCGTGGAGGAGCCGACGGGGGTAGTTCAACATTGACTGTTGAAGGTCAGAGACTGATTAAAGCATTTGACAACTTTCATCAGAGAATGGATATACAGATGCAGGAGCAGTTCAGGTTACTGATCATGGAATTGAATGGCAATGAAAAAACCTGATCTTTGGTGGCTTAGCATTTCTTGCTTTCTGTTGTTATGGATCCTGTCAGGGTGCAGTACCGGAAAGCAGCCCCCGGCTGGTGCACTGAGCGGAGAACTCATTGTTTTTCATGCCGGAAGCCTGTCTGTTCCCTTTAAAGAACTGGCAGATTCCTTCATGGTCATGCATCCCGGGGTGAAGGTGCTCACTGAATCGGCAGGTAGCTTGGCTTCCATCAGGAAGATAACCGATCTTCACAAGCCCTGCGATCTCCTGGCCTCAGCTGATTTCACCCTGATTGATCAGTTGCTGATTCCGGAATATGCCAGCTGGAACCTTCAGTTTGCCGGCAATGAACTGGCCGTTGTATATCAGCCGGAATCAGCCCATGCTGCTGAGGTCAATGCCGGAAACTGGCACAGGATTCTGTTGCTTCCTGATGTAAAAACCGGCAGGTCTGATCCGGATTCAGACCCTTGCGGATACCGCACCGTGCTCAGCCTCAAACTTGCTTCAGCGTATTATCAGCAGGCAGATCTTTATCTGAAAATGCTCGAAAAAGACAAGCAGTATATCCGGCCAAAAGAAGTAGATCTGCTGGCCTTGCTTGAGTCGGGTACCATTGATTACATTTTTATCTATAAATCGGTTGCCCTGCAGCACAAACTGCCTTTTGTAGAGCTGCCGGATGAAATCAATCTGGGCAGTTACGATCAGCGGGATGTTTACAGTACGGTGTCAACGCAGGTTGCCGGCAACACGCCCGATGAAAAGATTACGGTAAAGGGTGAACCCATGATCTATGGAATTACCGTTCCTGAAAATGCACCAAACAAAAAAGCCGCTCTGGCGTTTATAGAGCTTCTGATGGGAACAACCGGCAAAGAGATTCTGCTAAAATCAGGTCAAAACCCGGTGGCTCCGCAGACAAGTCAGAAAACCTTCCGGCTGCCGGAAGAATTGAAAAGTCTGGTCAGGGAGTAAAAGTCAGGTTAATTTTTATTCAGGCTCGTCCATTAGGGCGGGAACAATCATTGCAACTAACCCGGAGGCAAAATCATGAAAAATTTATTATGAATTTACAAATTTTTCATGATTTTGCTGCCTTTTCTGACATTCTCATTGACACCCGCCCTAAAGGACGGGTCGATTCACAGAGTATAACAGAATAAAAAGATTCTGAAACCCGTAAATTAATTTCAAATGGAGACACAAATCAGGGGCTTCCTGAGCGAACTTGGTATTGAGCAGGTCAACAACGGAGCTACCTCAGGAACAATCTGGCATACCACCAAGGGAAAACCCATTTCATCTTATTCACCGGCCGATGGACAGCTCATCGCCACCATCAATCAGGCAACCTGGGACGACTATGAAGTCATCATGGGAAGGGCCACTGAAGCTTTCAGGGAGTGGCGCATGGTGCCGGCTCCTAAAAGGGGAGAAATTGTACGGCAGATCGGAAACCGGCTCCGGGAGTTCAAAGAACCCCTCGGCTCCCTGGTTTCATACGAGATGGGAAAAGTATATCAGGAAGGTCTCGGTGAAGTTCAGGAGATGATCGACATTGCTGACTTTGCCGTCGGACTATCACGGCAGCTTTACGGTTTCACCATGCATTCGGAGCGCGAACGTCACAGGATGTACGATCAGTATCACCCCCTGGGCGTTGTAGGCGTTATATCGGCTTTCAATTTCCCGGTGGCTGTATGGGCATGGAATGCCATGCTGGCTATGGTCTGCGGCGATGTGGTGGTATGGAAACCATCTTCCAAGGTAATGCTCAGCGCCCTGGCTGTGCACAAAATCATTGAAAAAGTACTGGCAGAGAACAAGGTGCCCGAAGGGGTGCTGAATCTTGTTGCCGGCAGTTCACAGTATATCGGCGATGATTTCCTGGCCGACAAACGCATTCCGCTCATCTCGGTTACCGGTTCAACCAGGGTTGGCCGTCACGTAAGTAAAATCGTTGGCGAAAGGCTCGGAAGAAGCATCCTTGAGCTGGGCGGAAACAATGCCATCGTGGTTTCCCAATACGGAAACCTCAATATGGCTTTGAGGGCCAGCCTCTTCGGAGCAGTGGCCACTGCAGGACAGCGTTGTACCTCTACCCGCCGTTTGCTGATTCATGATTGCATCTTCGACAAATTCACCGACAAACTGATTACGGCATACAAGCAACTGATGATCGGCCATCCGCTTGACGCAGAAACCGTGGTTGGCCCGCTGGTTGACCAGGATGCAGTGAAGAATTTCGTGGCTGCACAGCAACAGATCGTTGCCGAAGGAGGGAAAATCCTTTACGGAGGGCAGGTACTTGACGGCCCCGGCTATGAATCGGGCTGTTACGTTGTTCCCTGTATTGCAGAAGTGGAGAATCACTATGAAATCGTGCAGGAAGAAACATTCGCCCCGATTCTGTATGTAATTAAATACAAAAGTCTTGACGAAGCCATCGAACTGCACAACGCTGTACCCCAGGGCTTGTCATCAGCCATTTTCTCGAAAAACATCCTGGAAACAGAGAAATTCCTCTCGCACGAAGGCTCTGACTGCGGCATCGCCAATGTGAACATTGCGACCAACGGTGCTGAAATCGGAGGGGCTTTCGGTGGCGAAAAAGACACCGGTGGTGGTCGTGAATCGGGTTCAGATGCGTGGAAAGCTTACATGCGCAGGCAAACCAACACCATCAATTTCTCAACCGAACTACCACTGGCCCAAGGTATTAAGTTTGATGCCTTTGATGATTAAGCACTGTTCATCACGTTGATTTCTGACAATCAAATGTTTCTTTTACATTTGCAGGAAAGATAATGCTGCGTGCGTTGCTTCCGTGTCAGAATTCAGCCCCACAGTTTGAACCGCCTCTCCGATGAAGAATCTGTTGCAAAAATTAAAACAGCGCTTCAACTCCGGCCACAGCCGGAGTGTGAAAGCCCGCAAGCAGATTCTGTTCTCTTTTATCATTAAGTCGGTCAGCATTCTGATCGGCTTTGTATTTGTACCCTTGTTGTATCACAACATGGGCGCCGCCGAATATGGTATCTGGCTGACGCTGAGTTCAGTGCTTGCCTGGATAAATTACTTTGACGTAGGCCTGGGGAATGGGCTCCGCAACAGGTTCGCCGAATCAATTGCAAGAGGTGAACATGAAATGGCCCGCATCTATGTTAGCACTACCTATGCAGGATTGTCGATCATTTTTGGAAGTGCATTTCTTATTTTCCTTGGAATTAATCCCTTTCTGCAATGGCATGAAATCCTTAAAGCGCCACAGGGGCTGGAGCATTCACTGAATATTCTTGCAATCGTCACTTTTGGGTTCTTCCTGCTTCGGTTTACACTGAAACTGATCACTGTAATTTTACAGGCTGACCAACGGGCATCCGTTAGCAATATCTTTGACCCTGCAGCGAATGTATTGTCGCTTATTGCAATTCTGGTCCTGATAAAGGTATCTGAAGCTTCGCTGCTTAATCTTGGGATCATTCTCGGAGCCTCTCCTGTGATTTTACTTATTGGTGCTACATTGTATTTTTTCAACAAAGATTACAAGCAATACAGCCCATTATTCAGATTAATTAATTTCAAATATTTTAAAAACCTTGCCAGTCTGGGGGTGTGGTTTTTTGTAATCCAGATAACCGTGGTCATCATCATGATGACAAACAATCTGATTATTACCAGGGTTGTCGGGCCTGAAGCCGTAGCTTCCTATCACATAGCCTACCGATACTTTGGCATTATCCTGATGTTGTTTGTCATCATAACCAATACTTATTGGTCTGCATTCACAGAAGCTTATGTTAAGAAAGATTTCGCATGGATACGGAAGATAAACAGCAATCTCGTGAAAGGATGGTTGGGAATCCTTGTCATACTTGCATTGATGCTTGTTTTTGCAGATACTTTTTATAAGTTGTGGATAGGAAAGGATGTAGAAATCCCGTTCCTGTTGTC
>ERZ1645192.3647-NODE-3647-length-12438-cov-6.990632_pt1 | contig 12438 bp, 11 predicted proteins | sample MGYA00575354_ERZ1645192 | MGnify/ENA primary metagenome ERZ1645192 (study PRJEB40844, sample SAMN11349763) | freshwater sediment metagenome | isolation source: river sediment | host: Sediment | place: India: Faizupur Khadar , New Delhi | collected 2017-02-21 ... | reverse complement strand
CAGACACTGTTCCACTTCTTTGGGGAACCCACCGAGACTCGTCACATTGCAGTGGGCAATGAGGAAGCCGTGATCAACCCGTCGTGGTCGATCCACAGCGGCGTGGGTACAAGCAACTATACTTTCATTTGGTCGATGTGCGGTGAGAATCGCACCTATACGGATATGGATTGGGTAGCAACCGAGGAGTTGAGGTAAACAATATGACAAAAGTGCAGGATATGTTCTCCCTGAAGGGAAAGGTGGCCTGGATTACCGGAGCCAGTTATGGGATCGGGTTTGCAATCGCCGGTGTGTATGCGCAGGCTGGAGCAAAGATTGCATTCAATGACATCAATCAGGAACTGGTTGACAAGGGACTCGATGCCTACAAGCAGGCAGGAATCGATGCAAAAGGCTATGTGTGCGACGTAACCGATGAGGATGCAGTAATCAGGACCAATGAGCGGATCGTCAAGGATCTGGGGCCTGTCGACATCCTGGTCAACAACGCCGGCATCATCAAGCGCATCCCGATGCACGAGATGGCAGCAAGCGATTGGCGCAAGGTCATCGATATCGACCTTACCGCTCCGTTCATCGTCTCCAAGGCCGTCCTTCCTTCGATGATGGAACGCAAAAGCGGTAAAATCATCAATATCTGTTCGATGATGAGCGAACTGGGACGCGAGACGGTCAGTGCGTATGCAGCTGCAAAGGGTGGGCTGAAGATGCTGACCCGCAACATCGCCAGCGAATACGGCAAGTACAACATCCAGTGCAACGGCATCGGGCCCGGCTACATTGCCACACCCCAGACCGCTCCACTGAGGGAGAGACAGCCGGATGGCAGCCGCCATCCGTTCGACTCGTTCATCGTTGCCAAGACTCCGGCCGAACGCTGGGGGAACACCGAGGACCTAGAGGGCCCCGCTCTCTTCCTCGCTTCGAAGGCAAGTGATTTCGTCAATGGACATGTACTCTATGTGGATGGAGGCATTCTTGCCTATATCGGCAAGCAGCCCTGATTTTTGAAAAGCCTGAGAAGCCCGTTCAAATCCTTTGGGATGAGAGCGGGTTTTTTTTGTTGCTGTTTGTTGCAAAAGTTGCGGAATCTATTGGTTCATGGCGAAGAAACTTAGTAATCCATGAATTGTAGGAAAAAACTTGCAAAAGGCAGTAAATCTTGGGGATGCCTGCTTCTTGAAGACGCTGTCTTGTATTCAGGAAAATTGGAATATTGTTCCAAAAATAATTGAACAAATATTTATCTAATAAGGACTTGATATACCTATAATTATTGTTTTACCTCCCGATTTGATTGACAGCACAGCTTTGAACAGGTAGGATTTGCTCGTCAAACATAGAGAATGAACAGGAGTCAGGTATGGCAGAGAAAAAAACCAAGTATGTCTATTTTTTCGGCTCCGGCAAGGCAGAAGGGACGGCTCAAATGAAAGAGCTGCTCGGCGGTAAAGGTGCAAACCTCGCCGATATGACCAGTATTGGTCTTCCCGTGCCTCCGGGCTTTACAATCAGCACTGAAGCGTGTGCGTATTATAGTTCCCATGATGGAGCCTATCCCCAAGGCCTGAGGGATCAGGTGCTTGAGAACCTTGCCAAGCTTGAATCCTTGATGGGGGCAAAGCTCGGGGATAATGAGAATCCCTTGCTCGTATCGGTTCGCAGTGGAGCAGCACAGTCGATGCCCGGCATGATGGATACCATCCTCAATCTGGGGCTCAACCCCACCAGCGTCAAGGCCTTGATCGCCAAGACCAAAAACGAACGCTTTGCCTGGGACAGCTACCGCCGTTTCATACAAATGTTCGGCGAGGTGGTGATGGGTGTTCCCCACCACGAGTTTGAGAGCGCCCTCCAGGACGTAAAGGATTCCAAGGGAAAGAGCCTCGACACCGAACTTGACAGCAAGGATCTGCAGGAAGTCATCGCCCGCTATCAGCGCCTGTACAAGCGCTATACCGGTGAAGAGTTTCCCGTTGACCCGATCGACCAGCTCTTCAAGAGCATCAACGCCGTATTCAAGTCCTGGAACAACGATCGTGCCATCAAGTACCGACAGATGAATGACATCCGCGGCTTGCTTGGGACGGCTGTCAACATCCAGAGCATGGTGTTCGGCAACATGGGCGAAACCAGCGGTACCGGTGTTGCATTCACCCGCGACCCCTCCACCGGTGAAAACCAGTTCTACGGCGAGTATCTGATGAATGCCCAGGGTGAGGACGTTGTTGCCGGTATCCGTACTCCGCAGTCCATTGAGACCTTGCGTGCGGTCAACGCTGAGGTGTATGACCAGTTGGTGGGCATCCGTTCCATTCTGGAAAAGCATTACAAGGACATGCAGGACATCGAATTCACCATCCAGGAAGGCAAGCTGTACATGCTGCAGACCAGAAATGGCAAACGCACGATTTTCAGCTGGCTTCGCTCCCAGGTTGAGATGGTGGAAGAGGGCTTGATCGACAAGGAAACTGCAGTAGCAAGAGTTCCTGCAGGCGAGTTCGGCAAGCTGTTCGCACCGATTCTCGATGCCAAATACATCCGGGACAATTCCTTGAATGAATTGACCCGCGGCTTGAATGCATCCCCCGGTGGAGCCTGCGGTCAGATTTATTTTACTGCAGACAAAGCCGAGGAGATGGCGGCCCAGGGCAAGGATGTCATTTTGGTTCGTGCAGAAACCAGCCCTGAAGACATCGGCGGCATGGCTGTTGCCAAAGGCGTGGTGACCTGCCGTGGCGGCATGACCAGTCACGCAGCGGTTGTCGCCCGTGGCATGGGTTGTCCGTGCGTCAGTGGTGCAGGTGAGATTCACATCAATGAGGCGAAGAAGAGCCTTGAGGTCAATGGTGCAATCCTGAGCGAGGGCGATTATATGTCCATCGACGGTTTCACCGGTGCAGTATATGGAACCAAGATTCCTGTGCGTTCATCGGAAATCGTTCAAGTGCTCAGCGGCCATATGAAGGAGAGCGAATCCAATCTTTTCCACAACTACAAGACCTTCATGGGATTTGTCCAGGAGCTTAAGAGGCTTGGTGTTTACACCAATGCAGACACTCCCCACGATACCGAGATGGCTGTCGCTTTCGGTGCCGAAGGAATCGGTCTGTGCAGAACCGAGCATATGTTCTTTGGTGGAAACCGCATCATGTCGATTCGCAAGATGATTCTTGCCAACAATCAGGTTGAACGCGAGAAGGCTCTTGCAGAACTGCTTCCGATGCAGAGAGGGGACTTTGAGGCGATTTTCCTCGCACTTGAGGGCAGACCCGCCACCATCCGTTTGCTCGATCCGCCGCTTCACGAGTTCCTTCCCAACGACCACACCAGCCGCCATGAACTGGCGTTGCAGATGGGGCTGACTGTAGAGGAGGTGGCTCAAAAGTCCGCAGCGTTGCATGAATTCAATCCGATGCTCGGTTTCCGTGGCTGCCGTCTTGCGATTGTCTATCCCGAGATTCTCAGGATGCAGGTGAGGGCAATCATCGAGGCTGCGATCAACGTCAAGCGCAAGGGTGTCGATGTCCTTCCTGAGATCATGGTTCCCTTGGTAGGCAACTACAAGGAGTTCGTTTTCTGCAAGAAACATGCACTGGAGGTCATTGAGAAGATTTTCAATGAGCAGGGCATGAAGGTGCATTACAAGATTGGAACAATGATCGAGGTTCCCAGGGCCGCCATCACGGCTGATGAAATCGCCCGCGAGGCTGAATTCTTCAGTTTCGGCACAAACGACTTGACCCAGATGACCTGTGGTTTCAGCCGTGACGATGCAGCTTCCTTCCTCGGTCACTATGTGAATGATACAGACAAGCAGTTCTACGACTACGACCCGTTTGCAACCATCGATATCGCTGGCGTAGGCAAGCTCGTGGACATGGCTGCCAAGCTTGGTCGCTCAACCAATCCGAACATCAAGCTGGGTATCTGCGGTGAGCATGGTGGTGATCCCAAGACCATCGCATTCTGCGACAAGGTCGGTCTGGATTATGTTTCCTGCTCTCCGTTCCGCGTTCCCATCGCCCGTCTCGCGGCTGCCCAGGCATCCATTGCCGCAAAGAAGGCCAAGTAAGCGAATTTCACTTGTATTGATTCCCGGGCTTCGGCCCGGGTTTTCTGTAGTATGACGGGCAAGAAAAAACGGTTCCCGAAGGAACCGTCAGAGCCAAAAAAGGGAATTGAACCCTTGACCTGCTCATTACGAGTGAGCTGCTCTACCCCTGAGCTATTTTGGCCGGATACATAAAACAGGTGCATTTTACCCGAAAGAGGGAAGAAGGTAAAGATGGTATCTGTAAATGTCAGATCCCTGTCTTGCCTTGACCTTTGAGGCTTTTGTCTAGTACGCTTAAGTGAGAAGAGGGAGTGCATTGAAAACACAAACGTTGTTCAGCCATGCTGTCGCCCAGGAGGTGGTTGTTTTGCTGAATAGTGAAAAACATGGTGTTGGAACCAAGGTGGGATTGAGCTGGCAGCCTGATGTTGCCCAGTTCCTGCTGGACATGTTCCCTGACGCATTGGAGTATGGACTGCAACTGAGTGACATCGCACCGCTGGTAAGCGAGGATGAATTCGCTTTCGACGAAGAAGATTTCGATTTTCTTGATGATGACTTTTTGGATGAATTCGATGATGACGATGAGGATGACCCTGTATGAAAGTACTGGGGATTGAGACATCCTGTGATGAATGTTCTGCAGCTGTCGTAGAGGACGGACGCACCGTCCTGAGCAACATCATAGCCACCCAGATAGAACTTCATAAACCGTACGAAGGAGTGGTCCCCGAGCTTGCTTCACGCCTGCATACCCAGTGGATCAGTACCGTCGTCCAGACGGCGCTTCAGAAAGCCGACCTCCAACCGCATGATGTCGATGCGGTTGCAGTGACCAACCGACCCGGCTTGTTGGGTTCTCTTTTAGTCGGCTTGAGTTTCGCGAAGGGATTTGCAGCCTCCCTGGATGTACCGTTCATCACCATAGACCATATTCGTGCACACCTCCATGCATCACAGATTGAGCACCCGCTTGAGTATCCCTACCTCGGCCTCTTGGTAAGCGGCGGGCATACAGTCATATGCCGGGTTGATGGCTATGATTCAATCGAGGTTCTGGGAACCACCATTGATGATGCAATCGGGGAAGCCTTCGACAAGGTCGCCAAGCACTACAGATTCGGATATCCCGGCGGTGTAGCCATTGATCGCCTTGCGAGGAAGGGCAATCCGCTTGCCTTTCTTTTTCCGGGTCCGACCTTGCATTCGAAGGACCACCCGTATGATATATCCTATAGCGGATTGAAAACCGCAGCAATCAACCAACTGGATAAGTTTTGGGACGGCAAAAGTGAAAAGAGTCCTGAAAATATCGCCGCTTCCTTTCAACGGGCTGCTGTGAACATGCTTGTCAAGCGGGTCAAGTCCGCATTGGAAGAGACCGATTTGAAACGGCTGAGTGCCGGGGGCGGCGTTGCAGCAAACAGTTATTTGAGGCAGGAGCTGGAAGCACTCAAGCAAGGCGGTTATGAAGTTTCCTTTCCCTCCCTCAAGCTGTGTACCGACAACGGAGCCATGATAGCGGCCTTGGCATACCGCTATCTGGCCGATGGCATGCGATCTGAGTTCTCCGAGTCTGCTAGTGCTCGGGTGACAGCATTCAAAAAACACTATTGTTGAAAAGAGGCCCTATGAACGCACATTACAATCTGGACAGTGTAATTCGAAAGGTACCCGATTTCCCCAAGCAGGGAGTCCTCTATTATGATATCACCGGTATTCTTGCTGTGCCTGAAGCTTTTCAGTATTGCATCGACAGGATGGAGGTTTTGTGCGAGGGCCGCGAGATTGATGCAATTGCAGCGATAGAGGCTCGGGGGTTCATCTTTGCCGCTCCGCTTGCCCAGCGGCTTGGGCTCCCCCTCATATTGGTGCGCAAGATGGGAAAGCTCCCCAACAAGGTCTTCACCAAGAGTTTTGAGCTTGAGTATGGCTGTGATGTGGTCTGTGTCCAGGAAGTGGATATCCACAAGGGCAGCCGCGTCCTGTTGGTGGATGACCTGATCGCAACCGGTGGTACACTGAAAGCGGCTGCTTCGATGTTTGAAGAGCATGGAGCTCAGGTTGCAGGTTTCTTGGGTGTCATCGGTTTGCCGTTTCTCAAGTATGAGCAAGCACTGGCCCCTTATCCAGTCGAGGTCCTGCAGGTCTATCACGGGGAGTAGGAATAAATTTCCCCATCCCCTTGACAAAGCATACGCATTTCCGTATCCTACCACAGGATTTTCAGATTGGGATGTAGTGTAATGGTAACACTGCAGATTCTGGTTCTGCCTTTGGGGGTTCGAATCCCTCCATCCCAGGCATCGGTTCCTTCGTCTAATGGTTAGGACAGGAGATTCTCAGTCTCTAAATAGGGGTTCGATTCCCCTAGGAACTAAAACGAATGAGGAAGGGGCAACCTTGTAGGTTGCCTTTTTTTATCGGTATACTAAGCATAAGGAACCGCATACTATGATTACAGCATCAAATATCAGTCTTTCCTATGGAACCCAGGTTCTTTTCAAGGAAGTAAATATCAAATTCACACCAGGCAACTGCTATGGCATCATCGGTGCCAACGGTGCCGGCAAGTCGACCTTCCTCAAGATTCTCTCGGGGGAGATTGAAGCCGATACCGGGGAAATCATCATCTCATCCGGCCAGCGGATGGCTGTACTCAGACAGGATCATTTTGCCTTCAACGATTATACGGTTCTTGAAACAGTCATTATGGGCTATGAGCAGCTGTATGCCGTGATGAAGGAACGGGACACCATCTATTCGAAAGAGGACTTCACTGAGGAGGATGGCTTGAGGGCGGCTGAACTTGAAGGTGAATTCGCTGAAATGGGAGGATGGGAGGCTGAGGCCCAGGCCGCCCAGATGCTCAATGGTCTGGGAATCGCCACTGATCTGCAGCAGAAGAAAATGAGTGACGTTGAGGACAACGTGAAAGTTCGTGTTCTCCTCGCCCAAGCCCTGTTCGGGAATCCCGATATCCTCTTGCTGGATGAACCGACCAACCACCTTGACCTCGAATCGATTCACTGGCTTGAAGACTTCCTTGCCAACTTTGACAACACCGTCATCGTTGTCAGTCACGACCGTCACTTCCTCAATACCGTTTGCACCCATATTGCAGACATCGACTTCGGCAAGATTCAGCTCTATGTCGGCAACTATGACTTCTGGTACCTGTCCAGCCAGCTGGCAGCCAAGCAGATGAAGGATGAGAAGAAGCGGCGCGAAGAAAAAATTTCAGAGTTGAAGGAGTTCATCCTTCGCTTTTCCAGCAACGTGGCAAAGGCAAAGCAGGCTACCAGCCGAAAGAAGCTTATTGACAAGCTCACTATAGACGATATCAAGCCCTCAAGCCGAAGATTCCCCTATGTTGCATTCAAGCCGATGCGCGAGTGCGGCAAGAACATTCTTGAAGTCAAGGGCCTGACCAAGGTCATCGACGGAGAGAAGGTGCTGGACAACTTCGACCTGGTGCTCAACAACGGGGACAAGGTTGCCTTCGTCGGCCCCAACCACTATGCCAAGACGGTATTGTTCGAGATTCTCACCGGCAACATGCAAAGCGATGAGGGTACTTACACCTGGGGTGTGACAACCAGCCTGTCCTACTTCCCCAAGAACAACAGCCACCTGTTCACCGAGCATGTCTCCATCACCGACTGGCTGCGCAATTACAGCGAGGACAAGGACGATACCTATATCCGCTCCTTCCTCGGACGCATGCTTTTCAGCGGTGATGAGGCCCTCAAGGATTGTACGGTGCTCAGCGGAGGCGAGAAGGTGCGGTGCGTACTGTCGCGCATGATGCTCGAGCAGGCAAACTGCCTGATTTTCGATGAACCAACCAGTCATCTTGATTTGGAGGCCATCACCGCCCTCAACAACGCTCTTATCGATTTCTCCGGGGTTCTGCTCTTCAACAGCCATGACCATCAGTTTGTCGAGTCAATCGCAAATCGGATCATCGAATTTACACCAAACGGGGTCATTGACAGAATGATGGGCTTTGAGGATTATTTCAATGACGAATCCATCAAGGCTTTGCGGGATGAGAAGTACAGAGGCTCACATCACGCAATAGCGCTCTAGGGAGGCTCCATGCTGGTTGCAGTAGATATCGGAAACACAAATATTGTCATTGCAGTCCATGACGGAATGAGGTGGGTGCAGTCGTTTCGGATGTACAGCGACCAGAAGAAGACCAGTGACGAGTATTTCGTCGTGCTGGACAGCCTGATGAGTCACGCAGGCCTCCATAAGCATGATATCAACAGGGCGGTCATCAGTTCGGTCGTGCCGAACTTGACGCGCTCGATGCAGAAGAACATCATCAGGCTGTTCGACGTCCAACCCCTCATGGTCGACCATCAGGTGGAAACAGGGTTGAAGAAAGAGACGATTCCCGAGGAATTGGGAAGCGACCTGCTCGCCAACGCAGCCCAGGCCCACTATGTGCACCCCAATCAACCGGTGGTGGTGGTGGACTTCGGAACAGCACTCACGCTGACCACGGTCGACAGCGACGGCGCAGTCCTCGGTGCATCCATCGCTCCGGGCCTGGTCACTGCGGTGAATGCCTTGTTCGGCAATACCGCCCAGCTGCCGCAGGTCGAGCTGAAGATTCCTCAGACGGTCATCGGTCGAAACAGCCAGGAATCGATTCGCAGTGGAATCATGTTCGGGTATGCCGGTATGGTGAAGGCAATCATCGAGCGCACCGAACAGGAGCTTGGCTGTGAGGTCTTCGTCATTGCGACCGGAGGCCTCAGCCAAACCATAGCTCCCTTGATCGAGCGGATCAATCAAATCTCGGCAATGCACACCATGGACGGCCTTCGCTTGATCAGCGAGCTCAACTAAAAGACAAATACTCCCTTTCTCATTACTGCAAAAGTCTTCCCGTCGCCGGTGGTGGCGTCGATGTCCATGTCCTTGGAACCAATCATGAAATCGACATGCATGAGACTGGTATTGCATCCGGCTTCATGCAGATGCTCATCGGTGGAAAGCAACGCCCCGTTCGCCAATGCCGTAGGATAGCCATCGCCGAGGGCGAGGTGGCAGGAAGCATTCTCATCCAGCAGGATTGAGTTGAAGATGTAGTTGCTCTGCGCGATGGGGCTGGTCTCATCCACCAGAGCCACTTCTCCGAGACGCCGGGTTCCTTCGTCGATGGAGAAGAAGGTATCCATCGCTTCCTTGCCTTCGCGGGCGCTGTAGTCGACTACCTTTCCATCCTTGAAGACAAGGCGCACTTCTTCGGTCTTGACATCAAGAACACTTACCGGTTTGGTGGTCGTAACATATCCGTCGGCCCGAAGCCGGTCGGGGGTGGTGAAAATCTCCTCGGTGGGAAGGTTTGCAAAGAATTGGAGCCCGTCGGGCATCGTTTCGGCACCTCCGGTGAACCGGGCTTGGTCGGTAAAGCCTATGGTGAGGTCGGTTTTGCCGCTCTTGAAGTGAAGCGAATCAATTCCTTGTTCGTTCAGGTACGTTCTTCGGCGGTCCAGCATCTCTTTCTTCTCTTCCCAGGCAAGACCGGGGTCTTTTGTATCGAGCAGGAGTATCGGCTTGAGCACATCCATCAAATCATCGATGGTAGCCTGCGGCCCAAGCACCTGCTTGGCCCACAGGGGGCCGGGGGCGCAGCAAACACACCAAGCAAGCTGGCTGCGCATAAGTTTCTTGCTTCGCGCTTCATGAAACCTTCGCTTCGCCTTGCCAAGAATCTGATTCTTTGTCTGGTCGAGCTCGGCGTGGTCGAGCCGCTCTTCGGTGGCATCGATGCGGATGTAGGACCAGCCTTCGGTGCACATCTCATAGTCGAGCGCCTTCATGTAGGCCGGGTTGAACGTCAGCTGGTCCTCCTCCTGGGCTGCCAGGCGGGATGCAAGTACGTCCAGGTCGTCAAGAAGCACCTGGACGAAGGTCGCTCCCTTCCTGTATGCCGATTTGCTGAGCTCGCGGGCGAAGTAGTACGTCCCCGGCCCGGTCAGGATGAGGACATTCTTTCCTTTCTGAAGATTGATGCCTTTCTCAATGATGAGGTCTGCATATGCAGCAATGAGTTTTGGGTCCATATGTATACTCCTATAAGGTGTGTACCCCTTCAAACATGACGTCATGGGTTTGGCCGTCATCGGCTTGGAGGGTGACACTTAGATGACTGTCTCCCACGGGAATTTCCAATCGTACCAAGGATTCACACAATTTGCTTGTGAGGATATCCTCGTCGTTGGCCTGGGTGGTAAGCGTGTCCAAGGAGAATCCCCCGAACGTAATCGTCGTGGTGATTTCCTTGGCAAAATGCGGGTGAATCGATTTCTCGATGTATCGGCTCTCAATGGTGTCGTTGTCAGCAAGGGATATCTCGCCGACGTGTCTCGCTCCTTCATCAATGTTGAAGAAGGCAGACAGTGCCTCTTTTCCGGTTTCCGCCTGCCAATCGATGACTCTTCCGTCCTTCACGGTAAACCACGCTCCTGTCACTTCGCTGCCCAGTACATAGAAAGGTCGAGAGGCCGAAAAAGTCCCTTGGGCCGAAAAGCTGTCCAACGGGGCATGGAGGCCTTGGACGGGCAGCATAGGGGAGAAGTAGCGCCTGCTCGCCAAAGTGGTCCTGCCGCCGGCCCAGCGCGTGTTTTGTGCAAGCGCGACTTCAAGCTGCCAACCATCGGATACACAGGTGACACGGCTATGGCCGATTTTGTTCAAAGCGTTCTTGCGATATTCCAACAAATTTCCCTGCTCTTCCCAGTATGAGACGTTCCACCCATCGTCCAGGCGATAGAGCATGCTGAACAGATGCCACATCCGATCTTCATTCACAGCCTTTCCCAGCAGTTCCGACGCCCATCGTATGCCGGGGTAGGGAACATTTGCCCATGGCACGGCAATACGGCGGTCGAGGATCACCGGGTCGCTGAGATGGCCGAATTTTGCAATGGCTGTTACTTCACCGACAACCAGGGACAAGTCGCCCGCATTTCGATACGGATTTGTATCAAGATCGAAGATATGGCACATGACCGTCGTGTGCACTGGCGGACGGAAAATCTCCTTCTCCTCAGGTTCAATCGGGTAGGCTTGGACAACCTTCCCATGATTGGTTTCCACAATGGTCACGCTCTGGCGGGTTGTCAAACATGCTTGTCTGGCCAACAGGCGTGCAAATTGCATGGTTGTTGCTTCGGTGTTGATTGAAAGGCTGTCGCCTTCGGTCAGCTTGAGCTGCACATCGATGATAAGCTGTGCATACCGTTTGAGTATGAGTTCCATGAATCCTCCAGTACGATTCAATACTATAGCAAAATTATGAGGTGCGATATACCGGTGAATTGCATAAGACAACAAAAAACCCACACGCACTGGTGTAGGTTTCTCTAGAGCGCCCAACGGGAGTCGAACCCGCTTCTTCAGCTTGGAAGGCTGAGGTAATACCATTATACGATAGGCGCAAATGCTTGGTACGGTGTTTTTATAAAGTATTCTGAATTCTTCGTCAAGTACCTGCAGTTGACAGAGGAGCATAAAGCCTGTTACAAGTACTCTATAGCGATACAAGCGAGGTTATGAGCGTGGGACAGCGTGGAGAAGTGTATTCAACGAGACTTGTCAAGAATGACAGGACCTATTTCTTTAATGTGAAAGAGAACATTTATGGGGACATGTTCCTCAATTTGGTTGAGAGCAAGGGTACTCCTGACAGTGACAAGTTCATCAGGCAGTCATTGATAGTCTATCAGGAAGATTTGGGAGAATTCTTGAAGGAACTGCAGAAATCCCTGGATTTCATCAAGCAGAACTCCAAGCAGAAATAAACCAAGTGGGCAGCCGAGAGGCTGCCTTTCTTGTATTAGGAGTAGCATCGATGGAAATCAAACAGATGCAGACACAGGATATTCCCGCAGTCTGCGCCCTGGCAAGAGAAGTCTTCGACCAGGTTCTTGCCTCGACCTATACAGAAGAGGGAAGGCAGACATTCTACGCATTCATCGAAGAAAGCGCGATGCAGGCCCGCCTTTCGGACGGAGGATTCGGATTGGTTGCCTTCTTGGATGGAACGCTTGTCTCCCTGATTGAAATTGGCAGAAACTCCCATATCTGCCTGCTGTTCACCAAATGTGAGCACCAAGGAAAAGGCTTTGCGAAGGCACTGGTCGAACAGGCTGTATCGCTGTGCAAGAAGCGGGACAGCAGTGTGGCGGCAATCAGCGTCAACGCTGCACTCTCGGCAGTAGAGGCCTACCAACACTTTGGGTTCAAGCAGTGTGCTCCTGAACAAGAGAGAGACGGCATACGATTTGTGCCGATGATGCGGCTGCTCTAAAAGAGCGTTGCCTGACAGCTGTTGTTCTGCGGTTTGCCTTTGATGT
>ERZ1645192.3645-NODE-3645-length-12440-cov-4.851352_pt1 | contig 12440 bp, 10 predicted proteins | sample MGYA00575354_ERZ1645192 | MGnify/ENA primary metagenome ERZ1645192 (study PRJEB40844, sample SAMN11349763) | freshwater sediment metagenome | isolation source: river sediment | host: Sediment | place: India: Faizupur Khadar , New Delhi | collected 2017-02-21 ... | reverse complement strand
ATTTCACCTTGAACGGGAATACCGACACCTTAAGTGATGAACTTTATAACTTCAGCACGCAAATCATTGGGAACTCGATTCTCGTCAATGGCAATGCCATGCTGGTGATGAATCTTAACAGCAGCGATTTTACTTCTCTAGAACCCTCGCTTTCGTTAGTAAAATAGAAAGCCTAATGGTAATTAAAAAATCACGGTCTCGCTCGAGACCGTGATTTTTTTATCCTACTTTTTTGCTCTGGAACGAACAGGTTTTTCAACATCCAACCGGTAACCCACACCGCGAACGGTTTTGATATACCGGGGGTGGCGGGGGGTTTCTTCAATCGCCTGGCGCAGCCAGCTCATGTGCACGTCCAGTGATCGTGTATCGGCAGTGTAATCGGTTTCCCATGCTTCACGAAACATCGCTTCCCGGTCCACCACTTCACCGGCATGCTCCATCAGAATGCGCAGCAGGGTCGCAAGACGCGGAGTGAGCTGGATTTGTCTTTCATCGATCACCGCGCGTTTTTCTTTAACATCCAGCATGATAGGACCAGCCTTGAGGTCACAATCATTTTGAATCGGCAACAGCTGGCGAATGCGATTGATCAGCTTTTGCATGGTGAAGGGGAGGGACAACAACGTATTCGCACCGTAATTGTCGTTTGGATCACTGTTCTGATCAAGAACCAGGATAAGTGGCAGAGAAGGTTGTTTTTGCCGTAATGCCTGGCAAATCCGTTTGCCGCTGGTGCGCATTGAGGAAGCATCCACAACCACGAGGCTTGGCACGACCTGGTCCAATTGGGCAAGGGCTGCCGTGCCACTGGGAACACTTTCCACCAGGTAACCTTTTTTTGTCAACCCGGCAGCAAAAGATGCGTGGTCGGTGCGTTTCCCTTCAATGAGAAGAATTCGTGCTTTGGTCAACTCTGCGCAACCTCATCCTTTTTCACGAAATAGACTGGAGTGAATCAATAAATAGCCTGAACACTTTGTAACCCAATTGGCAATTGCAACGAATAATTAAAAGCCAGGTCGATATTCGATTAAATTTGTTTAAAATCCCGCTAAAAGTAAAAGTATTATACACTAAACTTAAAAAAAGTTAGTTCACAATCCGGTTAACCTTAAGAAAATATACCGGTAGTGTGTTTCCGTTGCACTCGGTTTTCTGGCGTGTTAGAATAATTCCATAACCGATTTAATCTATCCGGGAGGCTAAAGGTGACGCAAATGGTGGAAGTCGTAATCGACAGTATTCGGGTCAGTCTGACCAACCAGCAGCGCATCGTTCTGCTGCGGGAAGTTAACAGTGACCGGTATCTGCCGATCTGGATCGGTCCTTTTGAGGCTGAAGCCATCACCATCTCCTTGCAGGAAATTGAAGTGGCACGTCCGCAAACCCATGACCTCCTAATTCAAACACTGACTGCTTTAGGCGCTCGCCTGATCCGGGTGGAAGTGGTTGCATTAAAAGGAGACGTTTTTTATGGTAACTTGGTCATTGAACAAAATGGTCGTCTCTTCGATGTGGATGCCCGTCCCTCGGATTCTGTTGCTCTTGCCGTCCGGGCGCATGTTCCCATCCTGGTGAATACAGAGATTCTGCGTGAGGCTTCGATCCGTCCGGATGTAGATATTCAAGAAGAACTGCTGCGTGAACCGGGAAGTGCAAGCCAATCTGCTGAGACCCCCACTGGTGGGGACGAATCTTCGCAGCGCCTTTCATTATTTGAGGATTTTCTGGAACATATTGACCTTGACGATCTGGGAAAGGATGAAAATAAACCCGCCCCCGAATCGCCTGATGATTCTGATCTTCCTGCTTAGGAAGAATTTCGCTTTTCTTAACATAAAACTAAAAAAGGGCGCGCTATGGGTAACTTTCCGCCATTCGAAGAAGACGCAACGACCACCATTCAGTCTCAACCCAACAGTCGGGAAGCGGAAGAAGCTGTATTGGGATCTGTGTTGATTAATCCCGATTCATACTTCGAAATTTCCCAAGTCATCAAGGCTGATGACTTTTATATCATTCGCAATCAATGGATCTGGGATTCTTACGTCCGTTTGCACGAGAAACATATTCCCATTGATATATTAACCGTGAGCGAAGATCTGGAAGAACATAGCCAACTTTCAGAAATTGGCGGGCAGGCTTACCTGGTGGCTTTGGTGAATCAGACCCCCACATCCCTTCATGCAGAGGCGTACGCCCAAATAGTGGAGCAAACCTCCATCCGCCGGAAAATGTTAGCCGCAGCCAACGAAATGGCCCGTCTTGCCTATGACGAAGGGAAGGAAGTGCGCACGATTCTTGACGAGGCGGAAAAATCCGTCTTCGGCTTGAGTGCCCGCCGCGTGCGGCATGACCTGGAACCGATTCATGATGTGGTCAGCGATTACTATGATCACCTGGATGAGCTTTCCAAACATGATGACGAGATCATCGGGGTTCCAACAGGATTGACCGATCTTGACCAGCTGTTGGGTGGAATGCAAAAATCCGATTTGCTGATCATTGCCGGAAGACCTGGTTCGGGGAAAACCGGTTTTCTCCTTTCGGTGGCGAAAAATGCGGCTCAAAAAGAGCACAAGCATGTGGCGATGTTCTCAATGGAAATGTCGAACCAACAGCTCGTGCAGCGTCTTATCGCCCAGGAAACGCGCATCGATTCTCACCGGCTCAGAACGGGTAGATTGCAGGATGATGAATGGAACGTATTTGTGCAGGCAATGGAGGTTCTTGGGGAAACGAAAATGTGGCTGGATGATACACCAGCGATTACGCCTCTTGCGCTGCGCACCAAATGTCGACGGTTGCACATGGAATATGGTCTGGACCTCATCCTGGTCGATTACCTGCAATTGATGGGCAATGATTCGCGTAGCGAGAACCGCGTTCAGGAAGTGTCATACATCTCCCGAAGTCTCAAGGTGCTTGCGCGCGAACTGGATGTACCGGTTCTGGCAGCAGCACAGCTTTCACGTGCGGTGGAACACCGGGAGGACAAAAAACCAATGTTGTCGGACTTGCGCGAATCAGGCAGTCTGGAGCAGGATGCCGATATCGTCATGTTCATTCACCGTCCAGATCGAGACAATAAAGAAAGTCCCCGCCACAATGTCGCGGAACTGATCGTATCCAAGCACCGCAATGGTCCTACGGGTTCCATAGAGACAATCTTCCTTGAGAATTTGGCGAAGTTTGAAAATGCAGCCCCGGTAGAAGATTTGACAAAAACAAAGAAAAGGTAACGCCCTTTATGGTTGTGTTTAAAGGATTTGAAAACAACAAGAATGAGTCTATTCCCGTACCAGGCGCATTTTTTAACGAATTGCTGCCGGTTATCGAGAATATGGATGAATTACGCCTCACCCTGTATGCCTTTTGGTATCTTCACGTGCAGCCAGCGGAACCCCGTTTTATGCGCCAGAGTGATCTGCTCAAAGACGCCCGTCTGATGCAGATGTTTGGGAAGGATCTCGCGGAACAGCAAAACCGGCTTCAGCAGGCTTTGGATTTGACGGTGGAGCGTGGCAGCCTTTTGCGGGCAGGATACAAAGAGGATAGCCTCTATTTTCTCCATACTGAAAGAGGCGCGGCTGCGCACGCCGGCTTGATGCAGGGTGCCTGGAATCCGGACACGATAGATCAAATGCCGATTCATCTGCAACCGGAGCGACCGAACATTTATGCGCTCTATGAACAGAACATCGGTCCGCTTACCCCGTTGATCGCCGAGACACTTCTCGACGCGGAAAATACTTACCCGCTCGAATGGATTGAAGATGCCCTCCGTATGGCAGTCATCAAGAATGTACGTAACTGGAAATATGTTGAAGCGATCCTTGCTTCATGGAAAGAGAAAGGCCGGGATGGAACCAATAAACGATCCACTGAAGAGAATCGCCCGCGGGATAGCGAGGGAAAATTTGCCGACTACATCAACCGCTGACGCCTCTGCTACGCAAGAAGTCTGTCCGATTTGCGGCGGGGTTGGATTCCTGCGCCGTAACCTTCCTGTAGGTGACCCCGATTTTGGCAGACTGGTTCCCTGCGTCTGCCAGCAGAACAAATCCAATCAGGCTGCCAAACGCCGGCTCTATGAAATGAGCAATCTCGAAGCCTTCAAGACTATGACTTTCAATGATTTCTCTGTGCAGGGGCGGTTGGGGCTGGCGGATGAACAAATCCGCTCGCTGCAGTATGCTCTCAGTCAGGCGCAGCAATTCACCGGCAACCCGCGTGGCTGGCTGCTGCTGATGGGAACTTATGGCTGTGGAAAGACGCACCTGGCGGCTGCCATTGCCAACAGTTGCGTAGAATTTGGCATGAAGACTATCTTTTTGACGGTGCCGGATTTGCTGGATTGGTTGCGCTACACCTATGATGCCACCGATGAAACATTTGAGCAGCGTTTTGAAGAGCTGCGCAATGTCAATCTGCTCGTTTTGGATGATCTGGGTGCGCAAAATGCCACCGGTTGGGCGAAGGAGAAGTTGTTCCAGATCATTGATTATCGTTATATTCGCAAACTTCCCACCGTGGTCACCACCAATGCTGATCTCGAGGAACTGGATGATCGTATTCGTTCGCGCCTGCAGGATCCTGATCTGGTGGTGAGTGTGCGCATCACCGCGCCGGATTACCGTTCACCGGTTAGAGATTTGCACGATCCACTGCTTTACCAACTGCAAATGCTTTCAGATCGTTCGTTTGGCAATTTCAGCCTGCGGGAACCGGAAAATCTCTCTCCCGAAGTCCAGTTAAATCTTGAAAAGGTATTTCGCGCTGCCCAGGAATTCGCGGAACAACCGCGTGGCTGGCTGGTGATGACCGGAACGTATGGCTGCGGAAAAACCCATCTTGCCGCCGCGATCGGCAACTTCCGCAAAGGGATGGGGGATAAGCCGGTATTTGTGGTGGTTCCAGATCTGCTGGATCATTTACGCGCCACTTTCAGCCCCTCGAGCAGTACCTCTTATGATGAATTGTTCAACCGGGTAAAATCCGCACAGATTCTGGTTCTGGATGATCTGGGAACCCAGAGCGCCACCCCTTGGGCGCGCGAGAAGCTTTATCAAATTTTCAATGAACGTTATAACGCCAAATTACCCACCGTGATCACCATGTCCTGCAATCTCGAGGATCTTGACGCGCGCATTCGCAGCCGTATGCTCGACACCCGCGTTTGTAAAATATATGAAATTCTTGCACCCTCCTTCCGCAGTGGCAACCTGAGGCCCGAAACCAACCGGCGGAAGCGGGGTTCGTAAAATTCAAAGGCAAATTCTCCCGGGATGATGTTCCCGGGAGATTTTGTTAATAAAACTAGACCGGCTCCACTTCAGAGGTACAGTGAGGGCAGCGGTGGGCTTTGCGGGGGATCTGAGAAAGGCAAAAAGGACATTCGCGGGTTGTAATTTCAACCGTTTTTTCTATTTGTTTCATCTGGTTAATCGCTTTAACAACCCAGAAGATTACCAGAGCGATGATGAGAAAATTGATCACGGTATTAATAAAAAGCCCATAATTGAGTGTTGGTGCACCGGCTGCCTTGGCATCCGTCAGAGTAGCATAAGGCGTTTTTCCTAAGTTGATAAAGAGATTGCTGAAATTGACTTTGGCGAGCAACAACCCAATAGGCGGCATGATGATATCGTCCACCAGCGAGGTTACAATTTTACCGAAAGCCCCGCCAATGATGACACCAATCGCCAGATCAATCACGTTCCCCCGTAAGATGAATTGTTTAAATTCCTTCCACATCTTTTTCTCCTTTCCAGTGCAAAATTGGTTAAATAAATTTTATCCCTATTGTGCCGTGTTTGACTTTCAGATTGCCAGTGATAGAATTAGGCGCATGTTTCCCCGGATAAAATCAGCCGTCGCTCAATATCCCCGTCAGTTTTGGCTGCTGACGGGGGTGATGATGCTGGCGTATTTCTTTCACAGCCTGATGTGGAGTTTTTTGCTGCTTTATATCAGTTTGCATTTGGGGCAACCTCTTTCGAACGTCTCATGGTTGATGACCTTAAACGCGGCAGTGGGGGTGGCGTCATCTTTTCTCGGCGGGGCGATTGCTGACCGGTTTTGTCGGAAGGGGGTGATGATCTTTTCCTTGCTGCTGGCAGCTTTTGGCTGGTTTTTCTTCCGGCTGGCGGGTTCGCTGCCGGTTTATGCCCTGCTGATGGTGGTCACCGGGGCGACAACCCCGGTTTACCGTTTGACAGCAGATGCCATGGTGGCAGATTTAGTCCCGGAGGAAAAGAGGTTGGACGCCTATTCCCTGCTGCGCATGGGGAACAATTTCGGCGTCGCTTTTGGTCCGGCGGTGGGTGGTTTTCTGGTGACCGTTTCCTACGGGTTAACCTTTGCCATCATGGGCATTGGTTTCGCCGGAATCGGCATCCTGGTGGCATTCTTGATCCGGGAGACCCGCAGTCGGAGCAGCAATTCTTCGATAACACCCGCAGAAGAACCTGCCAGTTATGCCATGATTCTACGGGATAAAATCTTTCTTCAAGTGCTGGTGGCTTATTCCTTGAATCGAATTTGCACCTCCACCTTATGGATGATGCTGGCAGCCTACACCAAACAAAATTACGGCTTATCCGAAAGCCATTATGGTTTCATCCCCACCACCAATGCGATCATGGTCATCACCATGCAATTGTTCATTACCAGGCAGGTCATTCGGCACAAACCATCTGCGGCGATGGCATTTGGCGCCCTGGTTTACGCGGTTTCCATTTTTTGCGTGGCATTTGGCACCGGTTTTTGGTGGTTCTGGTTATGCATGGTGGGGGCAACAATCGGAGAAATGATTCTGGTACCCACCACAACCACTTATACCTCCCGGCTGGCACCTCCGGCGATGCGTGCACGATACATGAGTCTTTACAACCTCACCTGGAGTATTGGGTCAGGTCTTGGTCCGCTTTTGGCGGGGTTTTCCAGTGATCTCTTTTCTCCCCAGGCAATGTGGTACACGGCAGGGCTGACGGGCTTTGCGGCTTTTCTGATCTTTGTAAAGCTGGCTGTGCAAAAACCTGCTCTTATGTCTCCTTCTGCCAGAACAGGTCAGGCATGAAGAATCTGTTTGCGCGGCTGTCAACACTGCTCAGGAATTATCCCCGGCAATTCTGGCTGATCTTCATTGGCATGTTGGTCAGCACCATCGGCACCTCGATGATCTGGCCGTTCCTGATGATTTACGTCTCCAAGAAACTGGCAGTGCCATTGACTCAGGTGGCTTCATTGATGACCATCAATGCTCTGACAGGGTTGGTCTTTTCCTTAATTGCTGGACCAATAATTGACCGCTTGGGAAGAAAATGGATTATGGTCGTCAGTCTGATCGGAAACGGACTGGTTTACCTGTTGCTGGCTCGTGCTGAATCTTTCGCCAGTTTTGCTCTGGCAGAAGCTCTGCTGGGTGCCTTTAACCCCCTTTATCGCGTGGGGGCTGACGCAATGCTCGCGGATCTCATCCCTGCAGAAAAGCGATCTTCTGCTTATGCGCTCATCCGCATGAGCGGAAATACCGGCGTGGCGATCGGTCCGGCAATTGGTGGATTCGTCGCCGTCCATTCCTATACGGTGGCTTTTATCGCTGCAGCTTGTGGCTTGATCTTTTATGGGTTACTCATCGGTTGGCGCGGACAGGAAACACTCCCCACCATTCAGACCGATTTCTCACAACGGGAGCGCACTTTTGAAGGTTATGGTAGAGTATGGCGCCATCGCGAATTCATGATGTTTATCGGGGCTTTTACTCTCACCTCTATGTTAGCTTCATTAATTTGGGTGTTATTGCCAGTCTATTCCAACCTTCAATTCGGTGTGCCGGAAAATCTTTATGGATTTATTCCCACCACCAACGCACTGATGGTGGTCACGCTGCAATATCTGGTCACACAGATGACCAAAAAACACCCTCCATTGCGCATGCTTACACTGGGCACAGTTTTCTATGCCGCTGCCACAACCCTGATCGCATTTTCCAGCGGTTTCTGGGGTTTCTGGTGCTGCATGGTGATTATGACGGTTGGAGAACTGATTCTTATCCCCACCTCCACTACCTATACTGCCAGCCTTGCACCAGCGGATATGCGCGGGCGATATATGAGCCTTTATGGATTGACCCACAATGTGGCTTCTGGGATCGCGCCGCTGATGGGCGGTTTTTTGAGTGATGCCATTGCGCCACGTGCGACCTGGTTTGGTGGGGGGATTTTGGGTGTTATCAGCGTTTTCGCGTTTCTGTTGCTCTCCCGCAGATTTCCGGCTTCCACAATGGCTGCTGATGAGCCGGATAAATAATCTCTTCCTTCCTTCGATACGATTAATTGCGAATAGACATCCATTTTTGTATAATAGCAATGTGAAGCGGAAATCAGTTTTTCTCCTCATTATGGCTTTGGGAGCTTTACTCTCCAACTCCCTCATTCCCTCTGCCAGCGCGCAGGAATCAGACTCAATGTATGTGCAGGAGACCGGACATTGGATCTGGGGAAAATTCCTGGAGATGTATGTCAGCGTGGAGGACCCGCTTTTTTACTTCGGTCTGCCGATCACAGATGATTTTATTGATCCTGTCACCCAGGCGCATGTGCAATACTTTGAGAAAGCCCGGTTTGACCTGGTGGATACAGCAAAAGGACCACGCGTGCAGCTTGCCCCTCTTGGTCAATGGCTGTACCAGGGAGGGGATCCATTAGCGAACATTCCCCGCGAAGGTCCAAGTTGCCGGTTATTTCCATCCGGCTATTCCGTTTGTTTTGCTTTTCTACAGTTTTATGATGCTAATGATGGCGCTACCCATTTTGGGCAACCGATTTCTTTTGTGGAAGTGGTGGATGACCGCTATATGCAGTATTTTGATTATGTGCGCCTGGAATGGTGGCCAGACCAACCTGAAGGCGAGCGGGTGCGCATTTCAAACCTGGGAACCGATTATTTTAACCAGTACGTTGCCGATCCTGCGCTGCTCAAACCGGAGCCCTCTCCGGAGGAGAGCGGGAACCTGATCAACCCACAGGTAAAAGTTTTTACACTTAACTCGCGCATCGGCGCGCAGGAAGCGCAGACGGTTTACACCGTGGTGCATGATTCCTTCATGCGTCCGGTAGCAGGCGCGCAAGTGCAAGTAACCGTCATCTATCCGAATGGTGTTTCAGAGATCTACCGGCTGCCAGAATCTAACGAATTTGGCGTAAGCCAGTTCACATTCTCAGCCCCAGACCTGGCCGTGCAATCAGTGGTAAGACTCAATGCTACGATCAATTTGAGGGGTGAAACGGCTTCGGGGCAGTCATGGTTCCGCATTTGGTGGTAAAAAAGCCGCTCCAGATGGAGCGGCTGCGGTCTGACACAAACAATTATCTTTTGGTTAATTCTTTATAGAGTTGTTCGTACTCTTGCCGATTGGGAGGATTGAGAGCGATAATTTGATTGACGACTGCAATGGAAGCCGAAATATTTTTTCCAACCAGTAGGTTCTCCGCCAGTGCATCCAATTTGGCGATGGCAGTGGATGTTTTTCCATGCGCCAGATAATAAGCGGTCATCAATTTCTGCAAGTCGGGGCTGTCAGGTCGATCTTCCAGGAGATCATCCAGGAATTTTTCGGCCTGCGGTAACTGATCCTCACTTTCAAGAATTTTTAGATAAGCATCCGCTTCATTAAGACCGGCAGGGATGAGACCCAGCCTGAAGTAGAGATCAACCAGCATGGAACGCGGTCCAGGGTCGAGGGGCAGTTGACCGCGTAATTGTTCGAAAATGTTGATGGCTTCCTTCCAGTTTAGACTTTGCAGTTCAATATCCGCCAGACGCTGCAATATCGTGATGGAAAGATCCCTTGTTGAGCGGGTCTGACGGGAAAGAGTCAACGCGGTGTTATAGGTTTTACGCGCTTCATCCAGATCAGCCAGCATGTAATGGACATTCGCCAAATCGATGTACTGCTGCACCATATCCTCAAGCCGACCTTCATTGCGGAGAAGCTCGATAAGCTTTTTTCTGACTTTTATGTCCATCGGCGCCAGGCGGGTAACCCGCGATAGGAGGTTTAACGCCTCAGCATTGTTTCCACGAATGGTATACAGCCGGGCGACGAGCAGGAATTTTTCAATGGCTTCGGAGACCCGTCTTTCATTAATAAGAATCTCAGCCATTTGGATGTGCAAAGGCAGGTAAGTGGGGGCGAAGGTGAGCGCCCGGTAGGCTTCCTCCATGGCAGTGCGATATTTGCCCTTTTGGGCAAAACGACGAATTTCAGCGAGGGATTCTACGATCTGGTTGCTGCTTGTATCTAACAACATTTCAGCGAGCGGTACGGGCGGAGCTTCAGGGGGCTGGGGTGGAAGCTGCAGGCGCGCGGCTTTGAGATAGGTTCGCCAGTCTGACCGGGTTAATTGACTATTGATGGCGGAACAAAGATTCCGAAGGTCTTTTTCATTCTGAATCAAGGATTGAGATTCGAAAATAGGATCATATAACTGAATAATTTCTTCCGCGTGTTCAGGTTCCACGGTCTGGCTGTCTGCCAGCATAAGCGCATGCAAATTGTAGGAAGCTGCTTCTTTAAGCTGCCCGAGTGAGCCGGTGATCTTCCCAAGCAACAAATTGGATGCCAGCGCAAAATCTGAATGAGTTAGCGAATGTTGCAGGTGTTTTATTGCATTTTGGGGATCATCTTCCTTATGAAGCAAGCCAAAGAGATAATCAGCTCCAGCCAGGTTTAACCCGGACTGGATGGCTTTTTCCAGTGCCACCGCAGCTTTACCATCCTCGCCGGCGGAGAGCAGATCAATTACCGATCGGACATGAAGCTGCATCATCTTTGGATCCGCTGCTTCTTTTTGGTTTTTGCGCCCCAGGGCATTTCGCTGATCTTTCTGGAAAGTTGACCCAGCAGCTGTACTGATTGCCATTTCATCAAACAAGGTTTCAGCGAGCTCTTCCAGCGCGAGAATTCGAGCTTCGGTGAGCGGATCGTTGCCTGTTTGCGTGGCCGGGCTTTGCCAGGCATTTTCAAGTTCGTGAACTTTTGCCATTTGAAGAGCTGCATTAATATCATCTTGCGATTCGATGATTGGAATGAGCTGAGATTGGTCTAACGCTGTAAAGGCAGCAATAAGTTTTGGAGATCCGGGAGATAACTGAGCGCAATATTCTAAGATCTGTCGGGCTTTGGGGATTTCCTTTTCACGCTGCATCACTGCCGCCAGGTCGATGAATTCATCCACCGCTTCAGTTTTGCGGCCAAGTTTGGTGAGGATCATGGCAATTCGCGCGCGGGCGTCCTGGTTGCGTGGGTCGAGCCGGATGGCGATGTGGTAATCAGCCAGAGAGCGTTCTACATCGCGTGCTTTTAGATGTAATTCTGCAGCCTGGAGAAAGCACCTTACCGCTTCGTGAAGCTTTCCTTCTCGTTCGTAAATTCTTGCTAAGCGCTCCCTGGGCATGGGATCCTCAGGGAAACGGGTCATCAGCTGTTTAAAAATATCCAGTGAGGCATCAAATTCGTTTTGATGAAATAAAGCCAACCCAAGGCTGGCTAAACCCACCGGATGGTCTGGCGAGACAGTGAGGGCATCTTTATAAGCCTTTACGGCTTCCGCCCAGTCATGTTCCCAAAGGGCGGCATGTCCTTGATTAAGCTTCGTTTGTATGGATCCCTCTACCATCATCATCGTGGATATTTAACCCTGTTGCTTAATTTTGAATCACTTCCATACTTCCCCAGTTTATACCACTTCTGGCTTCTGTGAGTAGCGGAATATCAAGTTTGTAAGCCGATTCCATCACCTGACTCACCAGTTTGGCTGTTTCCAGCAGGTCTTTATCCAACACTTCGAGTACCAATTCATCATGCACCTGCAGCAACATTTTTGCCTGCAACCGGCTGGATGCCAGAGCGGTGCGAAGATGAATCATTGCCAGCTTCATAATATCCGCGGCAGTTCCCTGAATGGGGGCGTTAATTGCTTCACGTTCCTCGCGGTTGCGCATCATGGCATTGGTGGGATTGGCTAAATTTGGGAAGTATCTGCGCCTCCCCAGCATCGTTTCCACATAGCCCTGTTTGGCTGCAAGCACCCGGATGCCATCCAGATATTTCTTGACTCCAGGGAAATGCTCAAAGTAATCACGAACAAAGTTCTCGGCTTCCGCCAGCGTCAGATCGGTAGAGCGGCTCAACCCATAGGGACTCATGCCATAAATCAGACCGAAGTTGATGGCTTTGGCGTGCCGGCGCTGTTCTTTGCTTACCTCTTCAAGCGGGATGCCATAGATGGCGGCAGCAGTGGCGGCGTGAATATCCTGCCCTTCGCGGAAAGCTTCAAGCATGGCTTCATCCCCTGACATGTGGGCGACGATTCTCAATTCAATCTGTGAGTAATCTACCGAAAGAAGATGATGACCCGGCGCCGCAACAA
>ERZ1645192.3644-NODE-3644-length-12446-cov-6.132031_pt1 | contig 12446 bp, 12 predicted proteins | sample MGYA00575354_ERZ1645192 | MGnify/ENA primary metagenome ERZ1645192 (study PRJEB40844, sample SAMN11349763) | freshwater sediment metagenome | isolation source: river sediment | host: Sediment | place: India: Faizupur Khadar , New Delhi | collected 2017-02-21 ... | reverse complement strand
TCCAGCTCGTTCATGTTGCCCACCAGCACCTTGATGGAGAGCGAGACCGCGCCGGTCACGTGCTCATAGCTTAAGACATTTTTGGATTTCTTCAGTATCGCCGTCAGCCGCTCTCTGGGTTCGGGGTCTATCTTCATGTTGATGCGCGCCATCACCGCGCGGTTCAGCTTTTTGGCGTTGACCACCGCCCGGTAGCCGGTGATCACCTCATCCTGCTCCATGCGCTTGATGCGTGCCGTCACCGCGGGCGGCGTTAAATGAACCATCTCGGCAATCTGCTTGTTGGATATCCGCGCGTTTTTTTGCAGTATGGCGATAATCTCGTGGTCGGTGGCGTCCATCGGCTCTCCTCTGTCCCGTTTGTTCCATTCTACTCTTTTTCGCGCTCTTTTTCAATCGGAGCTTGATCTGCCTTTCGCATCCCGCTTTCCCGAAGATTGACGAAGAAAGGAAACTGCTATATAATCCTACCGATGTGAAAACCAACAAGGAACGGATGGACTATGAAAAAAACTTTCAAAACAGCGATTGACTTTTTAAACAAAAACATTGTCTTTATGAGCATCATGGCCGCGGCTTTTCTGCTCTATGGTCTCAACGACTTCTTAAATCTCATTCTGGCCGGCATTCTCTTCGTGCTGCTGCTTGCCAATGTCGCCAGCAATCGGCTGTTCTACGCCTACTTTGCCTGCATCTTCTTCGAACCCATCCTGAACGTTCCCTTTGTGGGCGGCACCTTCTTCCGGCTTTTCTATGTGCTGATCCTCGTCCGCTTCATCTATGACTTGGTAAAAAAGAGAAAGTTCGCGCTGGATATCCCCACGCTCCTTTTGGCTTTGGTCTTTTTGGTCACTTCGGTGCTGTACAGCATCTCGCTTTCGCGCAATATCTCCATCGCGGTCAACATCGTCGTGGTGCTCTATATGGTTCTCTCCATCAAAAAACAGGAGAACACCGCCGAGGTTATCGGCGAGCTTTTAACCTATATCGCGGTTTTTTCCATGCTCTCGGGCGTTTACGGCTTGACGCGCGGCTATGCCAATGAAGCCCAAACCTATGTCCGTCTCTTCGGTACCATCGACGATTCCAATTACTCGGCGCTGTTCTACGCCATCGGCCTGTTTGCTTCGCTGGGCGCCACCATGATTAAAAAGAAAGGTTTGAAAATTGCACTCACTCTCGCGCTGGTTCTTTTGATCATCTCCACCGCCAGTGTCGTGGGTCTGGCTGTCGCCAGCCTTTTAATGCTGATCTTCTTCTTCTTTACTCAGGGCTATAAAAAAGGCCTCCTGCTGCTTTTAGCGCTGGTGGTTCTGCTGTCGGTCGTTCTGTTTGTTCCCCTTCCGGGCGAAGGCATCGTGGCCGCCACCCAGCAGAAAATGCACCGTTTCTTTGTGCTGGAGGACCCCAACCCCGAACTGCGCTACCAATATCCGAATTATTCGGATTTTGAGATGTATTTAAATCGCATCACATCCAATCGGTACTACCTAAGCAAGACCTACGCGATTCATTATTTCTTCAACACGCCGCTGACCCAGCAACTTTTCGGCGGCAACAATCCCGTCGAGGGCGCTTTCCGCGATCAGGTTCCCGTGCGTTACTCACTGGTTTCGCACAATTCCTATATCGACATGATGTTTATGATGGGCATGGTCGGTATGCTGGCCGCGCTGGTTCTGGTCGGCATCAAAATCATGCGTCATTTCATCGCCTACTTGAAAACGAAGGATATTCGGATGCTGTGTCTGGTGATGATTGTGATGACCGTATTGTTGTTCGCCACCACGCTCTCGCTCTTCCCATATCGCTATATGCTGGCCTATCTTTTAATCTAAAGATTCAGCTGGAGGATGCTGACCGACAGGCGTCTTTCGCCCTTGTTGCCGATATTCTTCATGACTCCGACTTCATAGAAGCCATACTTTTTGTGGAAGGCGATGCTGGACGCGTTGTCACTGTCGATCCAGGCCGTGACGGCCCATAGGCCCATACGTTTGCCTGCGTCAATCAGGGTCTGCATCAGCTGTGCGCCATATCCCTTTCCCTGATGCCCGGGCATCACGTATATCGTGTTCTCCAGTATTTTATCGTATCCGTTAACACCACGGAACGTGGACAGGCTGGCAAATCCGATAACTTCGCCCGCTTCTTCCAGAACATATGCCGGATGCGCATCGTCATGCGTCACCAGCCAGTCGGCGTAAAACGCCCGCGGCCGCCCTTCCCGCTGCCAGTTGCAGTTAGTGTTCTCAATATAGTAATTGAATATCATCGTCACCGCATCGATATCTTTTTCTTCCATTCTTCGAATCGTCATGTCCGTTTTCTCCGCTTTTCTCATGCATTTATGTGCATCATAGCAAAAAAAAGTTTTTTAATCAAATTGTGAGTAGCCGCTCACTTTTATATACACTTTTTCTTTTGGTGTGATATAATCAGGTATCAAAAACTTTTCTTTAAGAGGGAAAAAACATGGAAAAACAAGCCTTTCAAACCTCTGGCAAAGAACAATTCTCGTATTTCGGATTCTTTCTTGGCCAAAACATCATCTACGCCATCGTGTACCAGTATCTCGGATTCTTCTTCACCGAAGGTATCGGCATCAACGCCATCAAAGTCGCCACCATGCTGGCCATCCCCAAAATCTGGGATGCCATCAACGACCCGATCATGGGCGTCATCGTGGACAAAGCGCATTTAAAGCGCGGCAAGTTCCTGCCCTGGATCAAGTTCGTGGTCTACGCCCTGCCGCTGATCACCATCCTTCTGTTCATCGACATGACACCGAATAAACAGCTCATGCTGGTCTTATTCTACATCTTATACACCTCCTGGGGCATGATCTACACGGTCGGCGACGTACCCGCCTTCTCCATCGCCACCGTCATGACCGACAAGCTCCCCGAACGCGACCGTCTGATGAGTCTGGGTCGGTTGGGTGCGGTTGTGGGCGTTCTGGCCGCAGCGGCTTTCTTAAGTCTCAAGGGCGCGGTCGGCTTCACCTATACCATCATCATCTACATGGCCGTTTCATTTGTGTTTATGATTCCCATCAACTTTCTCGCCAAAGAGCGCGTGCCCTACACCCGCAGTGAAAACATACCGCTGAAGACCATCTTCTCTCAGCTCTTCAAAAACAAATATCTGCTCATCTACTATCTGGCCTTTTTTGCCGCCACAGCCGCCAACACGCTGCAGTTTATTGCGGCATACTTTGCCAAAGCCAATTTAGGTGATGAGGGCCTGACCACACTGATTCTGGCCGCCACGGTGGTGCCGCTTCTGGCGGTCATTCCGTTTTTGCCGGCTATGATTAAAGCCGTCGGCAAGCGCCAACTGACCATCTGGTGTTCGGCACTGTTTATCGTCTTTTCGGTCATCCAGTACTTCGTCGGCTACGACAGTCTGGTGCTCTTCATTGTCTTTGCCGCCATCCGCGTCATCCTGATGAACATCCCCTTGCAGATGTACGGCATGTTCACCGCCGACTGTGTGGAATATGGCGCGTATAAATCCGGAGAGCGTACCGAAGGCATCTCCTTTGCCATCCAAACCTTCATGACCAAGCTGGGCGGCGCGGTGGTACAGTGGGTGTCCCTGTTCGTCATCGGCATCGCGGGATATATCGAACAGCTTCCCGCCGGGCAGATGCAGCCTGCATCTGCTCTGAACGCCATCTGGCAGGTGATGACCCTGATTCCCATCGCAGGCTTTGCCATCATGCTGGTCATCATGGTCTTCTTCTATGACCTAAAGGAAACGGACGTTCAGAAGATGATTGACGAAATGTCCGCTAAAAGCGCCAAATAAGGAAAGGGGCTTTGAAATGAGCGGTTTAACGCTGGATTCCAAAATTAAAGATTTGCTGAAAAACCCCGTGGGCGTGGATATCATCCGCATTCTGGTGGACCACGTTCCGGGTGTCAGCATGGATACGGTGAAATCTCCGCTGGTGGGGAACATCAAGCTGTCCGCACTGCCCAAACTGAGCCGCGGGATGGTGAATGAGGCACTGCTTTCCTCGCTGATTCAGCGGCTGAACGACTACGCGGGCGAGGTTCTGCCGCCCGACCGGCCGACCGTCACCGAAAAATGGTGGAAGGAAGCCACGGTCTACCAAATCTACCCGCGTTCGTTTTGCGACAGCAACGGCGACGGCATTGGGGATTTGGCGGGCATCACGTCCAAGCTGGATTACTTAAAAGACCTCGGCATCGACATCATCTGGATGAGCCCGATTTACCAGAGCCCCAATGACGACAACGGCTATGACATCTCCGACTATTACGCCATCATGCGCGAGTTTGGCACCATGGCGGATTTCGACCGGCTGGTAACCGAAGCGCACGAGCGCGGCATCAAAGTGATGATGGATATGGTATTAAACCACACTTCAGACGAGCACGCGTGGTTTAAGCAGGCGCTGGCCGACAAGAACAGCCCCTACCGCGATTATTACTTCTTCAGAAAAGGCAAAGACGGCGGCGCGCCCAACAACTGGACCAGCCTGTTCCGCGGCCCGGCCTGGATTAAAGACGAAAAAAATGACGAATGGTACCTGCATCTCTTCACCAAAAAGCAATGCGACTTAAACTGGGAAAACCAAGCTTTGCGAAAAGACCTGTACGCCATGATGAACTTCTGGCTGGATATGGGCGTGGACGGATTCCGGTTTGACGTCATCAGCTTCATCGCCAAAGCCGAAGGACTGCCCGACGGCAGCGACGTGCTGTATGAGATGATGGGCTACCGCGGCGTGGAACACTACGCCTACACCGCCAAGGTGCATCGGCATCTGGCCGAGATGCACAAAGCCGTCTGGGAAAACCGCGACATCGTCACGGTGGGTGAATCACCCGGCGTGGGTCTGGAGACCGGCAAGCTGTTTACGCATGAGGACCGCAAAGAGCTGGATATGCTGTTTAACTTTGACGCCATCGAATCCGGCGGACACTCGCGCTTTGATGAATACGCGTACGACCTCAACCACCTAAAGGCGCACCATATTCTGCACCAGACTGGCAACAGCAGGGGCTCGTGGAACGCGATATTCTACGAGAACCACGACCAGCCGAGAATGGTCTCTAAAATCTCTACGGACCCGAAATACCGCGTACCCGTCGCTAAAATGCTGGCCACGCTGCAGTTTGCGCTGAAGGGTACGCCCTACATCTATCAGGGACAGGAGCTTGGCAGCATCAACAACACATTCAGCGACTTAAGCGCGCTTCGCGATGTGGAAAGCCTGAATGTCTACGCCGAGCAGAAAGAACTGGGGAAAACCGAGCGCGAGATTATGGCCATGCTGAACGCCGGTACGCGCGACCACAGCCGCACGCCCATGCCCTGGGACGCCTCCGAAAACGCGGGCTTCACCACCGGCACGCCGTGGATCGGCTTAAACCCCGATTACCACGAAAGCAACGCGCAAAAGCAGGTACTGGACAAATCCAGTGTTTTCAATTATTATAAGAAAATGATTGCTTTGAAAAAGCAGGAACGAATTTTGCAGTACGGAGAGTTTGTTCCGTATAAGGCGCACTTAAAGGACTATTTCGGGTTTTTCCGTGAGCTGGATGGAGAGCGGTTGTTCGTCGAAATTAACCTTGCAAAAGACGAAAAGCCGTCCCAGCACCCAAAGGAAGTCACCCAACTTCTGGTCTCCTCGGCGGACAGCACCTCCCGCAATCTGAAGCCCTATGAAGGGCGCATCTATCGGCTGTAAAACCTTTAGGTATTTTGTATTTTATCAGCAAACAAAATGGGATACCCTGTCGTATCCCTTTTGTTTACCCTTTTTGTCGATACACTTCGTACATCAGCAGCGAAGCCGCCACGCCCACGTTCAGAGAGGTCATGCTCCCCGCCATGGGGATATACACCCGCCGGTGCGGCCCGGAAAACCATTCGGCGTTGATGCCGAAGCGTTCGGATCCCACCACCAGCGCGCAAAGCGCGTCGTAGGCAATCTGGTCATACCGCGTTCCCTCTTCAGGCTCGCCGAGATAGACCGTGTAACCGTTTTTCTCTAGGTATTCGGACGCGGTTTTAAAGTCGATGCTCAAAATCGGCAGTTCAAAGACCATGCCGCGGCTGGAAGAAACGCACTTATCGCCGTTGATATTGGTCCGTAAATCCACCGCCAGCACCGCGTCAAACCCCGCCGCGTCGGCCGAACGCAGGATGGTGCCCACGTTGCCCGGGTTTTCAAGACCGTCCATCACGATCATGCGTTTGTATCCGCTCTTAAAGAAATCCTCAAGTGACGGTTCCCTGTAACCGAAAACGCCCAAAAGTCCGCCGCTGTTCTTCTTTTCGGCAATCAGCTCATAGGTTTTTTCGGATACGGCGAACACGTCGCCCGCCAAGCTTTCAAGCGTCTCGAAAATGCCCCTGGCATATTCGCTGGTCAGCAGTTCGTCGCAGACGATCAGCGTTTTGAGCGGCCGCATGTCCCGCTGCCCCGCGCCGATGTATTTCTCCAGGATGCCCAGCTCATCGCATACCAGAAGGTCGGGTGTTGTGCCTTTTGTCCGATGCCGCCGCAGGTCTTTGACGGCTTCGTGGTCTTTTCCGATGGGTTTCATAAACTACAGTATGTTTTCAAGGCCGGATGCATCATAGGTTCCGGTCTTTTTCTTCTCTTCCAAAGCCGACTTAACGTGTTCAAACTTCGCTTTGGTCACGGGGTACATCACCATCACCAGCATAGCGAGGATGATGAGTACCGGACAGATTAAGGTAATGATATTTTCGATGCCGATGGCTGTGGCCAGCGTCTGCTCGGAGAGCTCGGCGTTGTAGCCGTAAAAAGCCAGCACCGCGCCCAGCGTCTGCAGGCCCAGAGCCGCGCCGGTTTTTTGCAGCAGCTGCGGCAGGGATGTGATGGCGCCTACGCGCCGTTTGCCGTTCTTCAGCTCGTCGAACTCGGCGATGTCATAGGTGAAGGAATAGAAGGTGGTCCAGAAGCCCGCTGTGCCCATGGAGAAAAACAGCAGCATGACAATCAGCGCCGCCACCGACGTGATGCCGATAAACTTAAAGGCAAACATACCGAGCGCCGAAGCCGTGAACATGATGATGACCGCAAAGCGTCTGTCCTTTTTGGTGCTGAGCCAGGTGGTTAAGGGCGTGAACACCGCCATGCCCACCACGATGCTGACGAGAGCAATCGGCATGACGTCAAAGCTGACATGCAGCCGGTTGTTGATAATGTAGATGAGGTCGGCCTGCGCTAGTGCGTTGCTGAACATGAACAGCAGCACAAAGACCAGAAGAAACTTGAAGGGTTTGATTCGGACGATGTCCAGATAGGATTTAAAGATATTCAAATTGCTGTCGTCGGTGTCCTCAATCAGACGGACATCCTTGACCGAGCGGTAGGTGATGACCGCAAACACGATAGCGACCGCCGCCACCACCATGGCGCTGATCTGCCATCCCGCGCTGACGCTTAACCCCGCCGCCACCAGAGCGTCGCCCAACAGCGAAGGTGTGGCCGCGCCGATGAAGATGGCGCCGGCGTTAATCATGGACGACATCCCGCGGATTTTGGTGCGTTCGTCATAGTCGTCGGTCAGCTGGGCGCACAGCGCGTAGTACGGAATGGTGTATGTGGTGTAAGCCACCCAGAACATCATAGCCATCGCGATGTAATAAATCGCTTTGGCGGTGCTGACCATATCAAACGTGGAAAACGCCAAGATAAACAGTATCGCCATGGGGAAAATCGAGAACAAAATAAATTTGCGTTTGTCCCGGCCCTTTTTGTCGGCCATATGCCCAATCATCGGATCGGTCACCCCGTCCCAGATGACCGATATCATGCCCACCGTGCCCGCAATCAGCGGAGCCAGACGCGCTACGTCGGTTAAAAACAGAATAAAGTACGTGTAGAACATATTGTACATGACCGATTCGGTCACGATGCCCGAGGCATATCCCAGCCTTCTTTTTTTCGTCAGTTCTTCCATGTTTGCTCCCCTGCATGTTGTTTTATTTATGATTTTATACCATCCAATAGGCTTAAGGCAAGCCGAAGCGCAAAACTTTAGCGGGATATGTTATAATCGAAACACCAAGAACCAAGAGGAGTTAGTTTATGACTTTCGGCGACGGATTTTTCACAGTCTTTAAGGGTGCATTCAAAGCTTTTTTTGACAACACCTTCAACATGGAGGAGGAAATCAACGAAGTAATCGATGAACACGCGCCATTTCTGATGGTGGGCCCGCATATTGCCATTGAAGACAGCCTGATTGCCATCGCGTACAGCCGCAAACTGATTCGCTTTCTCGCGGCCGAAGGCAACATGGACACCGCTTGGAAGAACGCGGCATTCAGAGTATTTAATGTCATCCCCTTTGCGCGTCAGCGACTGGACATTAAAGCCATCCGTCGATTAACCGAAGCCATCGCAAAAGGTCACCCCGTCGGTCTGTTCCCCGAAGGCGCCCGAAGCTGGGACGGCCGAAATCTGCCCATCATTCCTTCCACAGCCAAGCTGGTCAAGATGCTGGGCGTTCCGGTTTATAATGTCGCGTTTAAGGGGCTGTATCTGTCGCGTCCGCGCTGGGCCGAAGGCAATGGCCGAAAAGGCAAGGTACTGGTCAGCATCAAGAGGGTATTCACTCAAGAGGAGGTCGCGCATGCCTCTTTGGATGAAGTGCTAAAAGAGCTTGAAGCCGCCGTCGCTTACGATGAATTTGTATGGCAGAGAAATGCGATGGTCCGCTTCGCAGGCAAAAATTACGCCGAATATATCGAACGGATTCTGTATCGCTGTCCCTCCTGCGGCGGCCTCAATACGCTGGCCTCCAAAGGTGACCAATTCTCGTGTCGCGCCTGCGGCGCGCAATACGCGGTCAACGCATACGGGTTTATCGAAGGATGCGCGCGTTTTGACAACACCGGCACCTGGAACGCCTGGCAGCAGGGGAATACACATGAGTTTTTAAAAACCACCTACTCGTTTGAAAATCCGTCCATCTTCCTTATCCGCTCGGTCGGCAAAAAGCGCTTTAAAGATATCGTGGATATGATCCTGACCGAACGCGCGCTCTCAATCGCGTTCCCGGACGGAACAGAAACCGAGATTCCGCTTTCGGAAACGCGCGGGTGCGACGCGCTGTTCGGCGACATGGTGGAATTCTGGTACGGCGATATCAAATACCGATTCCGGTTTGATCCTTTGAAACGCCATATGTCGGTCAAGCTGTTTGAGGATATTCTGTCGGTTCATATTGAAGCGGCCCAGCAAATGGCAGAGGACAAATAGAAAACGGGAGAATGGATTCTCCCGCTTATTTTATTCGCGAATTTTCTGTTCCCGCATCAGCGCGCGGATTTTCAGGCGCACCGGATAGGCCACGGTCATCAGCATCACGCCGATGAAAACCAGCAGCAGCCCGCCATACAGGTTCATCGCCATCGCTGACCCGTCGGCCTGCTCCGTCCCCCAGATGCCCAGATTGCTGAACCCAATCGCAAATTCCGCCGCGATGAGCGCTGTCCAGAACCGGTTGATCCGCCGCAGCTGCTTCACCTTGGAATCTAAATCGGTATAGAGTTCAAATGGCTTACCGTCCGCTTTCTTTTGGAAGTAGACCCAGCGCATATAGGACGCGACGTGTTTGATGCCTGTTTCCTCCACCATCTCGATAAAATCCCGGCTTGCGGGTGCATTGTGGTGCTTTTCCAGGAGGTCGATGTAATAGACATACTCGCCTTTTTCGCAGGGTTCAAATGTGTATTTCAGCCAGCAGTAATGAACCAATGCCCAGCCCTTCTTTGCCATCTGGTTCAGCCAGACTTCCTCTTTGGCGTAATTCCAATAGGGCTTAAATACCACTTTTTTCATCATCTCTTCCCTCCCATCACACTTCTGCCGTTTGCGGCCAATTCCTCCAGCCGCTCAATTTCCTGCAGCAGCACGGCTTTCCCCAGCGCCGTGATCACATACTCTTTTTTTCGCTCCTCAGGGCCCTGCACCAGCATCTCAATCCAGCCTTTCTGCACCAGCGTGCTGAGCGCCCCATACAGTGTTCCTGCACCCAGATTCACGCGGCCAGAGCTAAATTCGGCCGTCTTTTGCATGATGCCGTATCCGTGCAGCGGTGTTACGATGGCCAGCAGAATATAGTAGACCGCTTCGGTCAATGCATTCTTTGATTCAGGCATACCATTCTCCTATTACGTTTGTCGTTATATCGCTTTCCGATATATCGAATTATATCGCAAGCCGATATATCTGTCAAACGATATTTGACAAAAATCATGATTTCCTATAAAATTTCATCGTACAAATTTATAAGGAGCATGATCAATGGACGCTTTCGCGCGTTGGTTCGTCTTAAACCGCATGCAACACAGCATTTCTTCCTTCAAAGGGATACGTCTGCCCAAAAATCGAATACTTTAAAAAATAAGCAACCCAGCTTTGATACGACGATACAAACCTTAAGCTGATGCTTAAGGTTTTTTTGTGGTTAAAATTTTCTTCGAAGGAAAACAAAAAAATGTCAAACTATATTCGCAATATCAAAATAAACTATCTGTTCCTTGTTAAAGATATCAATCTGACGCAGGGCATTTGGATGCTCTATCTGGCCTCAAAGGGCCTCAGCCTGTTCGCAATCGGCACATTGGAAGCCGTGTTCCACATCATGTCCTTTCTGATGGAGACCCCGACCGGCGCGGCCGCCGATCTTTTCGGCCGAAAAACAAGCCGCATTCTGGGGCGCTTTCTAGCCGTCATCTCCAGTCTGATCATCGTCACCTCAAACGCCTACTTTGGTTTTGCAATCGGCTTTGCGCTTGCCGCCCTTTCGTACAATTTTGAGTCGGGTGCCGGCGAAGCGCTGATATATGATTCGCTGAAGGCGGAAGGGCAGGAAGAGCGCTTCATGTCGGTAATCGGCAGATGCGAAATGGGTTACCATATCGCCAGCATCCTCGGGCTGCTGCTCGGCGGCATCTTAGGCAATATCGCATATCAGCTGGTTTATTTCGTAACCATCTTCTTTAGTATGTCCGCGCTGATCATCGGATTCTTCTTCATAGAACCGCCTGCGGGTGCGCATGGGCCGAAACGTCAACGCGCCTCGATTCTTCAGTCCATCAGATGTCAATATGCGGATTGCTTTACGCTGGCTAAATCCACACCGCGGCTTCTCTATCTGATATTTTTCGTCGATATGGTTCTCGCTGGCTATACCATGGCGTTTTACTATATCCAACTGAACTTGGAGCGCATTGGATACACGCCGTTTAAAATCGGCATATTCCTCATTGTCTCCTCTCTGGCGGCTATCGGCGGCGCCCTTGCGGCAGAAAAAACCCACCTTCGTTTGGGCGAGCAAAAGCTGATTAATCTCAGTGCGCTGGCCATCAGCCTCTCCATCGCCGCATGCGCTATAACTAAGTTCAGCATCCTCCCCATGACGGTCTGTTCTTTTGTCTATGCGGTATTGTTTGTCGCCTCGCGAGACTATATCAATCGACTCATCCCGTCGGATAAGCGCGCGACGCTCTTGTCCTTTGAATCCATGGTCTTCTCGTTTTGCATGATTGCCATGTTCCCGCTTTTCGGCCTGTTGGGCGATGCGGTGAGCATCCCTGTCAGCTTTATCGTATTTGGCCTTTGCTTATCCGTGCTTTCTTTGATTGGTGCGCGTTGGTAATTTATAAGAGTTTTGACGCTTTTGCGAAGAAAAAGCGCCCCGCGGCCATAAAAACTCCATCTAACTCGGGCGCTTTTTTATTCACCGAATATTCACGAACCTGTTTGGATTCTTTAATTTGATTGCGATATGATTTCATTATCATAACAAGGAGGAAAAACAGGCATGTATATACTTTGGCTGATTATTCTGGGTGCCGTATTATATTACATCTTCTCTGCGAACAAGACAAAGGCGGCTGAACCCAGCGGCAAAAACGCTCTGGATATGTTAAAAGAAAGATATATCAATGGCGAAATTGATGAAGCGGAATATCACCGCAAGAAAAGCGTAATTGAGAAATAAAGGAGATATCGATGATGTTTAATTCAAGTTTAGGCCTTTTAGGCACCCGCTTCTACACCATGGGCAGTCATATGTGGGACGGCGGATATTGGTTTACCAGCCCTTATCACACTGGATTCTTTGGAATGGGTTCGTGGTTCTTCTCGGGCGTTCTGCTGCTCGCGGCGGCCGCGGTGCTGATTGTCCTTTTGGTGGGGGTCAAGAAAAAAAAGAAAGACGACGTACTGGAGCCGTTAAAACAGCGGTTTGTTAGTGGCGAGATTACCGAAGAAGAATATCTGGCTAAAAAAGCCGTTGTGACCAAAAAATAAGTCAAAAAAAAGAAGCCGCTTTGATGTAGTGTTACACTAAAAACGGACAGTAAAAAAGAACCATGATAAAATAAGAATCATGGTTCTTTTAGTATTTGGAAAGGAG
>ERZ1645192.3641-NODE-3641-length-12449-cov-8.947959_pt1 | contig 12449 bp, 10 predicted proteins | sample MGYA00575354_ERZ1645192 | MGnify/ENA primary metagenome ERZ1645192 (study PRJEB40844, sample SAMN11349763) | freshwater sediment metagenome | isolation source: river sediment | host: Sediment | place: India: Faizupur Khadar , New Delhi | collected 2017-02-21 ... | reverse complement strand
ACCTTGATGATGATATCCGGGCGGGAATCGAAGCGCAGCCGACCGCGACGGATATGGAAGGGCCACCAGTTGAAGCAGCAGTTGAAATAGCCGTCGCAATCGGTCGTGGTTTCACACACCTCCGCCCTGCTGTAAAAGCAGAACGGAAAGATGAGCCACGGCGCGATCTTGGAGGTGAGGGTTAGTTTGTCCAGCCGGGCCGCGATGCTGCGGTCCATCAGGCCGGCTTCACCTACGCGGGTGAAGGCAGGTTGCGACACTGTGGAAACTGTTTCCGTCAATGTGGCAGCCGCCTGGATAGAGCGCGTGAATGTTACCGACGGAATATCCGGCGGCTCAGGCTGCGGGCCAAGACTAGCCAGTCCCGTTCGCAGGGCGCCAATGCCGGCAGACGCCGTCGACATTGCTTTCAGGTTCAACTCCGGCGCCGGGTCGGGGCCAGGGAAAGGTTTTACTAAAACGGGTGGTTCCTTGAGCAGATCGGGGATGCGAATTACCGGCCTGTCCAGCAGCAGTTCCCACCACTTGCGCAACGGCGGCCAGAAACAATTTTCGCGGTCAACATCGTAGATCTCGACCTTCACAAAGGGGACGGGACAGATGTTGGTGACGCCGTCGGCATGGCTGACCTTGCGCACATGTCCGGAGATGCAGATTTGCAGCGGCCACCAGGGAATCCAGACATCCACCGGCAGCAGAGCATCAAATCTCAGCCGGTAGTGCGCTCCTTCTCCCTTCCACTCCTTGGCCGAAAATGTCTTTTTGTAAGCGCTGGAGTGGCGGATCTGCTTGGGCATATCCGCAGGCCCCACAAAAAGGTCCACATCGGCGGGTTTCGCCAGCCGCACGGCAACCTTGTAGCCGCCTTTCTCATCGATGTCTGCGCTGCCCAACAATGATCCGGCCTTGTCGAAGACGTACGCGGCCAGTTTCAATTCCCCCGGCTGGCACTCGGGCTGTTCGCGTGAAATCTTACCTTCGATGAGAAAGCCGTTTTCTTGTCTGGAACCACTGGGCTGTTTTTTTTCGCTGTCCATTTTTTTCTCTCCTTTTTTAATACGTTTAACAGGCTGCCCTCCCAATATAAGGAGGCCCTTTTCCGTTCCAAGAAATTATTCCTGCGAATCGTTACGTCCTTCTTTTCGGCAACCAGCGGTATCGCCAATCTCTGACAGAAAAAGAAAATTTTCCCAACATTCGGAGAATGGCTTGACCGCAATCCGTCTGATCATGGTTTCTTATCACCCGATCTCATTCGCTTCAGGATGACGTCGTCGATAACTCCTTTGCGGATCGCTTCATCAAAGAGCAATTTTTCCAATGCGCCGCCACTATCCTCCAAAAAAGACTTCCGGGCGTCCATCAGTTCAATTGTCCCATGATAAACGGCAAATCGAGCGGGAAGCCCTGCCTGCTTACCAGGATTATTCACGAGGATCCCTTTATAACCAATGTTCGCCGGTATAACCGTCTGCCGGTCATAGTTCTCGATTTTTTTCGCCGCGGCGAGATTCATTTTCAGTTTTTCGATCAGCTGCTCGTCGACCAGTTCATAAACAGGGTCAGGCCTTCCCGAGAAAAGAAGCACTCTTACCGTGATTTCCTGTTCCCCGGCGGCAACCGCGCTGCCGCCGGAAAGATTGTCCGGAAGCAGCATCGGTGCAACCAGGAGAAACAGCGCCAGAAATAGAAAAACAGTGATTTTCAATCGTTTCATCGCATACCTCCTCATTTTTACGAACCGTTACTGGATATTCTCATGTCCCTGTCCTTGCGAGCTTGAGGAACAGGAACAGAAATATCCACAGAAGTCAGTGTAGCAAAGCCACCCGGAGCAGCGATCCGCCGTCTCAGGGTTGGAAATGGGGTTGCCCGAAGCATCCAGATTGGTTGCCTGGGTTCCGCCGGGCTTATGCGACCACATGCCGTCGGTACCGAGCCGATACCAGTGATAGTCCGTCCCGGGGTCGACGACGAGGGCGATCTTGTCTTCCTTGTTCGGGCAGACGCCTGAAGCGGGAAGGCGCAGGATGCCGTCATTGACCGCCGCAGCAGCTACATCGGCACAAGCCATCGGGTTCGGATAATCTCCCGATCTTCGCCCCGGTTGCGCGAACGTGTCCGTCCTCTTGTTGTTTCCGTAATTGTAGCAGTTGTTGTTTAATTGCACCGTGCCGCCGTCGTTCCAGAACGCCGGACTGTAAGGCGGGATGTTGCAGCATCCCCAGGCCGCAAGCGTCACAATGCAAACGATAAAGACTCCCGCAATTCCTTTAACCTTCATCTTTCACCTCCTACAAAAGTATTTTGTTTAACCTGGTTTTCCTTAAGGCCAAAGCCTTATTTTTGTACGAGTAAATGATGATCAGAAACAGTAAAAATGCTTAAAATCAGAATGCTTAAAGTGATGTTGAGAAAAACGCAGGAGAATAACGAAAATGAGTTCGAGAAGTATGACAGCCTTCGCCGGTTCGGCACTGTATTCCGAACGCCGGAAGCACCGGAAGAAAAAATGCAACCTTATGCGTAAGTCGTCGATAAAATTTAATTTTACAAATTAACCATAAAATAGCAATATAGATTTAATGGGGGGCTAATGGGTAGAATACTTATCTATTTCAAATGAAACATGTGTGTGTTTCGGGATATAAGGTTCGATTCAGCCCAAATCGGGAAGAAATAAAAGGAAATACTGCTTTCATTTTTTTGCATAAAATGGATAAATAAACAATAATTATGGCTGCAAAGAACGAAAAAAATACCGCGATAGATTTCAATACTGAATTTCAGAGGGCGCTCGCGCTCATGGAAGACACGTCAAATAATATCCTGATTACGGGAAGGGCGGGCACAGGGAAGTCAACTCTGCTTGCTTATTTTCGCGACCATACGAAAAAGAAAGTGGTTATCCTTGCGCCCACCGGCGTCGCGGCGGTTAATGTTTCCGGTCAGACGATTCATTCCTTTTTCCAGTTCAAACCCAGCGTAACGCCGGCGTCGATCAAACGGAAAAAAAGCGCCGGAAAAACCATTTATAAAAAGCTCACTACGATTGTGATCGACGAAGTGTCGATGGTACGCGCCGATCTGCTCGACTGCATCGACAAATTTCTCCGCTTCAACGGCCCGGACGAAAAGCTGCCCTTCGGCGGTGTGCAGATGATTTTTATCGGCGATCTCTATCAACTGCCGCCGGTGGTTACGTCTGCGGAGCGCGAGATATTTCGCACGCACTACAGCAGCCCTTATTTTTTCAGCGCCAAAGTTTTTGATCAGTTGAATATGGAATTTCTGGAGCTCGAAAAAGTCTATCGCCAGAAGGACGATGAATTTGTCCGGCTGCTCAATACAATCCGCAACCGCACCGTGACGGATGAAGATCTGGCCAAGTTCAACTCGCGCTGCGATCCGCAGTTTGAACCTCCAGCCGGTTCCTTTTATCTTTCCCTCACCAGCACCAATGATCTGGCCGCCGCCGTCAACGAAAAGCGGCTCGCGGAGCTGCCGGGAAAAATCTGGAAAGCCAGGGGGGAAATTATCGGCGATTTCGGCAAGGAATATCTGCCGACCGACGTGGATTTGAAGCTGAAAAGAGGTGCGCAGATCATGCTGCTCAACAATGATTCTTACGGTCAATGGATCAACGGCACCATCGGCAAGATTAGAAAGTTTGAGACGGATGATGACGGAGAAGAAATTATCGTGGCCGATCTGGACAACGGCGACACCGCGCGCATTTCTCCCTATACGTGGAAAATCTACCGGTTCTTTCTGAAAAACGAGGAGCTCCGCTCCGAAGAAGTCGGTTCGTTCCGGCAGTATCCGGTGCGGTTGGCGTTTGCCGTAACCATTCATAAGAGCCAGGGGAAAACTTTCGAAAACGTGATGATTGATGTAGGAAGGGGAACTTTTGCCCACGGACAGATGTACGTGGCTCTGTCGCGGTGCACCACTCTTTCCGGCATTGTGCTCAAGCAGCCGCTGAAAAAGAATCACATTATGATGGACTGGCAGGTGGTGAAGTTTCTGACCGGGGCGCAGTACGCTCAATCCGCAAAAACTCTCAGCCGTGAAGACAAGCTGCAAATCATCGAGACGGCGATTAACGAAAAGGCGAGCATCGAGATTCTCTATCTTAAAGGAAAAGACGAAAAATCCCGGAGAGTAATCCGCCCGCTGCAGGTCGGCGAAATGGAATACAAGGGATACCCGTTTTGGGGACTGGACGCCTTTTGTGTAAGCCGCGGGGAAAAGCGCCGCTTCAATGTAGACCGCATCCTTGAAATCAACAAGCCGGTTTAACAGATGACAAGTATTTTCCGGCACCAACTATAAAATGGCTGAACTCGAACTTAACATGTGATAAATATCACTTGCTTCTTTCTGAAGAAGCAAGTGAATCCCAGGAGTACAGGAAATGAATTTAACACCGAATCTACATGCATTTTTATGGAATTCCCCCAACATCAATAATTGCAATACCTATTTAATAACAACACCGGAGAAGAATATTCTGATCGATCCGGGCCTCGCCCCCTATTTCGATCATGTCGCCCGTGGTTTGGAGCAGCTGAAGATGTCGATCAAGGATATAGATCTGGTTATCTGCACCCATGCACATCCCGATCATATTGACGCCGTCTATCTGTTCGACAACAGCACCACCCTGTTTGCCATGCACGAAACCGAGTGGCTGATGTTCCAGGAGGCCGCTGCATACCTTAATGGTTTAAATATAGATTTAAACCGCTTCAATCCCGATTTCTTCCTGGATGAGGGCGAGTTGAAAGTCGGTGACATTGCCCTGGAAGTCTTTCATACTCCCGGTCATACGCCGGGTTCGGTGACTCTCTATTGGAAAGAGACGGGCGCACTGTTCACCGGCGATCTGATCTTTAAGGAAGGTCTGGGACGCACCGATCTTCCCGGCGGTGACGGAGAGCAAACAAAAGACAGCATCCGCCGCATTGATTCTCTCGGTGCTGAATGGTTATTGTCCGGACACGGGGACATCGTCGCCGGCGCCGCGATGGTTAAAGAAAACTTTGAGAGAATAGAAAAGCTATTGTTTCAGTATATTTAAAATAATTCGAAGCAGCAATTGATTGCAAAAGGCCCGTCTTTCTACAGCCGGCTAAGGGGCAATTGCGTCGATCCTGCTTTGAGTTTCCCTCCTCAGGACGGATATGCCATGCTGATACTCGGCGCTCTTCTCCGGGTTGGGTACTATGGCGGATCCTGTGATCCCGTGTTTCCGGGCGAGCCGGTCCAGCATCTGCTGCTGGGCGGCCTGTATTATTTTCACGCGCTGTTTCCGATAGTCGGACAGAATTTCCGGCAGGGGATCACATAAGAGGGGGGCAAGAACCGATAAGAGGCTCAGCCAGCGTTCATTTTCTTTGTCGGGATCAATTCTCTGAAGTATGGCTTTGATCACCAGTTGATTTTCGTTAAGATGCAATTCCGCCTGCAATTGCGAGATTCGTTCCCGGAATTCATCAATGGACATAACCTCGTCGGAATATCGCTGCAGAGCGCCCTGAAGAAGTTTTTCAAATTCATCCTTATGCTGTTGGACTTTCTCTTCCTCGGTCAGCGACATATTCCGTGTCCGCTCCATTGCCAGTTCAATTGCGCTTTTAATCTCTCCCATTCCGCGTTATCCTTCCTTACATCTGCATTAATAAAATTATTCGGTTATGCTGCAACCCGTTGCAGGATAAATTATTATGCCAGAATTATGCATTTTTCAATTACTAAATTTTTCCGCTTTACACCTTGAAACATCACAACAGTTTTGGTACGCTTCGCGGCACAAATTTGTTACATGGACACTTTTGTGCTCACTTGTTGAAATAGAAAGGACTAATCTTATGCGCTTTTCCCAACGCGTCTTTTGTGGAGAGGTGAAACCGGACGACGTCGGCCGCAGGGTGCAGCTTTGCGGCTGGGTGGATGCATTCCGGGATCACGGCGGCTTACTGTTTATCCATCTGCGCGATCGCAGCGGTATTATGCAGATTGTCTTCAGCCCGGAAGTCGCGGCAAATGATGTCTGCCGGCAAGCGGCTGCGCTGCGCTCCGAATACTGCATTGCGGTTGCCGGTGAAGTTAAAAAGCGTCTTGCCGGCACGGAAAATCCCAACATTGGAACGGGAGATATAGAATTGCTGGTTACCGAATTGACGGTGCTCTCCGAGGCGGAGACGCTGCCTTTCTCCGTTTCCGAAAAGGCCATGGTTGCCGGCGCCCCGTCTGCAGGGTCCGAAAATGTAGCCGAAGACTTAAGGCTCCAATACAGATATCTCGACATCCGCCGTCCTTCAATGCGGGACAATCTGATGGCGCGCCACCGCATTTTTCAATGCGTCCGCGAATTTCTTGACTCCAAAGGCTTTCTGGAAATCGAAACACCCATACTTACGGCCAGCACCCCCGAAGGTGCGCGCGATTATCTGGTGCCCAGCCGGGTCCATCCCCGCAATTTTTACGCGCTGCCCCAGTCGCCGCAGCTCTTCAAACAACTGCTCATGATCGGCGGTATGGAACGCTACTTTCAACTGGCGCGCTGTTTCCGCGACGAAGACCTGCGCCCCAACCGGCAGCCGGAATTCACCCAGCTCGATATCGAAGCCTCTTTTATTGATGAAGAATTTCTTTACGACCTGATCGAAGAATTGACGGTCAAAATGTTCGCCGTCGGCGGCATCACGCTTGCCCGCCCCTTTCCCCGTATGACCTATGCGGAGGCGATGGACACGACCGGTTCCGACCGCCCCGATCTGCGCTTCGGTCTGCGCTTTGTCGATGTGACGGATGTGTTTGCGCAAACCAGTTATTCGATCTTCCGCCAAATTCTGCAGCGCGGCGGCTGCATCAAAGGCATCAACATTAAGGGCCAGTCCGACAAGCTCAGCAAAAATGTCCTGCAAAATGAATATGCCAGGGAAATCGCGCCGTCCTTCGGCGCTAAAGGCATGACCTGGATGCGCGCCGAAGGCGGAAAACTGGAATCCAATATTGTCCAGTTTTTCAGCCCGCAGGAGCTGGAGACGTTACAGAAAAAATTCGACGTAGCCGACGGCGACGTGCTCATCATGATCGCCGATCCATCTTATGCCATTGTCACGTCCGCGCTGGGGCAGCTGCGCCTGCACCTGGCGAAGCGTCTCGGTCTGATTCCCGAAGACAGCTTTTATCCGCTGTGGGTGACGGAGTTTCCACTATTTGAACCGACGGATGAAGGCGGCGTCACGTCCAGCCACCATCCCTTTACCGCGCCGGACCGCGTCGATTTCGATCCAAAAAACATCGAAGAGCTGCTGAAGCTGCGTTCACGGGCGTACGACCTCGTGATGAACGGCGAGGAACTGGGCGGCGGCAGCATCCGCATCAATAACCGCGATGTGCAGCGGAAAATATTTGCCGCGCTGGGGCTGACGGAAGAAGAAACAAAGGAAAAATTCGGCTTTTTCCTGCGGGCTTTCGATTTTGGCGCTCCTCCGCACGGCGGACTGGCGCTCGGTATGGACCGCACCGTGTCAATGATTTTGCAAACTCCATCAATCCGCGAGGTGATTGCGTTTCCGAAAAACCGCACCGCTGCCTGCCCCCTCACCGACGCTCCTTCTGCTGTGAAGCGGGAACAACTGGCTGAACTGGGGCTGTTGAATCTCGGCGGCCAGGATGTTTTGCCCGGCACCGCAGAAAAAGAAAACCCGGTCGATCATCTGTCCTGGGTTTCCCGCATCGGCATTGCCGCTGAGGAACGTTCCGTGATGGAGGCTATTCTTGCCCAGGCCGCTGAACTGGCTGCTCTCGCCTCCCAGAAGGCGGGCATGGAAGAGCCGATCCGCACCGTCACCCCTGTCGCCAACCGCACACGGCCGGGAACTCAACAAAAGCGATCAGCGCTGGCCGAATCCGGGCAGCTGCTCAAAAGCGCGCCCGCCGTTAAGGGCAGCTACTTTAAAGTCGCCAGCATTCTGGAATAAAGGGAGATATCGTCATGAATTCTATTTTTTTCTATCGCAACCCCGAAACCGCAGCACCCGGCGACGGTAATTTACAGGGATTGAAAATTGCTATTCAGCCGAACATCTCCGTTGCGGGCTGGCCGACGGATGCCGGGTCAACCGCGCTGTTTAACTTTACCGCCCTGGAAGACGCAACCCTGGTAGAACGTCTTCGCCGCGACGGGGCCTCTTTATGCGGTTCTCTGTGGACAAGTGAATTCGGCTTCGGCCTCGCGGGCAACAAAGCCGGCGCGGCTGTCAAGAGTCAGGAAGCCGATGCGGAACTGGTTATGGACTTGATGGGCGAAAGCCGTCTGGCCGCAGCTCTGGCTTCCGTCTGCGGTTTCAAACCCAGCTATGGCCTGGTGTCGCGCTATGGCCTTGTCGGTCTGATTCCGTCGATGGAATGCTGCGGGATTCTTTCCGGATCTTTGAAAAATATTCGGGAGATTCTGAAGAGCATCGCCGGTCCGGACGAACGGGATTTTTCTCTGCCGGAGGAAAAAGCGCCGGACTTTTCCCCGCAGGATATCGATCCGTCAAAAACGACCATCGGCGTGATTGCTGAGGCGCAAAGCTCACTGGCCGCCGGGAAGAAAGAGCAATTTCTCGCTGCTGTGGATCAACTGAAGCAGGCGGGTTTCAACGTCCGGGAAATGTCGTTTCCCGATTTTTCACTGTTCATGCTTGTCCATAAAATCGTCGGCTCCGTGGAGGCCTCATCCTGCGCCGGGCGTTATGATTCGGTGCGCTATGGACAGCGCGTGCCGGGCGCCAGAAACTGGAATGATATGTATCTTTCCTCCCGCGGCGCAGCCTTCGGTACTCTGCTGAAGAGCTACCTGTTCCAGGGTGCTTTTTTTCAGTTTCAGCGCTACGAGGCCTACGAAGACGCCTGCCGCATTCGGGCGCGTCTGCGGAAAGACATGCAGCAGATCACGACGCAGGCTGATTTTCTGGTTTTGCCGGCAACAAACGAAGCATCATCCGGTACGGATGTCAATCTTGAAAATACCTACGCTCAATTTGCCTCCACGGCTTTTGCCAACGTCACCGGCCAGCCTGTTTTGTATCTGCCGCCGACGCCGGGGACAGCGGCAGGATTGCAAATTGCAGGGCCGAGGCTCAGCGACGGCAGGCTGCTTGCACTGGGAGAGCATCTTCTCAATATCAACCGGGGAGGTAAATAGGAATGGAATTTGAAGCGGTCATCGGATTAGAAATCCATGTTGAACTCAATTGTGCAACCAAGCTGTTTTGTGATTGCCCCAACAATCCAGGCGACGACCCCAACGTCAACACCTGTCCGATCTGCCTGTGGCTTCCCGGTGCAATTCCGCGGTTGAGTCAGGAAGCGCTGGAAAAGGCATCGCTCCTGTGTCTGGGACTGGGCGCTGAACTGCAGCCCCGCAGCGCCTTTGATCAGAAGGTATATTATTACCCGGATCTTCCGAAAGGCTACCAGTTGTCCCAGGCCCATCTCCCCCTGGCCCGCGGCGGCGGCATTGATATTACGGATGAAGACGGTAAACTCAAGAGGCTGCGCATTCACCACATCCACATGGAGGAAGATGTCGCCAAGCTGGTGCATGAAATGGAAGGACGCCTGCCGATCAGTCTGGTGGACTTCAACCGCGCCGGAGCGCCGCTGGTGGAAATCGTTACGGAACCCGATTTCCGCACACCCCATCATGCCGTAGAGTTTCTCAAGGCGCTGCGCACGCAGGTGCGTTACGTCGGCTCCTCCGAATGCAGCATGGAAAACGGCACCATGCGCGTTGATGCCAATATCTCCATTCGCCCCAAAGGCACAAATCAGATGAACACCAAGGTGGAAGTCAAAAACATGAATTCCATCCGCCACGTAAGCGACGCCATTGCCCACGAAATCAGTCGGCAGAGCGCTGCGGTGCAGGCGGGCGAAGCGGTGATTCTGCACACGCGCCTGTGGGACCCGGATAAAAAGGTCACGCTCCCGATGCGCGCCAAGTTTGAAGGACCATGTGTTCCCGATCCCGCGGTTCCGGTCATCGAATTATCAGCGCAATGGATTGAAAAGATGCGTTCGCGTCTTCCCGAGATGCCCGCTGCCCGAGCAGAGCGCTTCGTCCGGCAGTATGGACTGACCGGTGAAGAAGCAATCTTCTTAAGCACTGACCCGGAAGTGGCCGCCTACTTTGAAGCCCTGACCGGACAGGGGATTGCGCCGCGCACGTCCATGCACTGGCTGACCACGCAGTTGATTCCCGCGGTGAAAGACCGGTCACTGGAGCTGAACAGTTCACCCGTAACTCCGGCGCGCTTTGCCGCGCTTTTGAAGATGCTTTCGCAGGACGAGATCAACGCCAACGCGGCACGGGAGGTGCTGACGTATTTGTTCGAAAGTGACGAGACACCGGAAGCTATTGTGAACGCCAGGGGATTCAAGCAGGTTTCCGACGCGGGTGCGCTGGAGGCTATGATCGATAAAGTACTCTCTGCGCAGGCGGCGGCGGTGGCGGATTTCCGGGCCGGCCAGGGTAAAGCTCTGGGCTTTTTGATCGGCCAGGTGATGCAGGCATCCGGCGGGAAAGCCAATCCCAAAATGATCCGGGAACTGCTCATGAAAAAATTGAACGCGGCATCATAATTCCATTTCCAAATCAAGCGCTACCTTTGTTGGCACAGCCTGCCCCGGCGCAGGCCGGGGTCGTCGGCTTCCTCAACGTATGGATAATACGCCTCGTCGCCTCCTCCCAGCCGCCGCGGTATCATCATTGATTTGGAAATGGAATAAGAACTTTTTGCGGGTCCATCATCGGCAACGAAAGAAAAAGGGGGCTTTTTATCGCCCCCTGCATACATCTCCACTTATTCTTCTTTTTTTGAAGGTAAAACGCATTTACTTCTGAATACGTTTTATCAGTTCGTCGACAAGTGCCCGTCGTTTTTTAAGAAACTCACGAAAGTCCCTGTGCGCCAGGTCGGTGGCGGCTATTGACCGGTCCAGAACCGGAATAGCATCCTTCAACATTGCAATACTTTCCTGCGCTTCATCGTCGTTCAATTCAAAGCTCAACTTTGTTTCGAGACGCTTCAGCAGCTCATCGACGAGCGCCCGTCGCTTTTTAAGAAAGTCACGAAAGTCCCTGTGTCCCAGATCCGTAGCGGCTATTGACCTCTCCAGCGGCTTAATAACTGCTTTCAGCAATTCACGGCTTTCCACCGCTTCCTCTTCCGTAAAATTAATGGTCACCATAACAAACCTCCTTTCCCTTCTGAGTTGAAAGTTGCTGTTCATTCACCTGGTTCCGACAGACATCCCGATTTTCCACTGGTCATGTTCACTGCGGGGGGAGAACCTGTCCCTGATCGCTGTATGTGAAATATTTTTTAATAATTATAACACATTTTCTTAATAATATAGAAACAAAGTCATAGTTTTGTCAAATAATCTTTTGATATATAATTAAGATCAGGATTGATAAAATGCTGTCGCTGGGAGCTTATTTCTGAATCTGCTTTGATTACTTTTGTGGCTGCGGATATGTGGCCCGATTACTTTCCGGTAAAGAATTTTCTGATTTTGCCGCCCAGTTCCCGAAATGCAGCGCCTGTCTTTTTTCCCGTTTCCTTAAACCACTCTCCGATTGACCGTCCGGTCTTTCCAGCCTCCTTTCCGGCTTCTTGCGAACCTTTTTTGACACCCTCGACGCCTTCCCTGCTGCTCTTCTTAATATCCCTGCCCAGGTCTTTAAAGGCCTGCCCTGTTTTTTGGGGAACTTCTTGCAGGCTCCGGCCTGCCTTTGCGACTCCTTCCCGGAAATTATTGGCAGTCCAAGCCGGAGCGGCCAGCCAGGCAATCATAACGACGGCGATAATAATGACGCGCATATAATCAATATCCTTTTTAGCCGGTGCTTTCAGATGCTTATGCGGGGCAGCGGCAGGCACTTGCCGGTTTACCTTGCCCTGAAAGAAGCTCCAAGCGCCGTTGCTATTCTTTCACATTCCTTTATGTCGATGCCCTGCCGGGCGACGACAGTCATGCGGGTGCGGATGCCGGCCGCGACAGCTTTCCTGGTGAAATCCAGCATTGCCCGGTAGGAACCAGCGAAAACCGGCCGGCACAGCCGGTTATACTTTTCTTCCGATTCGGCGTTAAGGCTGACGGAAACGGCGTCAAGGCCTGCTGCTTTCAGCTCTGCGACAACGTCCCTGCCGGGATACATCAGGGCTGCATGGCCATTGGTATCCAGCCTGACGGTTATTCCTCTCTGGTGCAGCCACTTCGTTATGCGGAGCACCGTATCAAACCGGCAAGTGGGCTCGCCGAAACCGGTAAAAACCACTTCTTTATATTTAGGAAGTTCGAGGCCGGCGAGCTCGCCGATTATTTCTTCCTCCGAAGGTTCCCGGGTAAGACGGAGGTTGTAGCCGTAAACGCCGTCGCAG
>ERZ1645192.3637-NODE-3637-length-12459-cov-43.704289_pt1 | contig 12459 bp, 10 predicted proteins | sample MGYA00575354_ERZ1645192 | MGnify/ENA primary metagenome ERZ1645192 (study PRJEB40844, sample SAMN11349763) | freshwater sediment metagenome | isolation source: river sediment | host: Sediment | place: India: Faizupur Khadar , New Delhi | collected 2017-02-21 ... | reverse complement strand
CCACTGGAAGATCCTCATTGATAAAATATATGACTATGTGTGCCTATTGTCAATACTATGTGAGCCTGACAACAGTGTTCAGCTGCCCGGCGCTTGTGGCGGGTCAGCTTGATTTGCTTGCTCCGCTAACAATCAAGGTAGAATCAGATTTCCATTACTGAGCAGGAAGTGCGGATTCCAGGCTACTTCCCATGGATGTCCATCTGGATCTGCAAAATATCCCGAGTAGCCTCCCCAGTCAGCTTCAAGGGCTGACTTAAGAATACTGCCTCCAGAATTTACAGCTCGGGCCAGAATTTGATCGACCTTTTCCCGAGTATCAACATTCTGAGCAAGAGTAATGCCCCCAAATCCACCTGAATCCTTAACATTTGCATCGATCGCCAACAAGTCTCTCGGGTACAAGGCTAATGCAGTCCCAGTGCTCAGTTTAAATATTGCAAAATCTCCAACACTGGCACTGGACATAGGCCACCCAAGACCATCTCGATAAAACCGAATGGCTTTCTCAAGATCTATAACCCCTAACGTGATAATGTTTAATCTTGGTTCCATCGTATAGCCCTTCAGCCCAACGGCGGGCATCAGCCGCGCGCGTAGCGTTCCGGCCTTAGCCCGGATCGGAGCGATGCCCCTTCGAAGCCAAGCCCCTCACCCCCGCAGCCGCGGGTCGATGGCGTCGCGGATGCCTTCTCCCAGGAGGTTGTAGCCCAGCACGGTCACGAGGATGGCCATGCCCGGGTAGAACGAGAGCCACCAGGCCACGCCCAGCGTGCTCTGGCCCTGGGTGAGGATGTTGCCCCAGGAAGGCGTGGGCGGCTGCACGCCGATGCCCAGGAACGACAGGGCCGACTCCACGAGCACCGCAGAGGCGATGCCCAGGGTGGCGGACACGAGCACGGGCGCCATGGCGTTGGGCAGGATGTGGATGAAGATGATGCGAGGCGCGCTCGCCCCCATGGCCCTGGCCGCCAGCACGAAGTCCCGCTCTTTCAGGCTCAGGAACTCCGCACGCACGAGCCGGGTGATGCCCATCCACGAGGTGAGCCCGATGACCGCCATGATGTTGAAGATCGAGGGCTCCAGGAAGGCGATGACCGCCAGGATCAGGAAGAACGACGGGAAGCAGAGCATGATGTCCACGAAGCGCATGACCACGATGTCCACCCAGCCGCCGTAGTAGCCCGACACGGCCCCCAGGAGCACGCCGATGAGCGTGGCGATGCCCACGGCCACGAACCCCACCTTGAGCGAGATGCCCGCGCCAAAGAGCATGCGGGTGAACACGTCCCGGCCCAGCTCGTCCGTGCCGAAGAGGTGGGCGGCCGACGGGCTCGCCAGGATGTTGTCCACGTCGATGGCGCTGGGGTCGTAGGGCGCCAGCAGGGGCGTGAGGGCGGAGACGAGGAAGAGGGCGAGCACGATGATGAGGCCGCCCGCGGCCAGCTTGTCCCGGAAGAAGCGCGCCCAGAAGCCCATGTCAGCTCGCCCGTATCCGCGGGTCGGCCACGCTGTAGGCGAGGTCCGCGATGAGGTTGCCCAGCAGCGTGAGCACCGCACCGATGGTGAGGCTGCCCATGATGAGGTTGTAGTCGCGCATCATGATGCCGTCGTAGAAGAGCTTGCCCAGGCCCGGGATGGAGAAGATGCTCTCGAAGATCACCGAGCCGCCGATGAGGCCGGGCACCGAGAGGCCCAGGATGGTGATCACCGGGAGCAGGGCGTTGCGCATGGCGTGCCGGTAGATCACCGCCCGCTCGGACAGGCCCTTGGCCCGGGCCGTGAGGATGTAGTCCTGGCGGATGATCTCCAGCATGCTCGAGCGCATGTACCGGCTCATGCCCGCCAGCGACCCGAAGGCCGAGATGAACACCGGCAGGGCCAGGTGCCTCGTCACGTCCCAGACCTTTGCCAGCGCGCCCAGGTGCTCGTAGCCCTGGGAGTGGATGCCCGAGATGGGCAGCCACATGAGCCGGACCCCCAGGAAGTCCATGCAGATCAGGGCGAGCCAGAAGCCCGGGATGGAGAAGCCGATGAACACGAAGACCGTGATGGCCCGGTCGAGCATTGAGCCCCTCCGCACCGCCGAGATCACCCCCAGGGGGATCGACACGAGGAAGATGATGATCATGGAGGCCACGTTGATGGAGATGGTGATGGGCAGGCGCTCCCTGATCTTGTCCCACACGGGCCGGGAGTCGGCGGAGATGGAGGCGCCGAAGTCGAGCCTCGAGAGGTTCTTCATCCAGATGAGGTACTGGACGGGCAGGGGCTTGTCGAGGCCGTAGTGGTGCTTGAGCTGCTGTATCGCCTCGGGCGTGATCTTGGGGTTCAGCTCGGCCTGCATGCTCGTGGGCTCGCCCGGTGCCAGGTGGATCACCAGGAAGCACACGACGGTGATGCCGATGAACGTGGGGACAAGGATCGCGAGGCGCTTCAGCAGGTATCTCAGCATCGCGGTCCTAGGGCACGGCCCGGTACTTCTGCAGGTTCGCCGGCACGTACCACTTCTCCAGGTTGTAGGTGATCCCGGCAGGGGCGGGCACGATGCCCCGGATGCGCGAGCTCACCGCGGGCAGGGCGTAGGGCACGTAGAGGAACACGTAGGGCTGGTCCTGCGCCAGGATCTCCTGGAACCGGAAGTAGGCCTTGCGGCGCTCCTCCTCGTTGAAGGTCGACCGGCCCTCCTCGAGGAGCCTGTCCACCTCGGGGTTCTTGTAGGAGATGAAGTTCAGGCCGCCCTTCACGGCGTTGCTCGAGTGCCACACGGTGTGGTTGTCCGGGTCCTGGGTGATGTTCCAGCCCAGGAGCACGGCGTCGAAGTCGCCCTTGTCCACGTAGTTCTTCAGGAAGGACGTCCACTCGATGACGCGGATCTTCGCCTGGATGCCCACGCCCTTGAGCCGCTCCTGGATGATCTGGAGGGTCTTCTCCCGCAGGGGGTTGCCCTGGTTCGTGATGATGGTGAAGGCCAGCGGCCTGCCGCCCTTGTCCACGACGCCGTCGCCGTCCGTGTCCTCGAAGCCCGCCTCCCTGAGCAGCCCGCGGGCCTTGGCCGGGTCGTAGGGGTAGCGCTGCACGTCCTTGTTGAACCACCGGGTGCCCGGCTTGTAGGGCCCCACCGCCTCTTCGCCCAGGCCCATGAGCACGCCCCTGATGATCTCCTGCTTGTCGATGGCGTGGGCCATGGCCCGGCGCACCCGCACGTCGTCGAAGGGCGCCCGGGTGAGGTTGAAGCCCAGGAAGGTGTAGCCGTCGGCGAGATACTTGTACTTGTTGTACTTCTGCGCGAAGTCGGGCGCGGCGGTCTGCCTGAGGTGCTGCAGCGGGGTCAGGCCCATGAAGTCGATGTTGCCCGCCTTGAGCTCCATGAACTCGGTGTTCTGGTCCGGGATGATCCGGTAGAGGATGCCCAGGAGCGGGGGCTTGCCGTCGAAGTACCGCTCGTTCGCCTCGAGCACGATCCTGCTGCCCGACTCCCACGTCTTGAACTTGAAGGGGCCGGTGCCCACGGGCTTGCGGGCGAGCCCGCTCTTCGAGATGTCCTTGCCCTTGAGCAGGTGCTCGGGGAGCATCTGGAGCGAGCCCCAGGAGATGAGCGCCGGCGCCAGGGGCTTGTCGTAGGTCACCTCGAAGGTGTAGTCGTCCACGACCCGCGCCTCCTTCACGAGCTTGTAGTCGCTCGCATAGGCCGTGGGGGTTTTCGGGTCGACGATGGTCTTGTAGGTGAACATGACGTCGCCCGCCGTGAACTTCTCCCCGTCGTGCCAGAGCACGTCCGTGCGCAGGTGGAAGCGGATGAGCTTGCCGTCGTTCTCGATGTCCCACGAGCTCGCCAGGTCGGGCACGATGTTGTAGTCCCTGTCGTACTTCACGAGCCCGTTGTACATGAAGCCCGCCACCTCGTGGGAGGACGAGTCGGTCGAGAGCATGGGGATGAGGTTCGACGCGTCGCCGATGGAGGCCAGCACGAGGACGTCTCCGGGCACGGGCGCACTTTCGGAGGCGGCCGCGGGCAGCTTTGCCTGCGGCGGCTCCGTGCCCCGGGAGCAGGCGGTGGTGAGGGTCAGGACGAGGGCCAGGGCGATGAGCAGACAGGGCAGTCTCTTCATAATAGACGAAACGATAACAGAACGCAGGGTGAAGGACAAGCCATCAGTTTTCCCTCGCACAGGCGCATGCACAGGGTGTCAGCCTTTCCATTGCCACCCCCTCGGCAGTTTTCCCTTGCACAGCCCACGCATCGTGGGTACGGTCAGGCATGGGATTCTTCGCGGACCTCCACATCCACTCCAGGTTTTCCCGCGCCACCAGCAGGGGGCTCACCCTGAAAACCCTCGCGGAGGGCGCGGCGAGAAAGGGCATCTCCGTGCTGGGCACGGGCGACTTCACCCACCCCGCGTGGTTTGCCGAGCTCGAGGCCGGGCTCGCCGGGGCGGAGCCGGGGCTGTTCAGGCTCGAGGACGGCCCGCCCGGGGTGCGGTTCATGCTCACCGCCGAGATCAGCACCATCTACAAGCAGGGCGACAGGGTGCGCAAGGTGCACCACCTGGTCACCGCGCCGGGCATGGACGCCGCCCGGAAGATCTCCGCCTCGCTGGCGAAGGTGGGCAACATCCTCTCCGACGGCAGGCCCATCCTGGGCATCACCTCCCGCAACCTCCTGGAGATCGTGCTCCAGGCGGGGGAGGGCACCATGCTCGTGCCGGCGCACATCTGGACGCCGTGGTTCTCGGCCCTGGGCTCGAAGTCCGGTTTCGACAGCATAGCGGAGTGCTACGGCGACCTGGCCGGGCACGTCTTCGCCGTGGAGACGGGCCTGTCGTCCGACCCGGCCATGAACTGGATGGTGAAGAGCCTCGACGGGTACCGGCTGATCTCGAACTCCGACGCCCACTCCGCGGACAAGCTCGGCCGGGAGGCCACGGTTTTGAGCTGCGGGCTCGACTACTTCGCCATCGAGCGGGCCTTCAGGACGGGCGAGGGGCTCGAAGGCACCGTGGAGTTCTTCCCCGAGGAGGGCAAGTACCACCTCGACGGCCACCGGGGCTGCGGCGTGGTGCTCACCCCGGAGGAGACGGCGGAGCGCGGCGGCATCTGCCCGGTGTGCGGCAGGAAGGTCACCGTGGGCGTGCTCAGCCGGGTGGAGGAGCTCGCGGACCGGCACGACGGGACCATGCCGGAGAGCGGCCGGCCGTTTTCCTCTCTCATCCCCCTCGCGGAGATCGTGGCCGAGCTCATGGGCGTGGGGAGCGCCACGAAAAGGGTCAGGCAGGCCTGCGACAGCCTGATCGCCTCCCTGGGCAGCGAGCTGCACCTGCTGCGGGAAGCCGATGTCGAGGACATCCGGGCCGCCGCGGGGGACACCCTCGCCCTGGCCGTGGGCCGCATGCGCGCGGGCGAGGTGCACCGGGAGGCTGGCTTCGACGGCGAGTACGGCAGGATCCGCATCTTCCGGGACAGCGAGGGGGACCGGCTGTCTTCCGGCGAGCTTCTGGGCACGCCCCTGGGCCGCCCGAAAAAAGGCGGGGCAAGGGCGAAGGGGAAGACCGGGCAGCCCATGCGCTTTGATGGCTGAGCGCTCCTGCCCGACGGCACTGCCGGAATGAAGCCGGCCCCGCACCCCCCGCACTTCCCGGCGGGAGGCCGGTCTGCGACCCCGCTGCGCGTGATTGGTCTGGATTTTTTCCCGTCCGCCACGTATTATTCAAGGGTTGACATCCCCGGCACTGTCCCGGGAGGGAAATGAAGGAGCACAACACCCATGGAGTTCAGCGGTAAAGAGTTCGTCTACCTGGTCGTTCTCCTGGTCACCATCCTGCTGTCGGCCTTCTTCGCCGCGGGGGAGATCGCGTTCATGCGCGCCAACCCCTTCCGCCTGAGGGGCCTCGCGGAAAAAGGCAACCGGGAGGCCAGGCGCGTCGAGACCATCCTCAAGGAGCCCGACCGCCTCATCAGCTCCATCCTCCTGGGGAACAACTTCGTGAACATCCTCGGGTCGGCCATCGCCACCGTGCTCTTCATCGAGGTCTTCGGCGAGGAGGGCATCCTGTACGCGTCCCTGGCCATGACCGTGATCCTGCTCATCTTCTCGGAGATCACCCCCAAGACCATCGCCGCCTACAAGGCGGATGAAATCGCCATGCTCTTTTCCCGCCCGGTGGTCGTCATCATCAGGCTCTTCAACCCCGTGGCCCGCATCCTGGCCCTGATCTCGCGGGGCATCCTGTCGGTCTTCCGGTTCAAGCACGGCGAGCTGAGCGGGCTCACGGAGGATGACGTGGAGTCGGTCATCGCCATGGGCCACCGGGAGGGGTTCATCCAGGAATCCAAGGCGAAGATGATGGTGAACGTCCTGGACATGGACTCGGTGCCCGTGCGCAAGGCCATGCGGCCCATGAGCGACCTGGAGCTCATCCCCGTGGACAGCACCTTCGAGGGGGTCGTGAACACCATCATCGCCCGGACCCACAGCCGCTACCCGGTGTACGAGGGCGAGCGGGACAACATCCTGGGGTACGTCCACATCCGCGACCTGTGGCGCTACTACGAGGACCAGCCCGCGTTCAGGGTCCAGTCCGTCCTGCGGGAGGCCTACTTCATCCCGGACACCAAGTCCATCCTCAAGCAGCTCATCGACTTCCAGAAGAAGCGGCTCCACATCGCCTTCATCGTGGACGAGTTCGGCACGCTCAAGGGGGCCATCACCCTCGAGGACATCATCGAGGAGATCACCGGCGACATCGTGGACGAGCACGACGCCATCCTCGCGCACGTCGTCCCTGCGGGCGAGGGGAGCTTCATCGTGAACGGCAGCATCTCGCTGCGCGACCTGGGCAAGTTCATGGACCGAGAGTTCCCCGAGGAGTACGACACCCTCTCGGGCCTCATCTACGAGCTTCTGGACCGCATCCCCGAAGAGGGGGACAAGGTCTCCTGGCGGGACATGCAGTTCAAGGTGGAGCGCATGCGCGGCAACCGGGTGTCGCGGGTGAGGATCGGGAACAGGGAAGGGCTGGAGTGAGGGGTGGGAACCCCTGCACCCGCGTGAGCGGGGTGATCGCCGTCACCATCTCGACCGTGTTGAAAGGGAACCCACGCACCCGCGTGATCGGCCTTCCCCACGACGAACCGGGAAGGTCCCGGGGATCGAAACGCACAGCATTCTTCTGACCGGGGTTTCGTCGCAGGACCGGAAAGGCCCCCTCCCCGCCTACGTCCCCTCCCGGGCAGCCGGTTACCGCTTCACCTTGATCTCGGCGTCCGAGGCCCTCACGTAGAGGGGCAGGGCGGGCGCGAGCGCGCCTGCTTCCCGCTGCGCCACGGCCATCCGTCCCACCACCGACGCCCTCGGGTACCAGAGGTCCTCGGGGCCTTCGACATATTTGTTTCCCAGGAGGCGGGAGAAGGTCTCGCGGTAGAGGGGCACGGCGTTGCCGATGAACAGGGTCGGCGCGGTGACCAGGCGTGCCAGGCCCTCCGGCCGCGCGTTGGCGGGGGGCGTGAGAAGCGAGCCGTCGGGGGCGTACAGCGCGCAGAAGACCTCGGACTTCCGGGCGTCGATGACCGGCATGACCGGCAGGGGGGAGGGCGCGCATCCCCGCGCCAGGGCGTCGAGGGTGCCTACCCCCGCCAGCGCGCAGCCCAGGGCCGTCGAGAGGCCCCTGGCGGTGGCGATGCCGATGCGGATGCCCGTGAACGAGCCGGGGCCGATGCCCACGGCCACGAGGTCGACCTCTTCCTTTTTGTACGGGCTCAAGGAAAAGAGCGTGTCGATGAGCGGCAGCAGGCTCCCGGCGTGGCCGGCCCTCACCGGGACGGTGATCTCCCGGGCGGGCCCGGGGTCTCCCAGGAGGGCGACGGTGCAGGCGTCCGTGGACGTGTCGAGGGCGAGGACAGGAATGGCTAGCCTCCCGAGACGAGTCTCATGATGTCGTTGTAGAGTGCCAGGAGCATGATGACGATGAGCAGGAACAGCCCGATCTGCTGGGCCGTCTCCCGGGCCCTGTCCTTCAGCGGCCTGCCGATGACCCCCTCGATGCCGAAGAGCAGCAGGTGGCCGCCGTCGAGCACGGGGATGGGCAGGAGGTTGATGAGGAAGAGGTTGATGGAGATGAAGGCGATCATGGAAAAGAAGGGCATCATGCCGGCCTTGAACGTCTGGCCCGACACCTGGGCGATGAGGATGGGGCCCCCCAGGTTCTTGCGCACGTCGATGGAGCCGTCGAGCATCTTCCACACGCCGATGCCGGTGAGCCGGACGACCTCCCAGGTCTGGGTGAAGCCGTAGCCGATGCCGCCGATGAAGCCGAGCTTTTTCCTGACGATCTCCCCGGAGCGGGTGATGCCTATCATGCCCCGGGCGACCTCTTCCCCGAAGATGTTCTTGCCCTTGGTCATGACCGGCTTCACGTGCACCGCGAACTGGGTGCCATCGCGCAGGATGATGATCTCGTAGGTGTCCCTGGCACTGGCGTTCTCCATGATCGCGGGGATGTCGTCCCAGGCTTCCACGGGTTTGTTCTGGATGGACACGATCCGGTCGCCGCCCTTGAGCCCCGAGGCGTCGGCGGGGGAGCCCTTGAGCACGCTCCCGATGACCGGTGGGACCATGGGAAGGCCGGCCCAGGCGATGGCCATGTAGATCAGGATGGCCAGCAGCAGGTTGAAGACCGGGCCCGCCACGACGATGGCTGCCCGGGCCTTGAGGCTCTTCCCGGCGAAGGAGCGCGCGGGGTCGATGGGCGTCATCCCGTCGTCCTTCCGGGAGGGGTCCTCGCCGAGCATCTTCACGTACCCGCCCAGGGGCACGGCGGAAACCATGTACTCCGTCTCGCCGATCCTCTTTTTGATGATGGCGGGCCCGAAGCCCAGGGAGAACTTCAGCACGCCCACGCCGTTGATCTTGGCAAAGATGAAATGCCCGAGCTCGTGGATGAAGATCAGGATGCCCAGCACAATGACAAAAGCGATAATGGTCGTCATGATAACAGCTTCTCCGCAAAGATTCTGGATTTTTTATCGAGTTCGATCAGCTCAGCGGGTGAGTCTACCTTCGAACCGCCGAGCTTGTCCATAGTTTTCGAAGCGACCCCGACGATGGCGTCGAAGGGGATGCGCCCGCACAGGAACCCCTCCACGGCCACCTCGTCCGCCGCGTTCATGATGCACGGGAGCACCCGGGGCTCCCGCATGGCGGCGCGGGCCAGGGCCAGGGCGGGGAACTTCTCCTCGTCCGGGGGAAAGAACTCCAGGGCGCCCGCCTTCGCCAGGTCCAGGGGCGCCAGGGCGAGCTCCATCCGGCCCGGCCAGGAGAGGGCGTAGGCGATGGCCAGGCGCATGTCCGGAAGGGAGAGCTGGGCCTTGACGCTTCGGTCCCGGAACTCCACCAGGGAGTGGACGATGCTCTGGGGGTGGACGGTCACCTCGATCCTGTCGAGGGGAACGCCGAAGAGCCAGTACGCCTCGATGATCTCGAGGCCCTTGTTCATCATGGTGGCGGAGTCGATGGTGATCCTCCGGCCCATGGCCCAGGTGGGGTGGCTCAGCGCCTGGGCGGGGGTGATGTCCCGGAAGGTCTCCTTCGGCCTGGTCCTGAACGGGCCGCCGGACGCCGTGAGGATGATGCGCGACACCTCGCTCCTGGACTCGCCCGCGAGGCACTGGAAGACCGCCGAATGCTCCGAGTCCACCGGGATGACGGACGCCCCGGACACCGTGAGCATTTCACTGATGAAGGACCCGCCGATGACCAGGGACTCCTTGTTGGCCAGGGCGAGCAGCGCCCCCCGCCTGACGGCCTCCACCGAGGGGAGGAACCCCGCCGCGCCCGAGATCCCGTTCACCACGATGTCGGGGTTCGTCAGCGCCAGGAGCTTCGAGGGGGCGTCGGGGCCGGTGAGGAGGTTCCTGCCCTTCACGGGGAGGGCGGGCGCTGCGTTCAGGGCGAGGTCCTCCACCCCGAACAGCTCCGCCTGCTCCTCCAAGAGGGTCGCGTTCGTCCCCGCCGAGAGCCCCACGACCTTGAACTGACCGGGCCTCCGGTGGATCACGTCCAGGGCCGACCGGCCGATGGAGCCCGTGGATCCGAGGACGGCGACCCGCTTCATCTTAGAAGGCCGCCTGGAGGGCGAAATAAAGAAAGATGCCCACCGGTATGACGCCGTCCATGCGGTCGAGCATGCCCCCGTGCCCGGGGATGAGGTTTCCCATGTCCTTGACCCCGAACTGCCTCTTGTACAGGGAGGCGGTCAGGTCGCCCATGAGGTCGAGGACGCTGATGCAGGCCGACAGGACGAGGATGAACCACAGGGGCCGGGGGAAGTCGAGGGGCAGGAAGTGGTTGTAGCACAAAAAGAGCAGGACCCCGCCGAGGATGCTTGCCCCGATGCCGCCCGCCAGGCCTTCGACGGTCTTTTTGGGGCTCAGCCGCGGGGCCAGGGCGCGCCTGCCGAGGTTCTTGCCCACGTAGTACGCACCGGTGTCCGCCCCGAAGGTGCAGACGATGCCGAAGAGCATCCAGAACCTGCCGTCGGGGCCGTTCCTCAGGAGGATCCAGAAGCTCGTGAGCGCCAGGGGGTAGATGAGCCCCGCCATGGCCGTGCTCAGCTGCAGGGCGCTTGCCCGGCCTTTTTCGAAAAGGACCAGCGAGGCGGCCATCATGGCCAGCGTCGTGCCCAGCAGGGTGAAGAAGCCGGCTGAGAACCAGCCCATATATATAGTATAGAGGTATGGGAAGGAGCCGGCAATGCCTATCCAGCCCAGGAGCTGCGCCTCCCTGTCGAGGCTCACCCGGTAGAGCTCGTAGAGGCACACCGGCAGCACCACGAGAACCACGAGAAAGAGCGCCTCGGGAGGGCCGAAGACCGCGGGCAGGGCAAAGATCACGATGAGGATGAAGGCGCCGAAGAGGCGTTTCATGGGTTGTCCTTGCCCTGTATCTGCTCCGGTGTCATCCCGAACCGCCGCTGCCGGGACCGGAACCACGCGATGGCGCCGTCCAGGGCCTTCTCGTCGAAATCCGGCCAGAGGGTGTCGGTGAAGAAGATCTCCGTATAGGCAAGCTGCCAGAGGAGAAAGTTGCTGATGCGCCACTCCCCGCCCGTCCTCACGAGGAGGTCGGGGTCGGGCATGAAGGAGGTGTCCAGGAAGCCCGGCAGGCTCTCCTCGGTGATGCTTTCCGGGGCGGCCTTCGTGGCCACGATCTTCCGGACGGTCCGGACGAGCTCGTCCCTGCCGCCGTAGTTCAGGGCGACGGCCAGGTGTATGCCGCCGTTTCCCCGGGTTTTCTCTTTTGTTTCGTTGATCTTGCGCTGGAGCATCACGGGGAGCTTCGAGAGGTCGCCGATGGTGTGGAGGCACACGCCGTTTTCCATGAGCTTCCCCACTTCCCGGTCGATGAACCCTTCGAGGATGGCAAAGAGCCCCTGGACCTCCTCCGTGGGCCGTTTCCAGTTTTCCGAGGAAAAGGCGTAGAGCGTCAGGTAGGAGATGCCCCGGTTCTTTGCCGCCTCCACGATGTTCCGGGCGGCCCGGGTCCCGGCTTCGTGGCCCTTGAGCCGGGACAGGCCTCGGCCTTGCGCCCACCGGCCGTTTCCGTCCATGATGATTGCAAGGTGAACGATCCTGTTTTCCATACGTGAGGCATTGTTAACACGCTGGTTTCCGGGGGTCAACCATAAGCTCGGGAGGCCTGCGGGGAGGGCCGGAGGCCGTCGGGCGGGGAGGCGGAAGGGCCGTGGCCTTAAGGCGGGCGCAGTCACCGCGCTCTGCCGGATCCCCTCGAGCGCCTTTTTCATCCGGGGGCGCGCCCGGGGGTCTTCTGCCGGGACGCCCACCAAGTGCTCTTTGCCGCTTGAGATTTTTTTTCATCTCCCCCTATTATTACCCTTGACTTTTGAGGGGGCATTGGGATAGAGACGATTTCTGCGCAGTCTCTTCGTGTGCGCAGCAGGGCTGGAGTAGCTCAATCGGTAGAGCAGCTGATTTGTAATCAGCAGGTTGCGGGTTCGAGTCCCATCTCCAGCTCCAAGTAATTTGCGAGGGAGGGGTTCCCGAGCGGCCAAAGGGATCAGACTGTAAATCTGACGGCTCAGCCTTCGGAGGTTCGAATCCTCCCCCCTCCACCAGGTTTTGAGGGAACGCAGGAGACGTAAGTCGTTACAGACTGCTCATCCTCGTTATTGATGCGGGAGTAGCTCAGTTGGCTAGAGCGTCAGCCTTCCAAGCTGAGGGTCGCGGGTTCGAATCCCGTTTCCCGCTCCAACCCCTCTATAAGGACATATGCCCAAGTAGCTCAGTCGGTAGAGCACTTCCTTGGTAAGGAAGAGGTGCCCGGTTCAATCCCGGGCTTGGGCTCCACATTAGGCTTGTGCAGAGAAAAAAAACATTAAGGGGGACTGCAGATGGCTAAGGAGACATTCAAGAGGACGAAGCCGCACGTGAACGTGGGGACGATCG
>ERZ1645192.3635-NODE-3635-length-12464-cov-8.467564_pt1 | contig 12464 bp, 11 predicted proteins | sample MGYA00575354_ERZ1645192 | MGnify/ENA primary metagenome ERZ1645192 (study PRJEB40844, sample SAMN11349763) | freshwater sediment metagenome | isolation source: river sediment | host: Sediment | place: India: Faizupur Khadar , New Delhi | collected 2017-02-21 ... | reverse complement strand
CCAGGGATGGCCGCAGTTCCCCCTCGGGCAAGAGGAAAGAGGGTGTCAATAATCCGCTGCCCGGTCATCAATGGCTCAATGGGATCCAGACGCTCTCGAACCGGCCTCGGTTCCCTGACCGGCCACCGCTGAACCATGGTGAGCTCTTTCTTTTCTCTACCGGTATCAAGAATAGCGATGGTATCAGTTATGACATATTCTCCCTGATCAGCAACAAAATGCAGGGTTCCGGAGAGGCCAGGCGGGACAAGGATATGATGGTTCACCGATACCGATTCACGAACACAGCCGATCCGGTCACCTTGCCTGACCAGCTCGCCTGACTTTTTAAGTGGATAGAACCGGTATTTTTTTGTCCGGTTAAGAGCAGGGGCTGATGAACCCCGTTCGATCATATCACCGGTATTTTTCAGGATCTCTTCCAGAGGACGCTGGATACCATCGTACATGGTGCCGACAAGTCCCGGACCCAGTTCAACCGAGAGCGGAAGATAGGTTCTGACCACTGGTTCCCCAGGAGTAACACCAATCGTCTCCTCGTAGACCTGGATGGTGGCACGGTCTCCTTCAAGGATGATGATCTCACCGATTAGTCCGTCATTTCCAACCCTGACCGATTCGTACATCCTGCTTCCGGCCATTCCCTCCGCTTCAACCACTGGTCCGGTCACCCGGATTATTACACCGTTTTTCTCACCCATGGTATCTGTCTCGTCGTTTTTTCTTTTTTCCATTGATATATCCGCCATCAGCACCCCCTATCCCGTACAGAACGGTTCCGGTTCAGGCCCATCCGGTATCACTGAAATTACCGGAATCAGATCTGATGAGTTTTTAATGTCGCGTATTTTGTCAGGAATCATTGATGCTACCGTTCTGCTCACCAGAATAATTCCTATATCTGCATCCTTCAGGCATGTCTCCAGATGAACCTGTGATTCCTCTGAATTTTCACAGATATATCCAATATGCACCCCGCCAAGAAGAAAACCCATAACCATACGCCTCGATGCAAGCAGGGCTACTTTCATGGTTCCTCCGGGCCGGTGATGAGCATCGGTGTGATTTTTTCCGCAGAAAATCCATCATAGAGGCCTGACAGGATGATGCGGATATTGCGTAGTTCGAACTCTTTTGCCACCAGGTACCAAAGAAGCGGGCCGCCGGTATGGTAATAGGTAAGCCCAAGTCGTGAGATGGTTTCCAGAAGGTACCGGTCAAGAGCCAGATCAATCCGAAGCATCGTATCAGCAGACGGATAGGTCCTGATCAGGGGAGAAAGGAGGGGTTCATACCCGGTTCCGGAGAGCTGACGGACCAGATCAGGCAGGCTCATCATCTCATTGAGCTGGACAAGCCGCCATAAGGGGAGTTCCTGACCTCCATCTACCAGGCAGAGAGGCACTGCATCAGGGTTCCACCCCGAATGTTTCGCTCTGATAAGAACCCGTATATTCTGGATATCAATCAGCACTGCAATAAAATCACGGTACGGGGAGGCAAGATATGCCTGTACCATTGACATCTGACTCTTCAGTTCTGAAAAACCCATGCAGTCAAGGGCATGATCCAGGTAAAAAATCGATCTCTCCTTCTCATACAGAGCCATGCCTCCGAGAAGAGGTTCTCCATACCGGGTTTCCTGAAGCAGCCTGACCCCTTCACTCATGGACCGGACGTTTCCGAGCTTTGCGGCAAGATCCGGTGAACATCCTTCAGGCCAGAGTTTTGAATTCTCTGCAATCACCCCTGCCCGGTCCATATGGATCAGCCGGATGATCCGTTTGACCTTTGCTATCTCCTGAAAGAAAAGAATTGCATCAAAAAATAACCAGGCATCGCGGGGAGCCTGTGACCGGAGCAGAACCACCTCCTCGTACCAAGCCAGAAGGAGTTCTTCTTCTGCCTGATCGGGTGTGCACTCCATCGTTACTCCGGTCAGATAACCATAACTCCTCAGTCTGCTCAGACAGTCCTGAACCGAACCGCTCTGCATCAATTCCTGAACCTGATTTGGTTCAATGAACGGAACTCCTTTTGCCTTCAACCGTGCGATAATGCCCGTATATGAGGTTATCGACAACAGAACAGGGAAATACCCTGCCGTGCTGAGAAGGGTCAGAAAGAGCAGGAACATGATGATGATGAGAACCGCAGCTGACAGATGGGTTACATACGGGGAGCCTGCATCAAGAAGGGTGTTCAGATCAGGAATATCCATCAGGGTTCACCATGAAACAGGATGCGGGATGCTGCAACGATCATCTCTCGTTCCAGGCGGACAAATCTGACCTCCACGGTGTTATCAATCACCACCTGGTCAGATATCCGCTCACAGATAACCCCGCCACCGGTATCTATCTGTTCGTCAGAGAGGAGGAGCGAGAACCCATCCTGATTCACCCGGGAGATTATCTCTGCGATAAGGGTGCGATCATCCGGATGAACCTTGACTGCAATATCTGACGGCCCTAGGTTCTTCGCAGATTCGGTCAGCATGGCATAGACAAATCCAGGGTACTCCGGACGGGTGCGGATCGTCCTCAAATACCGGGTAACCTCAGCAAAACAATGCCTGAGCATCTCTTCCCTGACCTCCCTGACCTTTCGTTTCGCTTCAATCCTGGTCCGTGACTCCTGGCTTGCAATAATCTGCCTGATCTCACGCTGACCCTCTGCCATCCGATGGTTATAGGCATCTTCTGCCTTTTGTTCGGCCTGGGCTCTGATCGCTCCCACATCACAGGCTTCTTCGGCCCTGATGGTCCGGATTTCCGTCTCAGCTTCCTCACGTATCCGGTTGATAATCGTTTCAACAGACATAGGACCGTTTATCCACTAAAGAGTCCGAGGCCAAAGAGGATCAGAATGGCAACCAACAGACCAAAGATTGCAAACGTCTCTGACATTGCAGCAAACACAAGGGATCTTCCTATCGCCCCAGGGTTTCGTGCCGTTGCAGCAATCCCGCTTGAACAGGTAATACCCTGACCAATTGCTGAAAAGCCGGCCAGACCGACCGCAAGACCTGCCCCAATCAGCCCGATTGCAACCGGCATCGTAACAGAAAAGTCTGATGACAAAATGCCGGTGAGGGCAAGCATGAGAACGGCGATCAGAAGACCATAAATTGCCTGGGTCTCACAGACAGCAGAAAATACCACCCCTTTCCCAAACATCTCCGGTTTTTCTGCGGTATTTGCAACTCCCGATGCAGCAGCGATGCCCTGACCGATGGCTGAAAAGCCGGCAAGCCCGACTGCAAGACCAGCTGCAATTGCGACAAGGCCAACCGGAGTTGGTATGTCACCGGCAGTTCCACCCAGAAATCCTCCGGACTGAAGGATAAGAATTGCGATGAGAAGCCCGTATATCGCCTGGGTCTGCGGGATTGCAGTAAACACAAGAGCCATACCAAATTTATCCGATCGCTCAGATATCACCCCGGACGCCGCTGAACCGACAATTCCCACACCGATTCCTGACCCAATTGCAGAACATCCCACTGCAATTCCGGCCCCGATAGCCATTAATACTGCTCCGGTCCCTATTGTCATATTATCTCCTCTCTTTTACCGCTTGTATACAAACGGTGCTCATGAAACGGAACAAACTCTTTTCCACCACCGGAATAGAATTTTCCAAAGAATTCAATATAATGCAGTCGAAGGGCATGGATAACACTCCCAAGAGTCTGAATGGCCAGGTTAAAGAGCTGGCCGGCAATACAGAAGAGTATCGCAGGTATTATCATGAATGGATGAACAGATGCAATCATTTCAGACAATATGTTAATTGTCATGGCGATTCCTCCGGTAGCGAGAGCGAGAGCCAGGATTCGGACATATGAAAGCCAGTCTCCCAAAAATCCGGTAAGGCTGAAAAATCCCATCGGACCATTCCGGACAAACAGAACCAGCAGACCAATCACCGCTCCCAGGATCGCCAGATTGGTAACCAGGGGAGAGAAGGTCATCCAGCCGAAAAATCCGACAAGGAGAACTGCCGCTGCAGGTTGTAGAATAAACCAGATACCATGGTCCATGATGGCTGTCCGGTACATCCGTTCACGGACATTCTGCCACAATCCCAGGAGAATTCCCAGATTGATATGAATGGTTCCGATGATAAGGGCTATCTGGAATAATAGTATTGGCTGGTTCAATGGCTCAATCAGAACAAACGGGGGCGTCACATGGAAGAACCGTGGCAGGAGATCCCCAAACCAGCCCCCCTGTATTGTTCCGAGAATGATATCGGCAACACCACACCAGATGAGAATATAACTCATGTCACGAAATGCCAGATCATTTTTACCCGGACCCTGGTAGAGCAACCATCCTACCAGGGCAATGATAACGCCATACCCGGCATCACCCAGCATAAGGCCGAAAAAGAGCAAATACGCCGGGGCAAAAAACGGAGTCGGGTCAATCTCATTATACCGGGGCCGTGAAAATGTTGAGGTCAGGATCTCAAATGGTGCAAGCCATCCCGGGTTATCATACCGGACCGGAACATCATCCTCAGGTCCGGCCGGTTTAGAAAAGAGGAAAAACTCATCATTTGTGACTTTTTGAAGGACGTCGTGCAGGCGGTCCGTATCCTTTTTTCGGATCCACCCATGCAGGTACACCACATCCCTGCTTGTGCCATAGTTCCTGGATATGTCAAATCTGTCCCGCCAGATCGAAAGTTCTTCCCGTATTGCCCGGAGAGGAGTGAGGTGAGACGCTGCCGTAGAAACGAGAAGGGCAGTAAGGCTCTCTTCCTCTTTTGTATACTCCTCCAGTCTGGCCTGTTCAGAACGAATCATCTCCCCCGGCAGCCCAGTGTATGTTTCAGGGAGCGTGATGCGGGAAAACCATGCACGGTGAGCGAGTTCTTCAAGGAGCGGTTTCATTGCAATGGTTCCAATGCACAGAACGATGATCTCCTGCCCATTTTGTGCCTGGTGAAGAAATATCTCATCAGTTCCTGATTCTCTGAGCCATTCATCAAGGAGAGGGAGAGATTCCTGAAGAATCCACCCGGCAATGAGATGCGTATAGGGAGCCGGTGCCAGGTATGACAGAGAACAATCAGGGACAGCCAGCCGGTTCAGATTTTCTATCCGTTCCCGTGTTGCCTGCTGTAATTCCCGGTTTCTTTTCAAAGCTTCATAGGTGGAAAGGACCGGTTCGGCAGCGCTGAGCTCATCTTCTGCAGCCTGAAAGACCTCCTTCTCTGAATCATATCTGACAGGCACCAGCCGGTTCTCTTCAGGAAAAAGCAGTGATCTCAGCCCCTCCGGCCTGACCTCGTATGGTTCAAGGATCTCAAGTACCCGATCAGATCTGAACTGAAGCGAGATTATTCTCTCAATATCTCCTCGCGGGATTTCAAGAGACGTATGAGGGATTTCAGCGCTCGTTGCTTTTTTTAGATCAAGAACTTCAAGGTCGCCCTGCTCATGCAACGCAGATGTGACATCCATGAGCCACCGGTTGTGAATGCCGATGACCACACTGTTCATTCGGGCCGGATAAAACATGCTACTCTCCGGTTACCAGCCTGACCAGGAATGAAATGGCCTCATCTTTCTGCTTTTCTGCATCGCCCCTGATCTGTCCTGCCTCCTTTTGAGCTTCCTCCAAAAGACGGGCGTGTTCGCGGGCTACCTGGGTTTCTGCCCGCTCTCTCTCTTCACGTAATCTTTTTTCAGCATCTGAAAGCCGTAACAGAACAAGATCTTCCCCTTCCCGTTTTGCTTCCTCGATTGCCAGGATCTTTCTGTGTCGTGCGGCTTCGATCAGATCAGCAGCCTCCTCTTCACTGCGTTTTATCTGATCTATCTCAGGGATCGCCATTTCTATATTTCTAGTCTATCTCCACCTCATTTATCAGTTGTCATCCATGCAATCACCGGGGGAGGGGTGTCAGGGTCAAAAAAAGGAAAAAAGAGAAGTCCACTTTTCAGGCAGGATCAACTCATCCACATGCCATGATAGAGGGAGAGAAATAATACCAGCAGGACCATGGGGATGATCAGATGAATGGTAAACGCTGCTCCTTCCATACAATACAATACATGCTTTGCAATTTTTACAGGTTTTTGAAACTGCATGTAAAGTATTATTTACAAAATGGAATATACCCTTTCCTCTGTCACCTCATAGTTCAACGAGTTCATAGGTTCGTGACCCAAGACCGATTTTTTCAGCATATTCAAGGATATATGCCCCCTCGACATAGTCCCACACCCCGGTAAACTTGTTCTCTCCAGGTTCATGATGACAGTGGAGTGAGGAACAGGCTAGTCCCCGTTCCTGGTTGATAAGGTCCAGGGACGCGGCATCTATTGCGACCGGATCAGTTGATGCCAGAAATCCGATGTCAGGTACAATCGGTGCATCACTCCAGGGGACACAGTCACAATCAGGGGTGATGTCCATTAGAAAACTAATGTACAGGACTTTTTCCTTCAGACCAGTAACGGCTCCCAGTGCATACTCTGCCATCCGCTCCAGGAACCGTGGGACATCCCGGTCCCAGTGAAAGGATATCGCATGTTCAGGACAGACCTGCAGACAGGCAGAACACCCATAGCAGACCGATTTGTCAACGATGGCCTTCTCTTCCATGTGAATGGCACCAAAGGGACATTGTGTCACACAATACCCACACGAGACACAGAGCGATTCATCGACTTCTGCCTGCATACCCTGGTGCTGGTCACGTTTTCCCATGGGCGGGGCACACCCCATAGCGAGGTTTTTAATCGCACCTCCAAATCCGGCGAGTGCATGCCCTTTTACATGGGTCAGGACGACCATGGCGTCTGCATCAACAATATCCTGTGCTATCTTTACCGTTTTGAACTGATTCCCGCTGATGGATACATCCCGGTAATTATTCCCCGTGAGCCCGTCTGCAATGATAACCGGACAGTCAACAACCGCATAGGCAAACCCATTACGGATAGCGGTGGTCAGATGATCTGCCGCATTATGCCGGGACCCGATATACATCGTATTGGTATCAGTCAAAAATGGTTTTCCGGATAATTTCCGGACTGAGTCCACGACTGACCGTACAAACACCGGTTTGATAAAAGTATCATTCCCGAGCTCGCCAAAGTGAATTTTTAACGCAGTCAGATCCCCTTCAGTAATAATCCCGGAAAGTCCTGCAGCCGTGCACAGGTTCTGAATTTTGACACCATTATTCTCATCAGGGTTTCGAACCCGCATACGTGCGAGATAGACAGTACTGGTCGACATACTCTCTCGTGAACGTGGTACCTAGAACCTAATGAACCTGCAGGAGACCTACGGAAGGATGAAGATGCCTATGACCGGTATCGTGACCAGGGAAAGCAGCGTTGAAATAAATACGCCTTTTGATGCAAGTTCGGCATTCACCCCGTACTCTTCGGACAACAGCACGGTATTCGCAGCAACAGGCATGGCAGCAAGGAGAACCGGAATGCCCAGAAGAAGCGGATCGGATACGAAAGGGGATATTATCAGGAACACAATCACCGGAATCAGCACCAGTCGTGCTGCTGATATTATCCAAATCCTGACATCGGAGATCATGGAGAAGAAGGGGAGAGGTGCCAGGAATGTTCCGATGACGATCATCGCAAGTGGCGTTGTGATGGATCCAAGGAGCGAGATGGATTCATTCAGGGGAGACGGAATGGTGATACCGGTCCCAAGCAGGCACAGACCAAGGACAGATGCAATAAGACCGGGCGTTACAATCCGTTTCAGATCAGGGTTTCGTGCAAGGTCAGGACGGAGCAGAAATACACCAAGGGTAAATACCAGAAACCCGAACGGGAGGTTGATGAGGGTGACATAAAACACAGACTCCTCCCCGAACATCGCATAGGCCACCGGGTACCCCATAAATCCGAGATTTGAGAAGATGAGCATGAACCGCAGGACACCGGCCTCAAAGATGGAACCGGTGAGAAACCAGGGGATTACTATGGCACATACGAACGAGACAAGGTAGACCACGACCTCAATTATCGCAATGACTTCCATCGAGTATAAAAGACCGCTCGAGAGGGGGACCTGCATACTCTCCAGGATAAGGCAGGGTATCGCAACATTTACGAGAAGAGAAGAAAGACCTGATGCCCCGCTCCGGCTTATATACCCCATGCGGAACGCGAGAAACCCGACCCCTATCAGAATAAAAAGGGTGAATATACTTGTTGCGACCGGAAGAAAGTCCATTCCCTGTACCTTTTTGTTCAGATTATCAGGAGATGGTCAGGTATCAATGTTCCCTTTCGGCTCCGGACCATGTACCGACCCCAGAGTGTAACATGGGAAGAAGATATATAAACAGGTCCTGATGCAATAAGTTGGAGGAATACACATGATGGAACTTATCCTGCCCGGTGCTCTGATCCTGGTCCTCTTAGGACTGGTGATCTGGTTCGTATCACTCTATAACCGGTTTTATGCACTCAAAAATTCATATGAAGCAACTCTGGGTCAGATCAAGGTCGCCCTCAAGAAGCGTCTTGACATGATTGACCAGCTCCTGGGAGCCGTGAAGAGTTATGCTGCGTTTGAGAAGGAGACATTTGAACGGGTCACTGAAATGCGGGCTTCTGTCGGATCTGCAGGAGCTGGTGATATTGCCGGACTTGAGGCAGAGTCACGATCGATTCTTGGAAGACTACTTGCCGTCATGGAAAATTATCCTGACCTGAAGACCCAGGCAACCGTTTCAGACCTGATGGGTGCTGTAAAAAGTGTTGAAGATGAGATAGCACGCCAGCGGTACACCTGCAATAATATCGCCGAGCAGTTTAACACCATGGTCGATACGATCCCTTCGAACCTGGTCGCCCGGTTATCAGGACTTTCGAAACTCGAATATCTGGAGTTCGAGGAAGAAATTACGAAGAGACCAGAGATAACCTTCTAACTTTTTTTAACTGGTCTCAAGGATTATCCGTCCCTCTGCCATAATCCTGACCTGACCACCACTTTCAGAGACGACAATACCAATTGCTCTCGTCTCCTGTGTTATTGCGGCAACTGATACATGGCGGGTACCAAATCCCTTTGAGAGCTGAACATTGCTGGTGTCAATTGATATATACCGGCCTGCTGCTTCAACGGTACCGTTTTCCCTGATAACAAAGGCACCATCCAGAAGGGCAAGCTCCTTGACATTCTCCCTCATGTCCGGATTGGTAATCTTCCGATCTTTTGAGGAGTGGCCGGCAAGAGGGTTGAGGATAAGCTGCCTGGACCGTTCAAGCACGGCATCACTGTCACCGAGAACAAAGGCGGTGCCGACCGGTTTCCCTTCTCTGCCTTCCCGGGCAATTTCAATTGCAAGTTTAATGACCTGCATGCAGATATCCCGATCCCCGGTGTAATATTCTGCAATCTTATCGGTGATAGTGCAGAGTTCTTCATTGGTAACCGGGCCGGTTGACTGCCTGGACAGGACCATCGTTCCATCCGAAGCAGGACGCCTGCGAATATGGTACAGGACAAGCCCACTGATAATAAGCCCTCCGACACCGGTTCCGATAAGGATCCAGAAGAATGGCCCGGAAAGGAGGGTATTTTCACCAGGTGGCAGGGGAAATTCTCCCGGAGTGATATTTGATGTCAGTGGTTTTGTGACATTCTTGTTTTCCGAGAAAAATCCGGGCTCAATAGTGAGCAGGAACCGGTATGAATCATATGCCTCATCATACATCCCCTGCCGTTCATAACAGACCGCACGGTGGTACCAGGCATCGGCATAGTAGGGATCGCGGGCAATTGCCTTTTCAAACTCCACCAATGCAGCCTGACAGTTCCCGACATCCTCATATGCACGCCCCCATTGGAAATACGTCTCTGCCGTTTCGTTATTTCCAGTCATGGTACTGACCGGTGATGGGGTCTCGGTCACCGTTCCCAGAGCCGGTGTAGCCGGACGTACCGTCGGACTTTGCACCGGAGGAGGGAGGGTTGGACTCACACCAGGCTTCGGGTTTTCCACCGGAGGTTTTACCGCCGGCTCCTTGGTGTGAATCGGGGCAATTGTCGCTTTTGTTGTCGTTTCTTCCAATGGAACTGGTGCTGTTACCACAGGAGAAATGACATCAGTTCCGGTCACCGATGTATCGGCAAAACAGGGAGCAATCACGGATACGGCTGCCAGAACAAAGATAAACACCATCAGGTACCGGTACCAGGAGATGGCGTTCATAGTAGTACTAAGGTGCTGATTACTGATAAAGATGTAACCGGAAGGACGTATCATTTTGGGGTTTATTAAGGTATTTACTCGTCATTTAGTATATAAAAGAAGATTGAATGAACCGGATGAAAGGATAAGGGGATCTTCAGGTAAATCCTGCAATAATGGTATGATCCCGGGTAACATTCACAAACTGGTATTCAGATGACGGGTCAACATTGGATCCGTCGATAAGCAGATACTCGATCGTATGACCGTCGTAGGGGGTCAGCACAAAGGTGATATCCCCGCCGGCCATCACTTCAACGGTTCCTTCCGGAAAGATTGCACCGCCCGGACCAGCATAGGCAGTGACGGTATGTCCAGGCACCTCTTCTCCGGCACCATTCTCAATGACGATGGATGCTACCCCGGTTTCATTGCCTGACCGCATCTCTGGCAGGTATGAGAGCACCGGTGGAACAACCTCAAAGGGAGTTGTATTGTTTACGATATCAGAAGCCTCAATGGAATCTGGTGTTGGGAGAGGAGAGGTAATTTCAGGGAGCATCAGGACAGCAGGATCGCTGACAGAGAGCACAGCCATTGATGAATTATCCGATGCAGGGGATGATACTGGTTCTGCTGAAGATACGGCAATAACCACGGTCTCATCAGCTGCAGGATACCGGTTGATGGTTCCCTGGGCTCGGGTCTCATTGGAATCCATAACCTTCCATGAGGTATACAAGTGGAAATCTGCCGGAACCGGAACAGAAAGGCTTGATGTCATCACTGCATCCAGGACTACTTCCTGAAGGGTGCTGGTGGAAAGAACAACCTGATTTCCAGGTGTCAGCCCGGTAAAGAGCAGATACCCGTTTTTGACTGCCGGAGCGGTCACTGGTGTCTCGTTTGTGGTATTGTTACCGGCAATAACCGTCCCATTCTCATCCTTTACCTGTATAACCTCTGAACCCAGGGCTGAAAAGACAGACTCTTCTTCCTGGAACTCGTTCTGGACAGAGATTGCAGGTGTGGCTGACGGGGCTTCAATCGTGGTATTGACCGTCTCATTGGCGGTCTCATTCACCATCTCGTTTACCTGGACCGGTTCAGCCTGATCTGCCTCATTAGCGGGCATTTCCAGAGGGGTCTCGTTCGCAGCCGGTTCCTCTGACGTAGTGTTGGAATCAACACTCACATTCCCTTCAGATTCTGAAGAAACCGGTTCGACTGGTTCAGGGGTTGGTTCCGGTGTTGGCTCGGGTGTTGGAGCCGGATAATTTTTATCGGTATTTGTCAGGGGAAGATAATCGATGTTAAAGGCATTGATCTCATAGGGTTTGTCACCGATTCCGTACCCGTCCTCATCAGGAACCGTGTCAGAGTATCCCTCCAGACCCGGTGCAGATCCCCAGTAATTGCCACCTTTATACGGGCCGCCCAGGATATTGACGCCCTCCTCAAGGGTGACATTCCAGACAATATCACTGCTGATATCATCAACGGATATATTGGTCACACTTCCAAAGTAGTTGTTATAGATCTCCGCTCCCCTGACACCATTACCGATGACAACCACCGGACCGGTTGTCGTCTTTGAGAAGTTGTTGTCGGTGATAACAGAGTCTACGGTGTTTTCAATCTGCAGTGCTGCATATTTATTGTCGCTGATGCCGTTTTTGGTGATGGTAAATCCTGATGAGTCAGTGACCTGGACTCCGTACACTTCACAGGTATTGATGGTGTTATCATGGAGCGTCACATCGGCAGTATTCATGACGATGATGCCAACCCCGTTGTTTTTCAGGGTGTTCTTCTCTACGGTGACTTTACTCGAGGTCTGTTCAATGTTGATAGCCTTTGAGCAGTCCCTGATCAGGTTGTCAGTAATGGAGATGACATCTGAATACTCGATATGAATACCGGTAGGACAGTCAATAACATCCAGGTTTGAGATCTCGTTTATGTCACCCTCTTCCCCTTTGACGTACTGGTAACTTACTCCATTGTTCCAGTCCTCAAGTTTCAGGTTTTTTATCGTGACATTGGTGATCGAGCCACCAAACTTGTTCACGTAGATACCAACTGATTTGTCACGCTGGTCTCCACCCAGAAAATGACCCTGGCCGTCAAGCACCACATCAGATGCTTCGATCCTGATACCATACATATCAGTAATCCCCCGTGCATCGGCAGTCAGCTCGTACATTCCTGGTGATGTGATCACGGCAGGAGCAGTTATCGGCTGTGCTGTACCTGATACACAA
>ERZ1645192.3634-NODE-3634-length-12467-cov-5.849823_pt1 | contig 12467 bp, 12 predicted proteins | sample MGYA00575354_ERZ1645192 | MGnify/ENA primary metagenome ERZ1645192 (study PRJEB40844, sample SAMN11349763) | freshwater sediment metagenome | isolation source: river sediment | host: Sediment | place: India: Faizupur Khadar , New Delhi | collected 2017-02-21 ... | reverse complement strand
GCGCGAAGGCTCTTCGTACCTCCGCCTCGTCATCGGTCAAAGGTCCCACCGTCATCAGGCCTTCTACCTGAAGCGCGGGACATTCCTTCATCACGCTCTCAAGAAGCGGCGCCGCGTCGGAAGGAGCAGTACCATGCTTGCTCTCCTCTCCGGAAGTATTCACCTCAATGAGCACCGGAAGACGCATTTTTTTCTCTTCCGCAACACGCGAGAGAGCCCTGGCGAGCGACAATGAATCCAGGGAATCGACCGTGGATGCAAATTCAAGAACCTTCCTCACTTTGTTTCCTTGCAGATGCCCGATAAAACGCCACTCTATGGAAGGACCGCTCCAAAGACTTCGCTTCTCCGAGAGTTCCTGTACCCGGTTCTCCCCTATCGAGACGACGCCGCACCGGACGGCTTCAAGAATATCCTCCACCGGATAGGTTTTTGTCACCGCGACAAGCCGAACGTCTTCGTCATTCCTTCCGCTTTTGCGGACAGCATCGGCAAGTTTTTCCCGCACACGTTGAAGGTTATTGTGTATTGCACTCACCATAGTCGGATTTTCCCTTCCTTCGCTCTTTCTGCATTGAGGACGACGATATTGCCCGACTGCAACCCCTTTTGGACAAAAAAACGATGTCCTTCCACGGGCAGACCTTCGATCTCCTTGAATTTTACGATATTCCCCTCCACCTGGAACACCCCGAGCTTTCCCTCGCGATATCGAACAGAGGATTCCGGCACGGCAACACCGACATGCTCCCCCGTCTCGAGAAACAGCGCAATCTCCCTGGATTTGACATTCTCGAGAGAAAAGAACGGCAATGTAAGATAGAGCTTCATTTTCGTACCCAAAAAACGCGACGCACGGACGGCAGCCCTTCCCGGCCACCCGTGCGCCTCGGTCTTAACACGCACAAAACCTGTTTGTATATCTTTTTGGAGCGCGGGCGTCACATCGGCGTAGAGGACGCACCGAAGCTCCTGAGGCTGAGATATGAGCTTTCCCACGGGATCTCCCCGGCGAACAAACACCCCGGATGAAAATTCGGCAAAAGCCGGAGACGCCGGCAGCGGCGCCATACCGGGCCAGTGGAACGAATACCGCCACTCTCCTTCAGCCCCGTCCAGGCCGGGAACAAAATATCCGACAGACTCTGAACGAACAGCCATTTTCCCCGAGGATGAACCGATAACCGCAACGGTTTCGCCTCTCGCGACTCTTCTCGTTCCCGGCTCCGGATACGAAAGATTTCCGTCCCACCGTGAAACAAGAACGGTTTCTTCCCATATCAAGACTCCCTTGACCGGGATTCTTTCGATGTACGTATAGGGCACGGCCGATACTACGTCAGGGCTTTCAAGGGCGTTCTGCTCCCACCAGTACTGATACACCCATATCGTTCCCGTCGCAACGGCAAGCACCGCGGCAAAATAGAATATTCGCTTGATAAGGTACGCAGTCATACGCCTAACGGGACTGGGAAGCCCCCGCTCCTTTGATGTCGAGACGCGAGAGCGGATTTTTCCCCGAAGCAAGAAGATCGATATTGCGAACGATAAACGAGAGCACGCCTTCAAAGGATGCGTCGTTCACTCCACCGATATGGGGCGTTACCGTGACGGCGGGGTGAGTAAGGATGGGATCTTCCGGAGAATGCGGTTCCTCCCACAGCACATCGAGGCCTGCGCCGGCAATCCACTGCTCCTTCAGGGCGTTTTCAAGCGCGTCTCTGCAAACAAGCCCTCCTCTTGCCACATTGATGAAGAAGGCGTCTCTGTCCATCGCTTTGAAAAAAGACTCGCCGAAAATATTCTCGGTAGCAGCATTCAGCGCGAGCGCAACCACTACGAACCGGCGCCCCTTCACTGCCTGTTCCAGACCGGAAAGAGGGAAGAAATCATCCACAACCCCCTCTTCCGAAGGGGGGGTACGATTCACGCCCGTCACATTCATGCCGAACGCCTTCATACGAAGCGCTACGGATCTCCCCACATTTCCAAGACCTACCACGCATCCGCGCTTGCCCCAAAGCGCCGTCCCCGGAGGCGTGTAGACCTTTCCCTCCATGAGTTTTTCTCTGGCGCGGAAAAAACGTTTTGCGTGGAGCAGCATGTGCAGAAATGCAACTTCAGCCACTCCCTCGGCGTTCCCTGTCCCAAGAGAAGGGACATTGCACGCTATAACCCCACGCTTCGAACAGGCTGCAACATCAATCCCCTCGGTACCCGCCCCCCACTGCTGCACCATACGCAGCGAAGGAGCGCGGGCGAGCAGCTCCTCGTCCACAGTGGCAGGGCGAATCACCAGGACTTCCGCGTCATTCAAGGCCCCCTTGTCGTCGAGAGGATCCGCGATGCTCATCGTGTGATGTGCAAACACCGTGGAGAGCGTATCGAAAAAACGTTGAAATTCCTTTCCCCAAAAGAGAACCTTCATCTTCTTCCTCCTCACGCAGGAATCTTTCAGCAGAACGTCAAAGAAAAGTCCCTACGGAAAGATAGTGAACAGAGCGCAATCACCCTTTATTTCCATGATAGCAATACACTCTGTTTGATTTTACACCATTCTGCTGCAAAACGAGCCTGCAGGAGAAAGAACGTAGAGGATCATATTTTCTCCCAGACACGAAAAATCCACAGAAAGACGCTTAAAAAACATCGACCAACTGCATAAAACAGTTTTTTTGTGTTTTAAGCGCTTATTTTTAAGATTTCGCTTGACTAATTATCAGGGGTGGTGGTATAAACACGCATCATGTTTTTTTATTCTTTGCGAAGAAACGCTGGAAGGAGTTGAACGGAAGTGGAATTCGACAAGGCGCGAGATATTTTTGGTATGTACGTGTTCGACAGACGAGCAATGAAGGAGCGGCTGCCTCAGCATATTTTCAACGACCTTCTGGCGTCCATCGAGGGCGGGCAGAAACTCGACTCCGCCCTCGCGGACATGGTCGCTTCGGCAATGAAGGAGTGGGCTCTCTCCAAGGGAGCCACGCACTGGACACACTGGTTTCATCCTCGGACCGAGCTCACTGCGGAAAAACATATGTCCTTCATGTCAAAGGACGAAACAGGAATGCCGATCGAATCTTTTAAAGGCAAGGAGCTCATTCAGAGCGAACCTGACGCGTCGTCGCTTCCCTCCGGAGGAATCCGCTCAACGTTCGAGGCCCGCGGATACAGCGCATGGGATCCTTCAAGCCCGGCATTCATCATGATGAGCAAAAAAGGCGGCACACTCTGCATCCCCTCCGTTTTCATTTCTTATGACGGCACCCCTCTCGACCTCAAGACGCCGCTCCTCAAAGCGGTAGACGCAGTGGAAACCCGCGCGATGCGAATTTTGAAGCTTTTCGGAAACCGCGGCCTCAAATGGGCGCACGTAACGGTCGGCGCCGAACAGGAGTACTTTCTTATCGACAATGCCGTCGCCAAGGATCGACTCGACCTGCGCTACTGCGGCCGCACAATCCTGGGCTGTCCTCCGCCCAAGGGGCAGCAGATGGAAGACCACTACTTCGGCTCCATCCCTTCACGCGTTCTCGCCTTCATGGAAGATGTAGAGCGGGATCTCTACAGGCTGGGCGTCGTCATCACCACCCGGCATAACGAGGTCGCTCCGTGCCAGTTCGAGTTCGCTCCGCAGTTCGCCGATGCGAATCTTGCCTGCGACCAGAACCAGCAGATCATGGACGTCATGCGAAAGATGGCGAAGCGTCACGATTTCGCGCTTCTGCTTCACGAAAAGCCGTTCGCAGGGCTCAACGGCAGCGGGAAACATGTCAATTTCTCCATAATGGACAGCGAAGGGCGCAACCTTCTAAAGCCGTCGACAAACCATAGGAAGAACATCCAGTTCCTCACTTTTTTAAGCGCTCTCCTTCTTGGGTTCGGGAAGTACTACGGCCTTATCCGGGCTTCGATCGCCTCTCCGGGGAATATGCACCGTCTCGGCGGAAACGAAGCCCCGCCCGCCATAATGAGCGCATACCTTGGTTCAGCTATTACCGGAATTTTGGAAGCCGTTGAGAAAGGACTGCCGAACGATCTCCCCGCGCAGGCGCTGATCGATCTGGGGATGAACAAACTGCCCTCCATCATGGCGGATAATTCCGACCGCAACAGGACTGCGCCGCTCGCCTTCACCGGGAACAAGTTTGAATTCCGGGCGCCGGGCGCCCCGCAATCCATCGCCGGTCCGCTGACGATGCTTCTTGCAGCCTGGGCATGGGGAATCGATAGGGTCGCCGACATGATCGAAGCAAAGGGTTCCGACGTCGACGTCCTTGAAGCGGCGCTCGACGCGATCAAGTATGCAGCGGCTGAAAGCCGTGCAATCCGCTTCGAAGGCAACGCCTACAGCGCGGAGTGGCAGCAGGAGGCGAAGAAAAGGGGACTTAAGATAGCGAACAGCACCCAGGAAGCCCTGGCGCTCTATCTTGTACCCGAACACCGGGAACTGCTCGCAAGCCTCGGCATCATGAGCGAACGAGAGGTTGTCGCGTACTACGAGGTTCGCCTTGAACAGTACATAAAAACAGTCTCCATCGAAATGGGAATCATGCGGGCCATGCTCTGGGAGGGGATACTCCCGGCGATATCCCGTCAGATACTCCTGGAACAGGGAGCGCTCTCTTCGCTACCCGAAGAAATGATCAAGGAATCGGTTTTGTGGAAAAAGAGCGTTGCCAACCTGGTTTCAATAAAGAACGGGTTGATCGCCGCTTCCGAGAAACTCGACGCAATGCTTGCCAAGATACACGAACTCGAAATCGATGAACAGTCTCGCATGATCAGCGAGGAGGCGCTTCCCCTGTATGTGCACATCCGGAGCCTTTCAGACAGAGCGGAGACGCTTATAGCAAAGGATATTTGGCCCTACCCGACGTACACCAGACTCCTGAACATTTCCTGACGAATCAGCGACACCATGTTCCGCATATACGCCCCCGAATAAAAAAATCGAAGCGCTCCGCATCTGACACGCGGAGCGCTTCTCCTGTTCGTTTCTATTGGAAAAAGAGCTGCTCAGTCGATTTCGGAAACACGAGAGACGCTGCGAAGATCCACCACCAGTTCGAGCACCAGCTCCCGCTGCGCAAGCTCCTTTACTTTCCAGACCACAGGAATTCCTTTTTTCCTGCTTTTTTCCACCAGTTCCGCAATATCCTTGAGGATCTCTCCCGTCGGACCATCAGGCCCGGTAAAGGAAAGGGCCTCCTTTTTTCTCGCCGCAGAAGGTGCTGCAAAGGTCCTTGGCGAGGATTCCCTTTCTTCTTTGACCCGCCGTTCAACCTCTCCCGCAACGAGATTTTCTTCTATTGCGGTGTGCGCCATGGCTATCTGTTCCTCACCGGTAAGAGCGATGAGCGCGCGGGCCTGTCGTTCTCCCAGCTTTCCTTGCAGAACGAGAAGTTGTACCGGCTCCTCCAGCTTCAACAGTCGCAGCTTGTTGGCCACGGAGGACTGAGAGCGTCCAAGCCGGGCAGCCAGCTCAGTCTGGCTCCACCCCGTGTTCTCAAGGATGTCGCGAAGGCTCGCCGCCTCCTCGATAGCGGAGAGATTGCTCCGGTGTATGTTTTCGATAAGCGCCATCACCTGCTGCTCCCTCGGAGCAGCCTCCATAATGATAGCCGGTATGCTGGAAAGACCCGCCTTCTTTGCCGCGCGGAGACGGCGTTCACCGACGACGAGTTCGTACCCTGGCTCTGAAGCTATCAGTACAATCGGCTGAATAACGCCTACCTCTGCAATAGAGGCTGCGAGCTCCTCCAGTTCCGCCTCGTCAAAAAACTGTCTGGGTTGCGCTGGATTCGGTCGAATGAGATCGACCGGAATATCGGCGAATCGTCTTTCCGCTTTGGTATCGGAGAACGCCGCCTCGTTTCCGTCGTTCATTGCAATGTCACCTCTCAAAAAGTTCAAAAATCCAGCCATCCCATCATTCTCCCCCGGTATTTTGGAGCTCCGTTCCGGCGCGGAGTATCCCCGCGTCCGTATTCCGTCAGCGACGGCCGGAGTCAAGAAGACGGCGCCCCATGTTTCTAACTTCTCCGAACTATTGTACAGATAGAACGCGTTCTCTTCAAGCACACGGAACGCTTAATAACGGCGGTCCGCATTGACAAAACGGGTATACTCCCGGAGAAAGATCAGTGAGATCTCGCCGGTCGGCCCGTTTCTATGCTTGGCGAGACTGATGAATGCACGGTTGTCCTCTTCTTCCCCCGGGGCTCCTGCATCATAGTACCCGGGGCGGTAGAGAAGTATGACAGTATCCGCATCCTGTTCGATTGCGCCGCTGTCACGCAGATCGGAAAGCTGCGGTTTTTTCTCGTTCCGCTGTTCCACTGCACGCGAGAGCTGCGAGAGCGCGATAACCGGAGCTTCCAGTTCACGGGCCACGCCCTTGAGCGCCCTGGAAATCTCCGCGACTTCCTGCTGTTTATTGTCTATCCTCCTGGAGGAATTCATCAGCTGAAGGTAGTCTACCAGGACAAGCCCGAGATCCTTGTGTTTCGACTTGAAACGCCTGCACCGGGCGCGGAATTCGAGCGTCGAGAGCATTGAACTGTCATCGATATAAATAGGAGCCTCAGCAAGTCTCCCTGCGGCCTCGGCGAGCGACTCCCATGCCGATTTCGGAAAAGAGCCGTTCCTGAGATCGTGAATGTTGATTCTCGCCTCCGCTCCGAGCATTCGCTGGACAAGCTGTTCGGCGCCCATTTCGAGGCTGAAGATAAGGACAGGGCGCTTTGCTCCCTGTCCCCCGAACTGCGCAATGTTGACCGCAAATGCTGTTTTTCCCATCGATGGGCGCGCTGCGACGATATTGAGACTCCCCGGCTGGAAACCGCCCGTAAGGCGGTCCAGCTCGATAAAACCGGAGTTGAAGCCCGTTACGTCCTGGTCGGAGCGATTATACTGCTCCTCTATCTGCTGGAAGGTCTTCCCGAGCACCTCGGCGACATGCCTGAAGTTGGTGGAGTTGCGCTTCTGCGCTATCTCGAAGACGGCGCGTTCCGCTTCCTCCAGCGCTTCGTCGACATCCATCTCCTCGGTGTATCCGAGTTTTACTATCGTATTGCCCGCGCTGATCAACCTGCGGTGGATCGCCTTATCCCTGACGATACCGGCGTGATACTCCACGTTTGCAGTGGTGGGAACGCTGTCAATAAGCGAACCGACAAACGCCTGCCCTCCGAAGAGGTCGCCCTTCCCCTGGCGGGCGATCTCCTCAAGGAAGGTGAGGGGGTCAACGGGTTTGTCGCGCTGCGCCATGCCGAAGATAACCTCAAAAGCAGCTCGATGGGTCGTGTCGTAGAAATCCTCCGGCTGGAGAATCTCCATAACGATATTGAGAGCCTCCCTGTCCATGAGGCAGGCGCCCAGCGCGGATCGCTCCGCCTCAAGAGAGACCGGCGGCATCCGGTCCCAGGAAGACTGGACGGACATCTACTCGCCTTCGACGATGAGGGTCATCTCCGCCTCTCTTCCGGGATGGAGGCGAACGGTAAAAGAATAGCTTCCTATCTGCTTCACAGACTCCGGCATACGGAGATTTTTTTTCTCCACCTCGACCGCGAGCTGCGAGACAATGCTCTCCGCAACGTTGGCGGCCGTGATGCTGCCGAAGAGGCGGCCTTTTTCGCCAATGCTCGCCTTTACCTTCACAGCGCGCCCTGAAAGCTTCTTCTGGAGTTCGCGCGCCTCTTTTTCCAGCCGAACCTCTTTTTTCTTTCTGGCGGCTTCCTTATCTTTCCACTCCTTCATTCGCTCCGGAGTGGCCTCGTCGGCAAGATTGCGCGGAAACAGGAAATTACGTGCATATCCATCCGAAATCTCAACAAGATCGCCGGATGCGCCCAGTTTATTTACATCTTGCTTTAAAATGACTTTCATGAAGCATCACTCCTTCCGAAACGTCTCCGGAAATCGAGCCACATATCGCCTATTCCGGCCATGACCGCTATGGTGGAAAAAAGAGGAACCAGCACTACTACTATTATAGCAACGGTTCGAAGAACCCGCCCGAAAGGGACGCGAGCTTTCTCCGAGAAGAAATACCAAATAAGAGAGAGCCCCTGAAAGAGAAAGAGAAAGTTCACCAAAAGACGTAAATTGGTCCCTGCCCTGAGAGCAAAGTTCCACTCGCCGCTTTGCGAGCCGAAGAGAGAGAGGAGAATGGACGCGACAAGGGCGCCGAAAACGCTCTTCGGGAAACGCCACATTGAGAAAGGGGGAAGGGGAGGGAGAGGCGTTCCTCCAACGCGCTTGAGCACGAAAGAACTGATGGTGTAGCTCAAGTAGCAGTCAAGCGCGGCGGCCATCGTCAGAATGGTAGGGAAGATAACGGGCAGAAGACGGAGAGACTCGGCGAACTGCTCTCGAACCGCTGCGATTGATTCCTTGCTCATGCCAGTCGACTCGTAAAACAGGAAAATCTTGTCGATCATCGACTGCATCTCAGCGCCGTCGAGCTGAAACGGATTGATCCCCGTCACTTTTCCCGCGATGACCATCAGGAGAAGCTTACTCCCCAAAGAGAGGAGAATTCCGTACAAGAGAACCTCCACACCCTTTTCGCAGCGTTTCGCCAGAAAACCGAGTCCCACTCCGAGCACGCCGAAGCCGAGCACGAAAAAGAGCGCCGAGAGCGGCCCGAGAAGCGACGCGACAAGGAGCGTAGAGACGCCGAGCCCCAGCGTGGCTTTTTTCAGATCATGGCGCAGCCCCAGTATTACAAGAGGGGCGGGGGCAAGAAGAGAGAACGCTACACCGATAAGCGGAAGAAAATGCGCGGCAAGAAAGAGCACCACCGCAAAACCAGCGAGAAGAGCCGATTCAACCAGGCTTCGTGTCGAAGTCACACCGCAACCTCCCTTCGAAAAACTAAAAGGACGGGGGGAGAAGCCAGGCTCCTCCCCCCGAAAAGAACGTTTCAGATAGGCGCCCTACTCCAGAGAGAACGGAAGGAGAGCCATATACCGGGCCCTTTTGATCGCCTCGGTGAGCTGACGCTGATGCTTCGCGCAATTTCCCGTCACACGGCGCGGCATGATCTTTCCGCGCTCGCTCACGTACTTTCGAAGCTTTTCGACATCTTTGTAATCAACATGCTCAACTTTATCTACGCAGAAAAAACATACCTTAGGCCGGCGTTTCCCGCCTTTTCGAGGCCCTCTGGGACCGGCTCCGCCTCTGCCCTCGGGCCTGCCTTCGCCTCTGCCTTCGCCTCTACCTTCATTCATTGCCATTGTGCACTGTCCTCCTTCAAAAAACACCTAAAAGGGGATATCCGCATCCTCTTCGCCTTGCACCGAGGAAATGTCCATCGGGAAGTCGTCGTCCGAACTCCCGCCGCTGAAGCGGCGATCCTTCCGGATGCTGTCGCCGAACCCCTCGTCCTCGAACGAATCGGAAGGAGCGTCCTGCTTCTTCGAGCCGAGGAAAATAACTTCGGCGGCAACCACTTCGGTGACGTACCGTTTCCCTGAACCGTCCTTGGCTTCGTAACTCCGAACCTGAAGTCTGCCCTCGACGAAAGCGGGACTCCCTTTCTTCAAGTAACGTTCACAGTTTTCAGCAGTGGACCCCCAGACAACAACAGGAATAAAGTCAACGCTCTCCTGCAATTCGCCGTTTTTATCCTTCCACGTTCTGTTTACAGCAAGCGGAAAGTTCGCAACGGCCTGTTTTCCGGCGGTATACCGCACTTCAGGATCTCGAGCCAGATTCCCCATGAGTACGACTTTATTGAACCCTTTCGCCACGACCCCGCCTCCTTACTTTTCGTCAAGACGGATTGTCATCTGACGATAAATGTTCGGGCGCAAACCAAGAACACGGTGAAGCTCTCCAAGCTGATCGGGCTTCAGCTTGAAGCTGCACAATGCGTAAAAACCTTCCGTTTTCTTATCGATGGGGTAGGCAAGACGCCTTTTTCCCCAGAAATCAGTCTTGACGATCTCCCCCTCAAGACTGCGCACGACCTCTTCAACCTTCGCGATCTCCTCTTTGGGATCCTCCAGTTCGGCGCTCACAAGCACCATCATTTCATATGGCCGCACACTCATTCACCTCCTCCCTCTGGACTCTGGCCCCTTTTCTAAGAAAGGGGCAGGGAAAAACTTGCCATGGGATTATACATTATTGTCTCCCTTCAGGCAAGGAATTCTTCTTTTTTTCGATTTTAAAAACCAGCTCTCCCGGGAAGGAGAGGTTGTACTGTTCGCGGGCAAGGTGCGCCAGCCCCTCCGTAGTGCCGTAAAACGCTATCTTCTCCCGAAGCTCCTGCACAGTGCGGCTCATCGAGACCAGGATCGCCATCCGCTCGTCGACAAGGACGGTCAGACGGTTGATCTTCTGGATCTCCAGATAAAACGATGTCCCCATTATAGCCGCAAAAAGAATCAGAAGCGCCGCAAGCAAAATCCAACGGAGGCGAAGCACATCACTACATCCTCTCGGGAGCGGAAACCCCAAGCAGGCCAAGCGCCGTCGAAAGCACCGTACCGGCGGCCTGAACAAGGAGCAGACGCGCTTTCACCACGAATTCCTCCTCGCCGAGTATGCGGCACGCGTTGTAGAAGGAGTGAAAATCACCGGCGAGATCCAAAACATAGGTGACCAATATATGCGGCGCAAGTTCACGCGAAGCTTTTTCCATCTCTTCAGGAAAGGAGCCAAGCCTGGCAAGAAGACGCCTTTCTTCATCTCCGGAGAGCGCCTCCATATTTACCTCGTCTGCACCGGGAAGCCGCACGTCACGAGCCTCCGCTTCGCGGAGGACGCTGCAGATACGTGCATGCGCATACTGGGCGTAGTACACCGGGTTGTCATTTGATGCCTGTTTTGCGAGTTCAAGATCGAAATCAAGGTGAGAGTCGCTTCGCCGCATGACAAAGAAAAAGCGAGTGGCATCCACTCCGACTTCCTCCAGTACGTCCCGTAGCGTGACGAACTGGCCTGATCGCGTGGACATGGGGATCTGCTGTCCATCCCGAAGGAGATTGACAAACTGTATGAGCAGCACCTGAAGATCCTCGGCATTTCTTCCAAGAGCTTCAACGCCTGCCTTCATCCTCGGAACGTATCCGTGATGATCCGCTCCCCAGATGTCAATGACTTTCTCGAAGCCCCTGTCAAACTTCTCCTTGTGATACGTTATGTCCGACGCGAAGTACGTGGGGACTCCGTTGCTTCTGATCAGGACCCTGTCCTTCTCGTCGGTGAAGTCCGTCGACTTGAACCAGAGCGCTCCTTCATTTTCGAAAGCAAACCCGCGCTCTTTCAAGGTTTCCATAGCTGAAGGGACTAAATCACGCTCATACAAACTCTTCTCTGAGAACCAGACGTCGAACTTCACACCGAAATCGGCCAAGTCCTTTTTTATCGTTTCCAGAATAGCGTCGGCTGCGAATTTTTTGAAGAACGGCCGGCTTTCCTCCAGAGGCATGGAGAGAAAACGATCCCCCTCAAGCTCGCGAACGGCGCGCGCTATGTCGTAGATATACTCCCCCTTATAGCCATCCTCAGGGAAGGGGGCCTTTTCAGGAACGCATGCGATCTCGAAATAGCGGGACTGTGTCGAGCGTCCAAGGATGTCCATTTGGAGGCCCGCATCGTTGATATAGTACTCCCGCTCTACCCTCCACCCCGTAAAGGAGAGAATGGACGCTATGATATCGCCGACGGCCGCCCCCCTGCCGTGCCCTACGTGAAGCGGTCCGGTAGGATTCGCGCTGACGAATTCCACCTGCACCTTCTTGTCTTCGCCGAGAGAAGAGGAACCGTACCTTTTCCCCTCGAGGAGAATCTCTGACAGAACCTTCTCCATCCACTTCAGCGAGAGAAAAAAGTTGACGAAACCGGGAGCGGCTACTTCAACCTTCGCAACAAATTCGTTCTCCTCAAGACGCTCGACGATCTTCCCGGCCAGATCTAAAGGTTTTTCGCCGAACAGTTTACAGAGCTTCATCGCACAGTTCGTCGAAACGTCTCCCTGCCCCTCGCGTTTAGGTTTTTCAAATGCGATCTCCGGCAGGTCCGAGGAAGGGATCCCCTTCTCGTCAGCCAGTTTTCGCAACGCGTTTTCAACGATCCCCCTAAGGGATTTTGTTACATCCGCCATATAGCCACCTCCATAGGTTCTCTTCGTTTAGCGCGAACGCATGGGAAGGTTCTTCGTCCCCCAGGACATCCATCGCTGGACGGCTTCGGCGAGACTTCTTCCCGCTGCATCGTTTATGGTATCAGTGCTCAGCACAAGTTTCGCCCCCGCCGTCAGCGTGTTGCGGCGGCGGTTATGAAAGACCGACTCCTCATACTTGACTTTTTCCAGCGAGCGTGTCGCGGAAGCAGGCAGCATTACAATATCCGTCTTCGGAGGAAGTTTCAGCGAGCAGTTCTGCTCGATCACCAAGGGGAAGTTCATCCTGTACTCTTCCGACCATCGCCCCAGTTCATTCAGCCAC